>Ga0315294_10008450_pt1 | contig 11314 bp, 10 predicted proteins | sample YL17G13_40_MG_FD_203626 | JGI IMG/M metagenome (GOLD analysis project Ga0315294, IMG submission 203626) | Sediment microbial communities from Yellowstone Lake, YNP, Wyoming, USA - YL17G13_40 | ecosystem: Environmental > Aquatic > Freshwater > Lake > Sediment | place: USA: Wyoming | collected... | reverse complement strand
GCATGGGTCGATCTCATGTAACTGTTATAGTGGTCCTCGTGGCAGCCCTTGCAAATCTCCACACCCACCACACCATCGCTTCCCCGAACTTCGGCCGGGAGAAAAATCGCCCATAAAAAGATTAAAATGGGGAAAAAGGAAATAGAGACAAAATATTTTTTCATCAAGCCCTCCCGTTTCTGCTTGTGGCAAACCAGTCCTCTACTGCTGGGGGAGAATAGACCTCTCCTTGAAATCGACTCATTGAGCAAAAATTTCTTTTGGGATCTCTGACAGAACGAAAAAAACCTTTGCATAAGTAACACAACGTGGTATAACCTGTCAAGTAAAAAGTTTTCTGACGAGCAAATTATTTTGCCTCTTCCCTAGAAGGAGGGATAGAAATGGACAGTAAAGAGTTTCAAGCTCTCCGTAAAAGACTTGATAAGACCCAAAAACAAATGGCGCAGCTTTTGGGCACATCTCTTAAGGCCATTCAAAGCTTTGAGCAAGGTTGGCGGAAGGTACCGACGCACGTGGAGCGGCAGATCCTTTTCTTGCAGGCCCTCAAGAGAGGGGTCAGCGAGAAGGGCCGTCGCTGCTGGGATATTCGGGGCTGTACTTCCCAAACTCGGGATGCCTGCCCCGCGTGGGAATTCAATGCAGGCCATCTCTGCTGGTTCATCAACGGTACGATATGCCAAGGAAAGGCTCAAGAAAGCTGGCCTCAAAAAATGAAAGTATGCCGGAAATGCGAAGTTTTTTCCGGGCATATGAAACGCGCATAATCCAATACGTTATCAAGCTACTCCGGAAAGGCTGGGGGAGAAATGGGGTAAATACCCCATTTCCCAGGGAGAAATACTGTATTTTGAAGGTTCGTTCTTCAGAAGGCAAGGCAGGAAAACCGTCCGGGCGTCTTCAGGCGATACCCAAGCAAGGGGTGTTCTGGTCTATTCTTTAAAGGCGGTTAGGGGTTCAAAAATGAGGCGGCCTTGACGGAAGCGTTCTACGGAGAGACCGGAGACGTCCATGAAAGGTTGTTCGCCGAGAACCAGGTCGGCCATTACCTGGCCCACAGCAGGGCTGTGCTGGAATCCGTGGCCGCTGAATCCGTTGGCCAGGAAGAACCCGCTCACCCCTGGGACCTCTCCCAGGATGGCATGGTTATCCGGCGATATTTCGTAGGAACCAGCCCAGCCGCGGGTGATCTCCGCTTTTTCCATGAGCGGAACCCGGTAGATAGAATTTTCGGCCACTTCCACCATGGCGTCGTAATCGACATCGATATGGAATGACGGAAAGTCATCCTTGGGCCCGGAAAGAAGCAACCCCTGCCCTTCCCGACGGAAGTACCAGCCGCGATGAAAATCAATCACCAAGGGGATGGGGTCAGCAATCCAGGGGAACGGAGCCGTAAAAAAGATCTGACGGCGGAATGGTTTGACGGGCACCTCCACCCCGGCCATCTCGCCCACCTGCGCAGCATAGGGTCCGGCGGCATTGATTACGATGGGCGCGGATATATCCCCGGCGGACGTTCGCACGCCAGTAATCTTTCCTCGACCTTGAAGAATCTGTTGCACCTCTGTTCCTTCATAAATTTTCACTCCTCTTTTTCTGGCAACTTTGACAAAACCGCTCAGGGCTTCGTAGGGCCCGGCGTAGCCATCCCATGGACAAAAAGCTCCTCCTTGAAGGTCATCGACCTTGAGGTAAGGCCAGCGATGCTGGAGCTCTTCGGGAGAGAGGAGCTCGACAGGGGTGTCAAAGCTTCTCTGGAGGTGGACATTGGCCTGGAAGACGATCCATTCGTCGGTTGTGGTTGCGAGGAATAAGTAGCCCACTTTTTTAAACCCCAGGTCAACGCCGGTGAGATCTGCGAAGTGGTCCCAGGTCTTTAGGCTCTCCAAAGAAAACCGAATGTTAATCTCTGTGGAGAATTGCGTGCGGATCCCCCCTACGCATTTGGCGGTTGACCCTTCTCCGAGCATCCCTTTTTCCAAAAGCACAACGCCTTTCGCGCCTTTCAAGGCCAGGTGAAAAGCAATGGAAGCACCGATGATTCCCCCGCCGACGATGACGATCTCTGCGGTTTTTTCCATGGCCAATATTTTAACCGCGTTTCCGAGAGGACTCAATCATTTTCCTTTTCCACAAGTTCTTTCCATAAGTCAGACCTTCCGCAAGGGGAATCTTATTGGGAAACACAAACTCTATATCCCCTTCATCCGCCGCAGTTGCATGGGGGTACAGGGTGAATCCGAGGGGTTGCCATCCTTTGTTACAATGTGCTATCTATAAACAGGTTCGCCGGATTGAAATCGGGATAAAGGAGGCCTTTATGGTTGCCGTTTCTCCAAAGGCAGACGTCAGCTGGGTTCAGGGATTCCGGGAAAAATGGCGGGAATGGTTTCAGGGAGCCAAGCCCTTGCTCGAAGCTCACCAGGGTCCGGCGGCTTTCAAGACCTATCCTTTCGTATCCTTCAGCCAGACCCCTTGGAGCCCGCTCCGGATCCCCCTTTCCGAGGTGTGCCTCGCCGTGGTCAGCACGGCTGGCTTGTACCGGAAAGGGATTGATGCTCCCTTCGCGGACACAGCCGAGGGCGACCCGCGGGTGATCCAGTTGCCCTCGAATATCGACCCGAAGTCCCTCGATACGGCCCATACGCATATCCCCCAGGAACCCATCCGGGCGGATGTAAACGTCGCCCTTCCCTTCGATCCCCTTCGGGATCTGGTGAAGGAAAAGAAGGTCGGAAGCCTGGCCCTTCGGTTTTTCAGTTTTGTAGGATACCAAACGCGGGCCGATAAGGTTGCGCTCGAAATGGCGCCCAACATTGCGGCCGCCATGGTCGAAGACGAGGTCACATTAGCCTTGATCGTCCCGGTCTGACCCGTCTGCCACCAGACCGGGGGTCTGGTCGCGCGTGAGATCGAAGCCTGGGGAATCCCGACCATCATGATGGGCAACGTGCCAGCCCGGGTCGAGCCGGTGCGCCCACCGCGTTGGGTCTATATCCGCTTCCCGCGGGGGGCCATGTTCGGGGAACCGGGGAATCGGACGAAGCAGAGACGAGTGCTGGAAGAAACCCTGGAAGCCGCAAAGACGATCCAGGAGCCTGGGGGAAAGGTTGAGATGCCCTACCGCTGGGAGGGTAAGCCCATCTCCTTTCGGGGAAGGGAAATTACCGAGGGGCCGTGAGTTTCCGGGAAGAAGAGGTGGTCGGAAAGCCCCGGAATGCCGAGGGGAACAATTGCAATATCCGGGGACACCATACTAGTTTTTCCTCTTTGGTCTCCATCTTTTCGAGGTTCAATGCCTTGCCCAGTTTTTCTTCCAATCGTGCAATAAACCCTATATTTCCCAGTGATCACCCAGTTCGTTCGTGCTTGCGCAGGATTTTATATTCCTCATCAGATATCCGACCGGCAAGAAATCCTTGCCATTCATGCCATATCTAAACCCGGCACTTATGGATGGGGCTTGTCAAACAAAAATTAGTACGGTGCCCCCAGATTTTTGAGATTTTCATTCCCGTAGCTTTTCCAGGTCGATCTGGCTCAATTCAAGAGGCTTCGACTGCACCGGAGAGTCGCGCAGCTCTTGGGCACGGTCCCCCGTACGTTATCTACCAATGCACCCCCCCAAATGGTCAAAAATCCACCTCAAGCAAATCGCCATGATCGCGAAGCCAAGTTTTCGCGTGTTCCCATCGGGGAACCTGAATCGCTACTATATTCCAAAACCGGGGCGTGTGGTTCATCGATTCTAGGTCGCAGACTTAATCTATTGCCCATCTGGGCTTCCCCCTAGCTCTTTCCAAAAAGCTGAAAATCCAGGGTGAAGAACCCTGGCTTCGAGCCGGTAAAAATGAAACTTCTACCTGTCTAAGGGAATAACGATCCTCTTTTTATGAAGGCGAAGCAATCGTAAGAAAAGCGAGATCGCCACGTCGCTACGCTCCTCGCGATGACCGGCAGGGGCAAATTTCTTCCGTTATTAGTCAGTCCATAATTATATAGACACTGAAGACTAAATCCCTCCTTCCCTCCCTTTACAAAAGGGAGGAATTTCCCCTCTTTGGAAAAGAGGGGTCAGGGGAGATTTTGAAAGAATATGTCTGGTCAATTATGGACTCCTTAGTAAGTAGGAAAATTGAAAACCTTTCTGACGCATAACGTGGTAAAATGGAATGGAAAGGAGAACCAATGGTCCGATCCGAGCAAACCTTCATGAACTTTCTTCTTCAACATCAGGAGAGACACAACCGCTCATACCACTTTCTGATCCTCATGGATGCACTGATTAGTGCGGCCAAGCATATCCAGCAATACTATCTCACGGGTGCCTTAAAGGGAAATCTCGGTCTCGCAGGCGACGTCAACGTGCAGGGTGAGGATGTCATGCGTATGGATCAGATCGCCCACGAGATCACCATCCATTATTTGAAGGCCTCGGGCAGAATCATCCATGCGGTCAGTGAAGAATCGGAGGAGATCATCCCGATCAATCCGGATGGGGGACGCTATTTTGTCTATTTCGATCCCCTGGATGGTTCATCCAATATCCCCCACGGGCTGCCGGTCGGTTTTCTATTTGGGATCGCGAAACGCAACTTGGAAGGTCCCGAGGACGGCCACCTGAGGGCTGGGAGCGATTATATCGCCGCCGGCATGTTTGTGATTCCGACTGGCACGTTCACTCTGGGACTCAAGGATGCGGGTACCTGGAGGTTCCACATCGACGAGACGATGACTTTTGTCAGGCCGACCCGGATGATCCTTCCCGACGACACCAAAGGCTGGGAATTGTCATTCAACGCGTCCAACCGCCACACCTATGCTGAACCTGTCCAGAAATGGATTGCGGAGAATGAAAGTAAGTATGCTTTCAGGTACCTGGGTGCTTTAGCCGGAGATTTTCACAGGATGCTGGGGAACGGCGGCATGTTCATGTACCCAGCCATCGTCAATCATCCAAATCAAAAAAAGAACCGTCCACAGGGCAAACTGCGCCTCATGTATGAAGCGGCGGTAGTGGCCTTCATGTGCCAAGAGGCGGGGGGGATGGCTGTCAATGAGCTGGGAGTCCCCATTCTTGAGATCCATCCGGAGAAGCAACACCAGCGAACGGCTCTCTACGTCGGTTCCAAGAGATTGGTGGAAGATATCGCCCGGACCTTAAAGGGGTAAAAGCCCGGAATTTGGCATCAGGGATCGTTAAGGGGGACATGCAGAAGTTGCCAAACGGCTTAAGACCGGGAAAAATGTATGAAAATGGCCAAGCACGTTCTGCATGAACGTCCCCCTTCTTGTCCCCTCCCTCGTCCCCGTTCTCATTATTTGCTCGTTAACTTTTTACTCTTTACCATTCATTGCCATTAAGACTCTGTGGCCTCGGTGAGCTCTGTGGCTGATCTTTTTCAGATGGATTCGGTGAGGAAGAATTTTTGGGGATCGAAGAGACGGAGCAGGGCCAGCTCTTCAACTGTTGGGAGGTCGATGGTTCTCACATCGGGGGCGATCTTCAGGTCCCAGCCGCATTGGGCTTTGATCGAGCGAATCGTTTCATCGGGGGTGGAGGTTCCATCTTGGATGACCCCGGTTAGGGAGAATTCCTTTTGGTCATCCTTTTTTTCAAAGAGGCCGAGGGTGGAGACCAGTGTCCTCACCCGATGCCCCGGAGCGGTAATATAAGGAACCTTGGGCACAAAGCGGAGGGGGGAATGGGGAACGACGACCAGAACCTCAGAAGCGCCCGAGGCCACATCGTTGGCGCCTCCCGAGCCGGTTATCAAAAGATTTGGGGGGACGATCGTGGAATTCAGATTCCCGAAACGGTCCACCTGCGCAGCACTTAAGGCTCCGAAACAACGCTGGGTCTCACCGGACATCAGGATGCCCAAAACTTCGTGAATGTCCGTAAGCATTTTACATGTGGGGATGTTGGAGAAGTTGAAGATGAAGGGGTCGGCCGGACGGGGAAGGTACCCGAAAAAACCGATTTCAGCCATGACATCAATTTCGTACCCCTCTTGGCGCAAAAGATAGGTAGCCAGCCAGGCTGCCAGGTTGGAAGCTCCGATCCCGGCCAGAAGGGTTTGGTACTTTTGTTGTTTCACCCGCGAGATGATTTCTCGCATGGCGGCGATGACCATCCGTTCCATGGCGTTGGGGGGTTCGTCTTGCCGAATTTGGGGATGAATGGTTTCCAGCTCTTCACGCCAGGAATCGGGATGGGACTTTCTCCTCAAGTCTGTTAATCGTGTCTCTCCGAGTTTTTTCAGGTATGCAGGTTGGTCTGAACAGGCCAAGACCCATTCGTCCATCCAGGCATCCAGGGTTTCTCTCTTCTTACACGCCTTGCGGAGTTCTAAGATGAAGGGGTTATCCACGGCATACCCTTCGATTCCGGCGGTTCCATGAGCATTGCAGCCGCTCGGGTGCCCGCCGAAAGGCACCTCCGAGACACTCAGGACCCGATAACCCGGCAAGCGAACGTAACCGGATTGAGCGCGGAGAAAATCCGTGGAAACGATTTTTTCCACAGTGACGATCACTCCCAGTTTGCTGGCCATGGCTCCGTATAGGTTCTCGCCGTAAGGGGGAGCGAAAAGCGTATTCCCCTGAGGGTCGGCGACCAGCCCGTGATAAAGAGACAGGTCGGGGTTCAGGCCGCGCAGCAAGCCGATGCGTCCGCTTTTGCCGAAGGGGTCTTCCAGGACGAGAAAATCCTCTCGATTATCCAATTCCATGCTGCTGCCGAGGATGGAACGAGTGGGCAGGAAACCCAGGCCCATGGCCCCGGCCTTTAGACGCTGGACAAGGGATAGCAATGACCAGTGCGCGACTTTAATCTTTCCTTCACGCAGAGCCTTCTGGAAGATGGGGTTGGGGCCCGGCGATGGGTACGTATCGCCGATGAAGGTGGTGATCACCTTTTGCAGCAAACCCGCGTGGACCAACAAGGAATAGACCGTCGTCAATCCCAGAGTCACGAGGGTGAAGCGGGGGTCTTTGCCCCGGAAGAGACGAGTCAGCTCATAAATGATGGCGGTGGGCGGGGTGGAGGCTATGCCGAGATGGAGAGTCAGGCCGGGCTGGACATATTTCCGCAAAGCGAGGCCTAGGGGCATTACTTTGCTCTGCCCTTCCGAGGGCCTGAGGGGAATCATCTCCTGAAGAATTTTCTGAAAAACATCTTCCATGCGTTGAAAATTAGAGGATGCCGGCAAAGATGTCAAGCGGTAAAAAATATTAAAAATGCCTCAAATGCCTTAAATGTCTTAAATGCCTAAAATTGGGCCGGCAGGCTCTGAGCAGCTTTGACAACCTTCCCATGATTCTGTTAATCTCCTTTCAAATCCCCCCCAGAGAGATAAGCGAACGATTTTTTCTCCGTGTCCTCTGTGGTTGGATTTCAGGAGGCTTCCATGAAAATGGCTGTATACCATGGGATACGGAATCTCCGGATAGAGGAGGTCGAAGAACCAAAGCCGGGCCTAAAGGAAGTAAAAATCAAAGTCAAATACTGCGGTATTTGCGGGTCGGACCTCCACGAATACTTGCACGGTCTTTTCCCGCAGAGTCCTTTTGGCCATGAAGCTTGCGGTGAAATCGTCGAGGTAGGTCCGGAGGTCGCGGGGTTTCAGCCCGGAGACCGCGTGATCGCTTTCGAAAAGGGGGCTTATGCCGAATACCTGGTGTGCCCGCAGGAACGATTGATGAAGATTCCCCGGGACATGACCTGGGAGAGGGCCGCCGTGGTGGAGCCGCTCGCCGGGGCCGCCTATGCCATCGAACGGGCAGGCATTAAGGCGAGCGATACAACCCTCATAGCGGGAGCGGGACCGGTGGGTCTCATGATTTTGCTGGGCCTCAAAGCCATTGGCGTGAAAAGGATATATGTGACGGAGGTCTCAGAAAGCAGAAAGAGAAAAGCCGAAGAATTGGGCGCCAGTGCCGTCTGGAATCCAATGGAAACTAAAATTCCGGCCCGGGTCAAAGAGCTCACGGCTGGCGAGGGAGTCGATGTGGCCGTCGAAGCGGTGGGAATCGAAGCCACTCTCAAGGACTGCCTCGCTTCCGTCCGGTATCGGGGGAAAGTCCTTGTTCAAGGAATCTTTACGGAGCGGATACCGGTTCACATGCTCGGGTTCGTGACCCGGGAAACCACCATGATCGGCGCGAACTCCGTGAATCCTCCCCTGGCCATGAGCTGGATAGAGTCCAGGGGAACCAAGCCCGAGTCGATCATCACAAAAATTATCCCCCTCAAACAGATAACCGCTTCAGGGTTCGAAGTTCTAAGCCGAAAAACAAAGGAGGAGATCAAAATCCTCGTCGAGCCATGAGGCTTCGGAGCTTCCCCCTGGCCGATGTGAATTTAAAAAATTGAACTATTTAGCCACCGAGGACACCGAGAGCACAGAGATATTAGCAAAAACCAATGAAGGACATAGATTACCACGACCAGCAAAGATGATGATCTCGTAAAAAGTCTGAAAAGACGTATTTCCGTCATTCCGGCGAACCCCGGATCGGGTCCGGGGCAGGCGCCGGAATCCAGTTATTTCAAATTCTTAAAAATTCTCTGGACTCCGGTTTCCACCGGAGTGACGACTTTTTACGAGAACATCAACTTTTTTCTTTTGCTTTTTGAACAGGAATCTCTCTGTGGTTTCGGTGACCTCTGTGGCAAATAGATTTTTTATTATTAATGTCTTTTAATCTATAACCCTTTTCTTGGCCAAACTGTTACAAAAAACCTAGGAGGAAGAGTTTACTATGGAACAAGGGAAAAAAATCAACCCCCTCGATGTAGCGCTGAAGCAGGTAGAAATCGCTGCGGAGCATTTGCACTTAGACCCCGGGATTTGTGAAACGATCAAGCAACCGCAGCGTGAACTGATTGTCCACTTCCCCGTGAAAATGGATGACGGGAGTATTAAAGTTTTTACCGGATACCGGGTCCAACACAATATGACTCGCGGCCCTGGAAAGGGCGGGATCCGTTATCATCCGGAGGTGAACCTGGATGAGGTGAAAGCCCTGGCCATGTGGATGACCTGGAAGGCTTCCGTGGTCAATATTCCTTTTGGGGGGGCGAAAGGGGGGGTCCAGTGCAACCCCAAAGAAATGTCCGCAAAGGAGCTGGAGAATATGACCCGGCGATTCACCTGGGAAATCGCCATAATGATCGGCCCGGAACGAGATATCCCCGCCCCCGACGTTTATACCAACCCCCAGGTCATGGCCTGGATCATGGATACGTACAGCATCTTAAAGGGGTATTCTGTTCCGGGGGTCGTAACGGGAAAACCACTGGAATTGGGGGGATCACTGGGACGGTATGAAGCCACGGGGAAAGGGGTCTTTATTACCGCCCAGGAAGCGGCTGCTCATCTGAAGCTTCCTCTCAAGGGTGCGAAGGTGGTGGTCCAGGGATGCGGGAATGTAGGCGGGATCGCCGCCCAATACTTTGAGAGAGCCGGAGCAAAGATGATCGCGATCAGCGACTCGCAGGGAGGAATCTACAATAAGAAGGGATTAAATATCTCATCCTTGTTGGAATGTAAAACAAAATATTACTGCCTGATCACGCCGGGAACCAAGCAAGGAGACAGCATTTCCAACGAGGAACTCCTGGAACTGGATTGCGACATCCTGATTCCATCCGCTTTGGAAAATCAGATCACGCAAAAGAATGCCCGTAAAATTAAGGCGAAGATCATTGCCGAAGGAGCCAACGGTCCCACGAATACGGAAGCGGACAAGATACTTCATGACCGGGGCATTTTTATGGTTCCGGACATCCTGGCCAACGCCGGCGGCGTTACCGTCTCCTACTTTGAATGGGTACAGAACCTTCAGGAGTTGCTCTGGAGCGAAGAGGAGATTTCTGACCGTTTAACTCGTATCTTAAAGAAGAGTTTTGCCGAGGTGCTAAACCTCTCGCGGAAAGAAAAAGTGGATATGCGCACGGCCGCCCTCATGCTGGGAATCGGCCGGGTGGCCGAAGCAACCCGGCTGCGGGGAATCTACCCATAATATCCAAACCCGGCCTAGCCGGAGCTGAACAGGGCTTGGTGGCATAAATTCCAGATGACAAATCCCAAACTCCCAATAAATCCCAATGCCAAATGACCAAAACAAATATGTTACTGACCCCGCCCTTCCGCCAGTGAATGACCTGTCCGGATGGGGCGTCGAGGTCTCCGGGTGGAATTACTCGGGGCTTTATTGATTATTTTCTGTAGGTTTTTTTCGGTGATGACCCTTCTGGCACCAGGTAGGAGGCCATCCGATCTCCATATAAACCCGGGGTTTCGGGAGGGCTGGATGAAAAGAAGATATCCGCGTAAAAAATCTCGGCCGAACTTTTGGTATGTTGGGTGTTGATGTAGAGCACGACTCCTTCCAAAGTGGGGGGCTCTTCCTGAAAGAGTTTTTTGTAATCTTCATAGACGTTGCGCCTTTCGGAGATCCACTGGTTCAGTTTGGCCGGCCCGCTTTGAAGGACGAAATACTTCATCTTGCTGTACGCTGTGCTCGTCCCCGAGAATCCCACTGGAGCTTGACTGTCCCAGATATATCCTACGGAACGAGTGTTCAGGGTTTTAGGAAACTTGGGGAATACTACGTAGATCTGGCCGGCCTGTTCATCGCTTTCTCGTTTCCGAATGTCTCCGCCTTCTGGAAGTTTGCTGGCTTTCCAGCGCCAGGAAAAGTAGGGATATTTGCGGATGTCGAAGGATATTTTTTTCCCCAGCCCGAAGTAATCATTGACGCTCAGCATATGGAGAAAATAACTTCCATTCTCCCCCTCGATGGCAATCTTTGAGCGGCTGCCTGGATTCTTCTGAGACCACCCCACTGGGACTCCGTTCCCATCCATCCCTTCGGAAAAGTGGCCCACCATGAGTATATCTTTTCCCTCAGCCAGCGACCCTGCCGTTCCCATATAAAAAGAGAAGATGAAAAACAGAACGGTCCCCCAATAATGCACCCCTTTTCCTCTCAATCCGAACAACGGCCTTCCTCCTTTATTTACTCACCCGCTGACTCCTGGGCCCGTTGAACTCACCCCACTCATGAATTTTGGGGGAGACTTCTGCACTCAGTCTTCTCCTTTCCAGGAGTAATTTCACAAATTCCAATCTAAAAGATCTTATCGGCGAATGACTCAGATCAATTAAGGATTTTCGGATCTTCTCCAAAGGAGTTGGCGGGAACATTAGGGTTCAACCCCGTGCGGCGCGGGGGAGGGTTTATGGATTTGAGTGAAAGGCGTAGGAATTTAAATTTTATATTTTCCTATTCTCTGAGACTA
>Ga0315294_10008449_pt1 | contig 11314 bp, 17 predicted proteins | sample YL17G13_40_MG_FD_203626 | JGI IMG/M metagenome (GOLD analysis project Ga0315294, IMG submission 203626) | Sediment microbial communities from Yellowstone Lake, YNP, Wyoming, USA - YL17G13_40 | ecosystem: Environmental > Aquatic > Freshwater > Lake > Sediment | place: USA: Wyoming | collected... | reverse complement strand
CTTGAACTCACCGGGGAGCGCGTAATTCCTGAGTTATTTGCTTATGATAGTCGAGATTTGGCTTGCCACCTAGCGAGGTACGTCTGGGCTTTAGAGTTCTGCGTTCGTAAGCGCGTCCTCGACTGTTCTGCGGGAAGCGGTTACGGCACGATGATCCTTTCCTGGGTTGCCGACTTCGTTCTCGGTGTAGACATCGCGCCCGATGCCGTGGCCTATGCCAGAGAACACTACTCGACGCCCAGGAACAGGTTCGTCATCGGGGATGCGATGAACTTGATCCCGCTGATAAGCAACATGGGCGGGGAATGGGACTTTGATGTCGTGGTGAGCTTCGAGACGATAGAACACCTGGCGCATCCAGGGCTGTTCATTCAGGCGGTGTGGGATACGTTGGAACCAGGTGGATTGTTCATCGCCAGCGCACCGGAGAACAGCGGGTCCAGCTTTCACATCCGCGATTTTACGCGCCGCGAGCTGCTTTTCACGCTTACTGCTAACCGGACTTGGCAGAATATACGCTACTTCTGCCAGGGGCCGCGATTGGAGATCATCGAGAACGGCGAGCCGACGTGGTTACATCCGACGCACGTATTTCTTTGCACACGATAGGATGAAACATGCCCCAATGGCGCAAGGTGAGATCGCAACTGTTGATGACCCCGCGTGGCCTGGAAGTCGAATGCTTCTGCGGCGAGCACGTTGGCTTCGTCAGCGAGTATGCGGTGGATGCCTGTCCGTACTGTGGCCGGGCTTGGAGATTGGACGTGGGTTGTAAAGAGGCCGCGCTTCCGCCGGGGGTGAAGCGCAAGACGAACGGGGATGGACGTACTGACTGACATCTTTTGGATGGAAGCGCCGTTCTTTCTGGCGCTGGCTGTGATAGTGGGACTGAATGTCATCGTGGGGATAGCGGATTGGCTGAAAGGACGGATAAGGCAACATGACCCTGAGCGTGATCATTACGACCTATAAACGTGCCGACCGATTGCGTCTCTGCCTGCTGGCGTTGGAGAATCAATCCTATCGCGACCTAGAGGTGATCGTTGTAGATGACGGATCGCACGACGAGTCCTTCGTCATCTTTCGCCGTTGGGCCGATGATACCAAGTTACCATCCTACTATGCGTGGCAGCAGGACCTTGCGTTTCGCCTTGCCGCTGCCCGCAACCTGGGCGCAAGAATGACCCGAAGCGATGGCTACATCTTCATAGACTCGGACGTTCTGCTGGCCCCGAAAGCTGTGGAGAACTATGCGCGGCTACTCGCAGAGAATCCGAATCGTGCCATCGGCGGGTATTATCGGTATTTGAAGGGCATGATTATCTTGCCGAAGGACGTGACTGAGTGGAATCGGTTGTGGCGGATGGAACTGCCAGAGGTAGACATCCCACAGGACAGCTATCAGTACCTTGGCACCGACGTGAGAGAAGCGCACTTTATGCAGGGCTGGGCATCCGAGGACCTATTCCGCAACGAATCCGAAGTATGGCGATCGCCGTTCTCGCTATTGGGTGGCAACCTGATGATACCGCGAGTCGTTTGGGAGAAGATTGAGGGCTGGGACGAGCAGTTGACCCATTATGGGGGAGAGGACGCCGAGATCAGTATCCAGATCGCGCAGGCGGGATTCGGCTTCTCATACTCCAAGTCCGCTGGTGGTGCCCATATGGCCCACAGCAAGTTCGAGAACGCCGAGAAGGGGACGTTTGACACCCTACGATACCTGGCCATTAAATGGCCCCTCTGGTTCCCCAAGGGCGAGCCGCTATGGTCGAAGCCGGGGTGGGAGGTGCCGCATGGCTAACCAATGGGCCGAAGACTATCTCGCAGGCGACAAGGCATATCTGGTCACCGGCGGCACCGGCTCTATCGGCACAGAGATCGTCAAGCACCTGCTGTCGAAAGGCGCGACGGTGCGGGTTCTGTCGCGGGACGAGTCGAAGCAGTATGAGATGGCTAAGGCGATGGCGCACCCGAATCTGTCGTTTCAGATCGGCAGCGTTCGTAACTATCATGTTGTCTTGAGGGCGATGGATGGTGTGATGACGGTGATCCACGCCGCAGCCATGAAGCACGTCCCGACCTGCGAATACGAGCCGTTGGAGGCGGTGAAGACGAACCTGATCGGTACAACGAACGTCATCCGCGCCGCCACGTTGATGGGGGTGCGTTGCGTCGTCGGCATCTCCACCGACAAAGCCTGCAATCCCGCCTCGGTGATGGGCATGTCGAAGGCCATCATGGAGAGGATGCTGGTCGAGGCCAATCTGCACACCACGAAGACGAAGTTTGTCGCCGTGCGCTTCGGAAACGTCGTTCCTTCCAGGGGATCGGTGGTGCCGCTGTTCCTGGAAAAGATCAAGAAGGGCGAACCGCTGACGGTGACCGACAAGCATATGACGCGCTTCTTGATGCCGATACAGGAGGCGGTACACGCGGTGATGCTGGCGGCGGACTCATTCTGCCTGCCGGGGGAGATACTGGTGCCGAAGTTGAAGTCGGCCTTCATCACTGACTTGGCGAAAGTGCTGATGGGGGACAGAAACATCCCGATCACGTATACCGGGATACGACCAGGGGAGAAACTATCGGAGGAGTTAGTATCGGATGAGGAAGCAAGCCACACGAGTGAGATCGGTGACTATTTCCTCATCCGGCCAACGCTGAGGGAACTACATCGCGGTTCCGACGTTCGTATTCCGCAAGCCTACAACTCAGCCTACGCGGTGATGGCGCGGGACGAACTGCGAGAGATGCTGAAGAAGGCGCTGGGAGAGGAGTGGCCGAATGGAGATTGAAGTCAGGATCAATGCCAAGACTTGCGACTTCTCCGGCGAACAGCGCCGGGAAGTAGAGCTAACCCTTAGACACGATCCTTTGTATCGCAATCATGTGCTCATGCGATTCGGAGACGTGTATTTCACCGTGCCTACCGACGAGTTGTATGCCGCTCTCTACTATTTCCGCGAGGAGGCCCATCGATGAAAGAGCAGCACGATCCGCTATTCGAGGATGAAATGCGTCCTCACGGCGTCGTCAAGGATGGTCGTGGACGGATACGGGGCGTGATATGGCGAGCTATGCTCAGGCCATTGACGAAGAAAGCGCACAGCCATAAGCGGGAGAACGAGCGCAGGGCCAAACAGATCGCTAAGGGGATGCTGAAAGTATCAAAGGAGTAACATGCCACATCGTTGCGAGCAAATCAACTGCAAACACGAGTCCGTCAAGTATTGTCCGCACTGCCAGAAGTGCTATTGCGAGAAGTGCGGGAAGGAGTGGCCGGAGATGGAATGCAACCAGTATCCGTGGTCGTCTGTTTCGTATCCAGAGATGCCGTGGACGATTAGGTACACACAGGACCCACAGGACAACACCGGAACTCCGATGCCACCAGGAGCTACCACGATCTGTGAACACAGCCGATGACCTACGCTTCCTTGCTCATCACCACCTACAATCGCATGGAGCTTCTGGGTGAGTCGCTGCACTCATTGTATGAGAATACGTACTATCCCTACGAGTTGGTCATTCACGATGAAGGCTCCGAGCCGCGCATGATCCAGTGGCTCACCAAGTTGTTGACGGAGGGCAAGATCAGCGAACTCATCCTGAACGCCCCCGGCCACAATCGCGGCCAGGGCCTCGGCGCGGACAGATGTTACCAAGTGGCTTCAGGGGACTATCTGGTCAAGTTGGAGGGCGACGAGCAATTCGCGCCGGGGTGGCTTGAGAAGGCAGTGCGGGCGATGGAGTTGTTCCCGGAGATCGGGCAGTTGTCGCTACAGCAGTTCTACAACACCGGCTACGCTCGCACTAAGAGAGAGTTCGTCGTCTACCCGGACTGGGACTATTTCGTCGTCAAAGAGTTCCAGCGCGAGGAGACCAAGATCGCTGCCGTCTGGTGCAGCCCTGGCGGTCAGTTCATGGTGCGTAAAGGAGCTTGGGAGCAGTACGGCCCCTGGGACTATGGTCAGGAAACCGTAGCCTTCAGGATGAAGGTCACGCCGATGATGCGCATGTTAGCGGGATTCGACAAACGCTATCCGCCGCCGACGGACAAGGAGGCGTATTGGCAGGAGTTCAAGGACACGCCGTGGCTGGCGGCGTTGGACCTGCCGGTTGTTTCGTCTCATTGGGGCGGTGGACGTAGCCTGATCGCAAAGGCGAACGCCACGATGTCACCCTACCCGCTGATCCTGCACAAGCACGGTATGCCGGATTACTCCGTCGTGCGTGGGGATCGGTTTGGGCCGATGCCAGGGTATAACTGGGGGAGGGATTTGCCATGACCTCATTCGCTGACACAAATAAGGCAGCCACGATACAGGCGTTCGACGACCCGCAGGTAGGAGATCGCTTCCATGAGTTTCTGAGTTACTGGATCTATGTCGTTGCCAGAGACGGTGAGAGAATAACCGTCATGGAAGCCCATGCGCCCTGCTCGCTTCCTGACGAGGGGAAAGTCACAGAATACGCTACGCTGAAAGATTTCCGTTACGCTTGCAGCTACAAGACGAATCCTGGCTATTGGGTAAGGCTCGCCGATCGCGGCAATGACGTAGAGGGTTGGCAGAAAGGCAAAGAGATCGATCACAAACCAGATACCGAACGCATTTGCCGGACGTGCTGGCACTGGTCGAGCGATTCGTCCTTTTGGCGAGATGGTTGGAGAATCTGCCAGGCGAATCAGGAGACCTTGCGCGTGATGGCTACTGCACCCAATGCAAACTGTGAGAAATGGCGCGAAAGAGTATGAACACCACCGAAGCCTGGCTCTACGACCCGACCAAGACGACCTACATGGGCGTGCCGATGCTGCAACTGTGGGTTGACCTGGTGCTGTGGGAAAAGTTCTTGAACGAGCATCCGGTCAAGTATCTATTCGAGATCGGGACGTACAAGGGCGGGATGTCGCTGTTCCTGGCGGCGCAATGCTTGCAGCGCGGCATCGTATTTGGCACGACGGACATCACTCGTCAGCCAGAGTTGGATTCTCGCTTGTCGCAGAGACTCGATCTGCCGCGATACTTCTACGAGGGCGACGTGTTCGACTTGAAGAAGAACAACTTCTTGCCCAAGTTGCTGGAACGGGGCGATTGTCACCCGATGCTGTTGTATTGTGACGGTGGCGACAAGATTAGCGAGATGCGAACCTTTGCGCCGAAGTTGAAGCCAGGCGATTTCGTCGTGATGCACGACTGGGAGTGGGAAGTGAAGCCGAAGGACGTGGAGATCGTAGAGAGGATGTTGGAACGGGTGTGGTTCGACGAGTGCGCGGAGATGAAGAGCATGACCAGGATTTGGAGGAAGGTGTGAGTTGGGTCACGCTCTTAGAGGTCCCTGAGACGGACAGCGCCATCATCGGTTTCGATAGCGGCAACGTGGCGATGGTCTCGCACGAAACAATGGCGCTGATGTGTGATCCCGACCTGAAGTTGTCTTATGTGTCGATGCCCGCTGATCCGTTCCAAGTTCCTGTTCTATCGCCTGTCCATTTTGTACCGACTATTCAGGATGTAGTAGACCATTGGGCGGGGCCAAGTTTTGAGCAGGTGGTCATACAACCGCGCCGCTACGCCTGGCCGGTGGGTGATGATGGCGACATACGGACATTGATCTGCGCGTACAATCCGTATAACAGACAGTGGTTTGTGTGGAAGGAGGACTGGGGGTGACCAAAGGCTACGCCCAGATGCTGCGCGACATGGACCGCGAAGTCTCTGCGCCGCGCCTGTGGCCGATCAGTCGCCTGGGCTTTCGCATCCACCCTTGCCCGTCGTGGGAGGCGGTCAAGCAGTTTCGATGCAGGCTACAACGCGGCGACAAACTCGATCCCATCGTCGCCTGCCGCAACTGCTTTGTCATCCTGGACGGCTGGCATCGCCTGGCCGCCTATTGGCAGGAAGGTGTGCGCTTCGCCTCAGTACAGTTCGCCGACTATCATTGGATGAACGGAGGGGATCGCTGCATGGTGGAGAGAACCAACTGGATAGACAGCTTGCGCCCGTGGCTGGACATGAGTTGCATCTCAGGATCGTATCACAAGGCCGACTGGGATAACGTCGAGTTCCAGAAGGAAGCCAAACGGCTGGAACGGTTCGGGGCGAAGATGCCGTTGTTGCGCTTCTGGGAGCAAGTGCGGGCGACGATCTTCCTGGGCAACCCATCGCGGCGGGACATCCTGGACGTAGGCACGCGAGAAAGTCTCTTGCCGTTGTATCTGGCATCGAGGGAGGCACATGTCACCTGTCTCGACCTGGACATCTCGCAGTGCCGCACTGGCCCAGGCGTCTGCGCGGTCAAGGGCGATGCGCGTGACCTGCCCTTCGATGCTGAGACGTTTCATCACGTCATCTCCACCGCTTGCGTGAAGCACATCCCTGGCGATGGCGATACACTGGCCGTGCAGGAGATGGTGCGAGTGACCCGACCGGATGGGTTGATCGCGGTGAGCTTCGACTATGGGCCGAAGTATGCCGAGTATCCATCCGAGGCGACTGGACGGCGCATCTACGACGAGGAATCCGTGTACGACAGACTCATCTACCCATCCGGCGCAAGGCTGGAAGAACCAGCGGACTTCTCTCGTTCGGACTGGGATGACTGGCCGATACGAGAACAGTGTCGGGAAGTGTACGAGAAGGGCGTGAACGTGCAGGTGGGGTTTGTGCTGCTGAGGAAGGAGGCTTAGATGAATCCAACAGAGGTTGCTAAGATCCTGGATATATTGGTCGAGCGTCTTGGGCCTGTCGGTCAGCAAGTATGGGACGCGTTGTTGAGACAGGTGCTGATCCAAGCACAAGTGCAGCAAACCTGGGGTATCGGTCTCTGTATACTAGCGGGTGTGTTGCTTGTCATCGCCATCGGCACAGCGATCTATGAGTTCTCTGGGTGCCGGGACTTTGGTAACGTCGTCGCGTGGGCTGCACTCGCGGCGATTTCTGGCCTTGCTGGTGCAACCTATCTCTCCTGGGCTTATAAGGGCTTCACCAACCCGACCTACTATGCCATTCAACTGCTATTGGGAAGATGACAATAGGAGGTGTGATGACCGAACTTCAGGCCGTGCAATTGTTGGCCGGTGTGCGCAGTATAGGCCAACTACTGCTCCTCTTTGTGGTATTATGGATACTTTTTGGTGGTTCGGGTAGGGGGAGCGATGACTGACCTGACCAGGGAAGAAGCCACGGCGTTGTGCGTCCAGTACAACAAGATGGCGGCGTTGTATCAGACTCAGGCGACGACGCGGTATCCGAACATCCAGTGGAAGATACCGACAGCCAAGCCGCAGTACGTGCTATCGGGTGACCAGGAGTGGGTAGAGAAGGACAAGTTTCTGGTCAAGACGACCGTGACACTGAATGGCCTGAACGTCGGGGTCAATACCTGGCTGGAATGGGAACAGTTGCGAGACTTGCCGCGAAGCATCGGGATTGCCGCCGAGCACATAGTGCGCGAAGTGAACGAATGGATCTACAGCGAGGAACCGGCATGAAGATCGTCTTCCTCTGCTTTGCGGGAACGCGGGAATGGTCGGACTTGGACCTGGAAGCGGGACTGGGCGGAAGCGAGACGATGATTGTGTGCTATGCAAGACAACTAGCCAAGATGGGGCACGAAGTCAACGTTGTTTGCCCCTGTCCAGAGGGAGAGACTGGCTACCGGAATGGAGTGTGGTGGACGCTCTCTGGCGATGAGGCTTATGAGAGGTTCATCCGCATCAAAGCCGATGTTTGCATCTCCCTGCGCGATCCACGGCCATTGCGATCGGCCTCAGCGGTTCCCGTTCGCGCCTTTCTTGCCAACGACCAATCCTGTTGCTACCTTCCCGAAGAAGTCGCCAACGGCAACTGCAACCTGGTCATCACCATCTCGCAGTTCCAGACAGACAACTATCAGCGCATGTATCCGACGATCCCGAAAGAGATGTATCTGACGAGCAACGCGGGGGTGGACTACGATGCCTACCAGGGATTCGCACTGAAGCAACCGGGACTGTGTTTGTATACTTCGACACCCGAACGTGGCCTGGAACATCTGGAGCGATTGTGGCCGAGGATCTATGAACGGTTGCCATTTGCGCGGTTGGTAGTCACGTCGGGCTTTGAGTTGTATAACTTCCCCCCAGAGCTGTGCGCGAGGAAGCCTGGTGAGTTGTATGACCGATTGAGCAAGATGCCACACGTCACCGTGACGGGGATGCTTCCACGCAGCGAATTGCAACGCTTGCAGGTGACAGCGGAGTTGTTGCTGTATCCAAGTACCTACGAGGAACAGTGCTGTATTGCTGCCCTCGAGGCCTCGGCGGCAGGGATGGCCATTGTCACCACGCCCATCGGTGCGTTGTCGGAACGGGTCATTCAGGGCGAAACCGGGTATCTCATTCCAGGAATGCCTGGCGAACCCGCCTACGACGACTGGTTCGCGGATCGGGCGCTGGAGATTATTCAGGACCAGGCGTTGGTTGTGCGGATGGGCAATAAGGCCCGCGATAGCGTGCGGCAATATTCTTATGACCGACTGTGCGAACAATGGATGCAACGCTTCCTGCATTTCTATCGTACTTGAGCAATCCATCTTGACAACGCGCTCACTTTATGCTACAATAGGAGATAGGATGCTGACTTGCGTCCCTGCTTGCTATGGAACGTGACGAACTGTTAGCCCTGGTTGACCAGCGCATCCGCGAGCGCGAGGCGGAGCGCAAGTCACATGAACGGGAGTTCTGGTACAGCATCTGGCGATTGCTTTGTTCGCTCGCCGAGATCGTGAAGCGCCAACACATCGAGCCGCCGCCAACCAAGAGTAAGTAACGCGGCGTGACTCACGGCCCACACTGAATAGCTAACGGCCTCTGATGGATTATCCGTCAGGGGCTTTTTCATTTTGGGAGTTGCCATGCCCGAATCGCTGCGCTTGCGGATCGCCCGAAGTCTTGCGGGGAACGATTGGCCGTCCCCAGTAACGGCCCCTGAGACCACGACGACCACCGGCACGGCGCAACCCGTCACCACCGAGCAGGACAGATTCTTCCCGGAGATGAGTTCCAAGCGCACGGCGGTGTATCGGGACATGGAAGAGATAGATGGCACGATGCCGGAGGGTTCGCGGGCGCTCGACGTGTTGGCCGATAACGCGGTCAACGCTGAGCGCGGCAGTTCGCGTTATTTCGTCGTCGTCTACCGGCCTGGCGCGGAAGTGCTGAAGGGCACGCAGAAGCTGATCGAGAACTTGCTGCAACGCACCATGCTTCGAGAGAAGGCGTACCCGATAGCGCGGGAGACGATCAAGTACGGCGACAACTTCTTGCAGGTGGTGGTGTCGGGCGAGGAGCGCATCGAGCGGCTGATGTATATGCCGCCGGCCTCGATGCGGCGCAACGAGGACGAGTTCGGCTTGTTGAAGACCGGGCGCGAGAAGGGCGAATGGGCCTACGAGCAGTACGAGCCGGACACGACCAAGTTCATCGCTGGCTTCTTGCCCTGGCAGATCGAGCATCTCAGGTGGAACCGTAGCGGCGAGTCGAGGTACGGCGTACCGCTACTCAACGCGGCCCGTCCTGCCTGGAAGAAGTTGCAGGCGATGGAGGAGGCGCTGGTCATCAACTGGTTGACCAGAGCGTTCGCCAGGCTGTGCTTTGAGTTGGATGTGACCGGCAAGAGCGAGAAAGAGGCGCAGGTCTACATCCAGCAGTTCATGCAGCACCTGAGCACGCGCAACCTGTCCGCCACGGCCAAGGGGATCTCGCGGCTCATTGTGGCTAAGGACATCGCTATTGGGAAGGCGTTCACCATCCAGGGCGGGCGACCTGAAGCTAGCCTCAACAACGTCAAGGTGCTGGACACTGCCAACAGCGGGCTGATCAATACGACACCGTTGGAATACTGGCGCAACAAGTTCATCTCTGCGACGGGCGTTCCTAAAGCCCACTTGGGGCTGGAAGAGGACGTTAACGCGAAGTGTCTGGCTCTGGATACAAAGATTCCCTTGTTGCGCGGCGAGACGCTGACGCTAGGGGAGATCATCGCAGAGTTTGAGCGAACAGGAAACGCGCCGTGGGTTCTCTCCTGGGATCAGCAGACGGGGCGAGTCGTTCCGGGAAAAGTGTCCTGGGCAGGAATAACCCGACGGCAAACGCAAGTGCTTGAAGTGGAACTTGATGATGGTTTGCCCATTCGGGCTACGCCTGACCACCGCTTCTATGACATCAATGGAGTTGAAGTGGAAGCGCGGTATCTGACTCCTGGACAGCAACTGATGCCCCTTCGCATGTACGTTTCAGAGCACAAGAACTATAAGGGCTACGTCAAGGTCAAAGACCCACATGGCAAGGTAGTGATTCTGCATCGCCGCGTCGCAGAGATCGTGTGGCCAGAGAAGATGGCCACACGCATGAACGTGCATCATCGAAACAAGAACAAGCATGACAATGAACCCGATAATCTTTGCTTGCTGAGTTTCCATGAGCATCTTGCCGCGCACCTCGCAGACAGGTTCACGACCCTTACTAAGTTTCGGGCGGAGAATGGTGTCTGGAACAAGGGCATAACCAAACGTGACGACGATGAACGGGCGTCTCATCTGCGCGCAACGACCTACATCGAAAAGTTGTGTGAGAACCCTCATTGTGGGAAAAGATTTGTGGTTCCGTTGGTGCTCAAGGATCATCGCTTCTGTTCTAAACGCTGCGGAGCGCAAACATCGGCGCAGAGACGATCTGTAAAGAGCCGAATGGCTGTGTCGTGTGGTTACTGTGGCAAACCCTTCTCTGCAACCATCTATCGCGTCGAATCTGGACGGGGGCAGTTCTGTTCCCTGCTGTGTCGGGTGGCCGGTATCCGTGAACGCAAGCGGCAAGAGAAGACCTGCGAGTATTGCGGCGAACCCTTTACGGTTTATAGGCAACACGATTATGGACGACGCTTCTGTAGCAAGGGTTGCTCGAACACCTTCCAGAACAAGCAGCGGGCGGGCTTGGTGCCTGTGCCGAACCATCGGGTGCGACAAGTTCGATACCTTCCTGACGTGCAAGACACCGGCGACATCACCATTGAGGGCTGGCACAACTTCTTTGTTGCTGATCTAAGCGGCGGCGGTGTTCTGGTACACAACTCGACACTTGAATGGCAAGACGCCCGCTTCGTGCGCTCTGTACAGCGGATTCAGTCGGTGATGTCGGAGTGTATCGGACACGTCATCTCCCTGGAACTGGCCCTGCACGGCATCGAGCCGAAGAGCGTGCCGTTCGAGATCCACTGGCCGAGTCCGGCGATCTCCGATGAACTGACGCGCTCTCAGGCGCTGAAGAACA
>Ga0315294_10008447_pt1 | contig 11315 bp, 12 predicted proteins | sample YL17G13_40_MG_FD_203626 | JGI IMG/M metagenome (GOLD analysis project Ga0315294, IMG submission 203626) | Sediment microbial communities from Yellowstone Lake, YNP, Wyoming, USA - YL17G13_40 | ecosystem: Environmental > Aquatic > Freshwater > Lake > Sediment | place: USA: Wyoming | collected... | reverse complement strand
CGATTCCCGACCAATATGAATTGACGTATGTTAACCAGATAACACAGGGTGAAGGATGGACAAATATAAGCGATATCGAAAAGGTTTTTCGAGATTTTCGATGCGACGTAAAAGGTCGTTTCCTTCCGGAACCAGAAACCTTTACCTGGCGTAAAATATATAGATTGCCTAACCAAATGGGTCGATTACATACATCTTTGAAAATGGCATCAACAAAAGAAGGCAAAAGAGTTATGTTATTTGAATTAACGGCGCGCGGGTTTGGTGCTGTGTCGATGGACGACTGGTTTGAGATGGGACGAGAATGGATAGTTAGAGGATTTGCGGATTCAACTACCGATAGTATTCAGAAAGCAATATGGCACCTGAAGCAATAGAAAATACATGGTTACCGGCTTTGGAATCCGAATTACATACGGAAGATTCGGATGTAACGATCAGGGACTCACTTGAAAATCCCAAAAAAGATCTACCACAATACAAATATAGATCAATATGGAATAACAGAGAAGGGGCTATGTGGAAAACCCCTATCATCAAGAGAGTTTCTTCTGTGGAAGAAAAGGTTGAATTAGAAGAAGAGTTCTTGGCGGCCCAAACCTCTTACGTAAGTATATTTATCGGAAAAGAGACAGACTATCGTAGCTGGATTATTAATCCAACCGGAGTCATAAACGGATATATATTCAAACCCAACGTTAGTGTCTCTGAAACGATATCTCCAGAAGTTGTCGCGGAAAGTGAAGCAAATGGATGGACAGAGGAATTGGAAACAGCCATCGAACTCGCGAAGACAACTTATACATCTCTTAAAAAAATAGAACTACTTTTAGAAAAAGATCCTGAAATTCAGGACAGAGAAACAATACGGTTTATTCTAACCGTATCTGGTAATCCAGAGCAAATATTGGAAGAGGAAAGCAAGTTCAAGAGGCATATTAGAAGTAAAATAAGGCAACACACTCGTGAGAATATCACTATAACGTACTATTGGAAATAAAATCAGGATGGAACCCAAGGCATTTTTGGACTTGGCGGCAAATTTAAAGGATGGGGGAAACGAGGCATCATGGCGGACGTCTGTCAGCCGAAGCTATTATGCACTTCTCAACATGACTTCGCAGTTCGTAAAACCTAATTTTCCTCGTAATTTTTCGGGTGAGGCCAAAGACCACGATACGGTTCATAAATACTTGCATAACTGTGGCATCGAAGATGTCGAGCTTGTTGCAAGTGGTTTGCGTGACCTTAGAATTGAGCGAAATGCCGCCGATTACGACTTAGAATTAGATAGATTCGAAGGAAATCACGCAAACTTGATGTACTTGAAAGCAAAAGTTGCTATGCAAACTTTTGAGAAGGTGACAGGAAACGCAGATGGACGAAGAGCTATCATCAATGGTATCAACTCCTATAAGCAACAGACCAATTCTTAGCACTTCGCCTGCGGCGAATAAACCCCGGCAAATATAATTTCGATGACCCCTGCATCCGAATAGTAACCCCTCAATCCTCGACAAAAACATTCCCCCGGCCAAAGGATTACCGGGGCAGGGAGGGCACCCGCCAACGACATGCGAGTGCAGGCAGGCGTGTAAGGAAATTGGTTTAACAATTCGATATAATGCAGGGATGCGTGAATATTATGTGTATATACTGGCGAGCAGGAAGAATGGGACGCTGTATGTCGGGATGACAGAGGATATAGCGAAGAGAATCACAAGACACAAGGGGCGGCGAGCCAATGAGTTCACAGCGAAATATGACGTACTAAAACTTGTGTATTACGAAAAGCACAAAAGTTTGGAAGAAGCGGTCAAACGGGAAAAGCAACTTAAGAAGTGGAACCGACGGTGGAAAATCAGAATCATAGAGCAATTGAATCCCAAGTGGGAAGATTTATTCAGCGAAACAATAAATGCAAATAATCCTGGATCCCCGGCAGAAAACCAAGGGAGCTTACCCCGAGGACAGGCGGGCGGATGAGGAATAAATTTATTTAAAATTGGTGCAAGCATATTCGCCAAAATATTTTTTGGCAGCTTCATCGTATGTCAATGCGGCGTCGAGTTCGGAGGTAAATGAGCCGAGGAAGATTCGTTTGCCGGCGATGGCGATTCGAGCACGCCATTTGCCGGTGGGTTTGACGAAGTCAACGCCTTTGAAACGGGAGGTGGTTTTGGTGATAGATTTGCGGGCGTTTTGCTGGTTGGTGGAATCGGTGGCGAAGCGGAGATTGGAACGGCGGTTGTCGAGGCCATTGTGGTTGATGTGGTCAACGAGGAGGTCGTCGGGAGGGTTCATAACCTGGCGGTGCATCCAGATTACGCGGGGTTTGAGGAGCGGGCCGCGAGAGACGGTGCAGAAGGCGTAGAATGTTCGGGATGAGCGGTTGAGCCGCCATTTGAACCGGCGGAGTCCGTCATAGTCGGCGGGGTCAACGATGGCGAACCGGAATTTTTTGATGTGGATGAAGCAGGCGGAATGGCCGAAGCGGAGGCGGTAATAAGTGAGAACGAGCCAGAGACACAGCCGAGAGAGCCAATCCGGAACCGTTACTGTAAATTTAGCAGACATAATTATTTCCTCCCTTTTTTCAAAATCCTAATATCTAAATCCTAATCTCTAAACAAATACAAAACACTAATGACCGAAAGAGATTGCTTCGGCCTACGGCCTCGCAATGACAACCCGCAGGCAGGCCTGCGGGCTAACCGATGAGGAAAATAGGTTCCTCTATATATGGCGCGAACTTGCGCGCTTTTGACGAAAAATCGTGTTTTGGGGATAGGCCAAAATGCACTTAAGTTGTTATGGGATAAGGAGTAAATTTTTTTTCAGAATTCTCGGATTTGCCAAAAAACACTTGCGCGAAATCGGTGAACAACTGTTTTATACAAACGTTTTATACAAGCGCTTTATACGACTGTTTGGGTCCAGAATTTAAAACGTTATGCAGAAAGCGGTTACAGCGAAAACTCGCGGGGGAAAACATGCTGAAAATGGGCAAAAAAACGCACAAAAATGACAACCGAATTGCGAATTGAGATTGCTTCGCTACGCTCGCAATGACATGGATTTGGAAGAGGACTTGTTTACGGCTGTGCCCAGAGGCAGACGGTGCCGAGGAACTGGCGCTGGTGAATGACGGGTTCGGAGATTATCATGTAGCCGTCGTGAGACGTGAATTTTGCCTTTGAAGGGGGCAACGGTTTGAATTCCTTCTGCCTGACGTCATCGCGATAATAGGAGGCGAAGAGTTTGCCGTTGCAATCGTAAATGCCGGCGAAGACGATATTATATTGAGTTTTGAGGGATTCGAGAATTCCATTCGCGTCTTTGGCGTCATCAAAAGACAGTGCGCATTTGACGTTTGAGGAAATGAGTTTTGCCTGGCCGGAGGCGAAATAAAGAATAGCGTCTTTGCTGCGGTTGCGCTGGGAGTTGATAAACAACAGGGAGGTGAACAGCAGGCCCAGAGACATACCTGCCGCAAACGCGATTATAATGAACTTTTTCCTGGAACTATCAGCCATAAATTTCCTGCTCACCAGGCAATAATTTTGTTTTAAGTCCCTCTTCTCCGCTGGGGATTGCGACCCGCGTCATATATTCGGGCGCGTTGCAATGGCGCATCGCTATTTTCGGCATTTGGCAGGCGTAACTTAACGACTGTTGTAACGTTATATAAGCTTAAAAAACCAGAAAAAACAACTCCCCAATAAATCCACAAAAAACGGGTTTCCGCCAAATGCCTGCCACAAAGAAGGGGGGGTAAACGTGCGGGAATCTGCGTTGCGAGGGGCCAATTTTTTATCTGGTGTGGACGCCGGCGGGGGCGCAGCAATTGGAATACTCTTCCATTAAGCTATCGATGAGGTCTTTTACGGAGACGAGTTTGTTCACCCTATAGACGTTTGCGCCGGCGAAAGCGAAACCGTGTTTGAGGTCGCCGTTTTTGGCGTTGGTAAGCGCGAGGGCAATGCAGTAAGGGACGTTTTTGAAATCGCAGCTTCTCAGGCATTTCCAGGGGCACTTGAAGGGTTCTTTTTGGCCTGAGGCGATCCTGTCGAGAAACTCACAGCGTATGGCCCTGCCTGGCAGGCCGACTGGGCTGTCAATAATAATGATGTCGTCTTTTGTGCAGCGGATAAAGGCCTGTTTAAATTCATCGGAGGCATCGCATTCGAAGGTCGCGACGAATCTTGTTGCCATTTGCACGGCGCTGGCGCCCAACTGCATAAATTTATAGATGTCTTCGCCGGTGTATATGCCGCCTCCGGCGATGACGGGGATACTTTTCTGGAACTTCTGCTCGTAAGGTTTTATCGCGGAGATAACGGAGGGCACTAATTTTTCCAGGGCGTGTTCGGGGTCAGTGATATCCTCTTTTCTGAAGCCGAGGTGTCCGCCGGCAAGAGGGCCTTCGACAACGACAGCGTCGGGGACATGATTGAAGTGTTTGGCCCAGGATTTGAATATAAGCTCTGCGGCTCTGTCTGAGGATACGATGGGGACAAACTTTGTGTGCAGCGAGCCCAGCGCATCAAGAGGGAGCGTTTTGGGAAGTCTTATAGGAAGCCCGGCGCCGAGAAAAAGGACGTCAACTTTTTCATCGACGCCACACTGGACGAGGTCGTCAAAATCCGAGAGGGCGACCATTATATTCAAGCCGATGATTCCGTCGGTTTTGGCCCTTGTCCTGGCGAGCTCTTTTCGCAGCGCCCTGTTGTTCGCCTCGTTGAAATTCGTGAAGGAATCCGGCTCGAGCTGGCCTATTCCAGCGGTGGCGATAACGCCGATGCCACCGGCATTTGCGACGGCCGAGGCCAAACCTGACAGGGAGATACCAACTCCCATTCCACCCTGAATAATCGGAACCCTGGTTTCGAGATTTCCTATTCGCAGTGTTGGTATATTTTTTAAGCTCGTAAACAACCTCACTTACATATTCGCAGCGAAGGATCTTCCAGTATGTGAGAACCCGATGCTTATGGGTATTATAGCTTATGGCAAATCTCCTGGCGAGCAAAAAATAGACAACTGCGCAAAAAAAATGCCGGAGCGCCGGGTGTCGTTCATATATCGCAAGAAAGCCGGGCGGGATACAGCGTTTTTTCTATTGGTTGGCACGGAGAACGCCGAAATGTATTTTAGGAAAGCACAGTCCTAAATGCCGAGAAGCATAAGGAGTATAATATGAAGAAGTGCCCGTTTTGCGCGGAAGAGATTCAGGATGACGCGGTGAAGTGCAAACACTGCGGCGAGTTTTTAATCGACGCGGAATTGAAAAACCTAAAGAAGGACGGCAACGTCAAATGGTATCATAAGACGTCGTTTGTCGTTATCTCAATATTGTGTTTCGGGCCGCTTGCGCTGCCTTTGGTGTTGTATAATCCGCAATACAACGTCGCCAGCAAGGTAATCTGGACGATTATCATTATCGCGGTTACGGTGGTGCTGTGCGTCGGGTCCATTGAGATGTACGCACAGTTTTTGAAGAGCATTGAGAAGATGGGGCTGTAGGGATTTACGATTGCGGATTGTTGATTGTCGATTGCAGATTTGAGAATGGTAAAGATAGAATTGTCGAAAATTTTCAGGTACTGTCCGGGCTGCGGAGCCAAAAGGCCGAAGGCACATTCGAAAGACAAGCACATAACATGCGGAAGGTGCGGGTTTGTGTATTTTCACAACGTGGCCTCAGCGGCTGGGACAATTATCGAGTATGGTTCAAAGGTGCTTGTGGCGACTCGTGCCAATGAACCAAAGGTGGGGATGTTTGATTTCCCGGGCGGATTCGCGGATCACGGTGAGCCGATTGAAGAAACGCTTGTAAGGGAGATTCGGGAAGAGCTTGGAATAAAAATCAAAGCCCTGCGATATCTTACATCTGCGCCGAATATCTACATATATAAAGGCGTAACATACACGACCACGGATTTGTTCTTTACGTGCAGAATTGATAATCCAAAAAAAATCAAACCGAACAAAAAGGAAATCGCCGGCATTGAGTTTTTTGAGCCGGGCCGGATTCCTGTGAACAGGTTAGCGTTCGACTCGGCTAAAAAAGCAATCAGATACTACATAAAACAGCGTCGCAAGTGTCATTCCGGGCTTGACCCGGAATCCAGATAAAAAAACTGGATTCCCGCTTTCGGGCCTGTTGCCAAAGCCGAGATTGCTTCGTCGCTACGCTCCTCGCAATGATGTAAGAGACGCTTTTTTGTCATTGCGAGCGAAGCGAAGCAATCTCAGCCACTTTAAGAAACGGCGCCAGGTTATTTTTTTCTGACGGCTATTGTGAAGATTGGTCTGTTTTCCTTGAGGTATTTGCGTTCGAAGTTTGAGCCGACCCATTCGCCGATTTGAGCGCCGGCGTTGGGGAGAAAATCGATTTGTTTAAGCTGGTCGGCTTTCGATACAAACACGGATTTTATCTGCTCGAAGTATTCCCCAAAGTCGGTGGCGACGCGGATTTCGCCGGCAGGTTTGAGGCAGCGGATGAGCTGGTCGGTGTTGGCGTCGTTGATGAAGCGTCTTTTGGTGTGACGTTTTTTGGGCCAGGGGTCGGGGAAATAAAAGTGGAAGCAATCGACGGAGGAATCGGGGACACATTCGGCGATATAGCGGACGGCATCGGTGCGGATTATACGGACGTTAGTCAGATTCCATCTGCCAAGTCGGTCAACTGCGAAACGGTAATATTTGCCTGCCCATTCAATCCCGATAAAATCGGCGTCGGGCCGGCATCTTGCCTGGTTTACCAAAAATGTCCCCTTGCCTGAGCCAATCTCGATGTGAACGGGGGCCAAGCGTCCGAAAATATCGCCAAAATTAAGCTTGACAGGCGGGTTTTGGTGCTCAAGGACAAATTTCGGATAGTGATTTAATTGTCTTGACATTTTGATAACCAATCAGTATAAGCCCAGCTTTTGTAACATTTTGGCTGATAGTGGACTTTATTATAAGGGACTGACAGGGTTTTGCCAAACCTCAGTATTGGGCGGGGCAAAAGCGCAAAATAAGGGCTTAAAGTCGATGTCGAGCGTAAACGATATTTATGATGGCTGGGTTGTGAGAGAGGACAAAATTTTATCGGGTAAATTTTTGCACCAGGAACGGCTTTTGGACGTAATTACTATTAAGGGCCAAAGGCAAGAAGCGAAGCTCAAAAAGAGCGACGTCACAGAGAGAAGGTTGCCAAAATGATACGGCAATTAATGAAAATTCGTCGCAAGCAGGTTTTGATAGACATCAATACGCAGAGGGACTTTTTCGTGGATGGCGGCAGGGCGCGTGTTGGTAATCGCAGAAGGGTTTTAAGCCACATCAGAAGGGTAATAGCTTTTGTCCGCGCCAGGAAAATTCCGGTCGTATCGATATGCGAGGTTCGTCCTGGTGACAACGGCGGGTTCTGCGTGGATGGGACGGAAGGGATGCAGAAAATCAACTACACGCTTTTGAGCAACCGGGCGAGCTTCGCGGCGGACAACAACACCGACTTGCCGGTGGATTTGCTGCGGGAGTATCGACAGATTATTCTGCACAAGCGGTGCTTAGACCCGTTTGATGAGCCGAGGATAGACCGACTGCTGAGCGAAATCCGCGCAAATGAATTTGTGCTGATAGGCGCCTGTGCGGAAGGAGCGATTGAGGCGACCGCGCTGGGGCTTTTGCAGCGAGGCAAGCGGGTTACGGTTGTGGTCGACGCGGTCGGGGCACAGGACAAACAAAAGGCAAGGCACGCGTTTCGCAAGATAGCGGCCAAAGGCGCCCGGCTTATCGAAACGAGGAAACTGGCAGGCATATCACATCTCAAATCGGTCGGCACTTTCCACGACGACATTATGCAGGACAGCCCCGACGCAGTTACCGCGGACCTGCTGGTTGAATAAGACCACCCTTCGACAAGCTCAGGGCAAGCCAGACACAAGACGCCATACATAAGACATCAGACCAAAGACCCCAGACACCAGACCAAATTGTCTTGCAAAAACATCCCCTAATACGTATAAAAGACGCGGTCGGGGCTCGTAGCTCAGCGGTAGAGCAGTGGACTCATAATCCATTGGTCGAAGGTTCGATCCCTTCCGGGCCCAGTCTTCGTTCGCCGATTGATTGCGAACGAAGACTGCCACGGCGCAGCCCATAAGGGCGAAGCCGGACTCTTCACTTTGTTTTATTTATCGGCGCTCGTCTCGGCGAAGGCCGGGTTGAATTTGATTTTGGAAGCAACCACGTTATGTGCCGGTAGGTCGGCTTGAGAATCTTAGTGCCGAGCCGTAGCCGGGAACTACGCCTTGGCAAGCCATTGATATGAAATTTCATTATGTTTATATGATTCGCAGCCAAGCAAATCCGGAGCGTTATTACGTTGGAATGTCGGATGACCTTGAGGGTCGGTTAAAAAGCCATAATTCCGGATTATGTAAGTATACGGCAAAGTTCATTCCTTGGTACATTGAAACGGCCGTAGCGTTCAGGTCGAAAGAAAAAGCTGTTGCATTTGAGAAATATCTTAAGAGCCATTCAGGCCGTGCTTTTACAGAGAAGCATTTCTGATAGCTTTATGTCATTGGTCGTCGCTCGTTGTGCGTATTTCGTATATCGTCGGGTTGGGTTTTGCTGTGCGGATTCTCCTGGGGGCAATGAATTTATGAGCAGGACAATCGTATTGCTGGTTGTTTCGTCGGCAGTCGTATTTGCGGGGGCTGATAGCGCTAAGTCGGCGGATTCGGCGAGCGTCAGGGCGGTATTCGCAAATCCGCCCGCGGAGTATAGTTCGGCGCCATTCTGGGTGTGGAACGATACGATGACCGATGAGCTGGTCGTTACCACGCTGCGTGATTTGGCGGGCCAGGGAATAAGACAGGTTTTCATACATCCGAGGCCGGGGCTGACTACGCCCTATTTATCAGAAGAGTGGTTTCGGCTGTGGAAGGTGGCTTTGGCGGAGGCGGGTCGCTTGGGAATAAAGGTATGGATTTACGACGAGAATTCGTATCCGTCGGGTTTTGCGGGGGGCTTTGTGCCGAAAGAGATGCCGGAGTCGAGAGGAATAGGGCTGAAAATCGAGGAGGCAAGCCAGCCCATAAAATTGTCCGGGGATATCGTCGGGGTTTATCGTCGCAACGGCGAGAGCTACGAGAACATAATCGAGAAGGTAAAGGTTGGCGAGGCGAACGAGCAGTCGGCGTGTCTTGTGGCGAGGGTAATACAGGCCAAGCCGGGAGCTATGTTCGCCAACAGGCTATACGTCAACCTGCTGACGGCGGGAGTGACGGATAAGTTCCTCGAATTAACGCTGGACGCATATAAGGGGCAAATCGGCGAAGAATTCGGGAAACGTGTGCCGGGGGTGTTTACGGACGAGCCGCATATTTTACCGGCGGGCGAGCAGGCATGGTCGAATGATTTGCCGCAAATTTTCGAGAAAAGGTGGGGTTATTCGCTGATTGACAATCTGCCTTCACTTATCCGGCAGACGGGCGAGTGGAAACGGGTGCGGCACAACTACCAGGCAAGCGTGCTTGAGCTGTTCATCGAGAGGTGGAGCAGACCATATTATGAGTATTGCGAGAAGAACAATCTCGAGTTTACGGGACATTATTGGGAACACGAATGGCCGATATGCAACAAGGGGCCCGACAATATGGCGATGAGCGCATGGCAGCACAGGCCCGGCATCGACATACTGTTCAATCAATACAGCGAGGGCGTTCACGGGCAGGTGGGTAACGTTCGTTCGGTGATGGAAATCGCAAGCGTGGCCAATCAATTAGGCAGAAAGCGCACACTTTGCGAGGCATACGGGGGAGCGGGGTGGGAGCTGCGATTCGAGGATATGAAGCTAATCGGGGACTGGCTGTTTGTGCTCGGTATCAACACAATGAACGAGCATTTGTCATACGCAAGTATCCGGGGAGCGAGAAAGGCGGATTATCCGCAGTCATTTTCGTATCACGAGCCGTGGTGGGAAGGATATCACGTTCCTGTCAGCTATTTTGCTCGCCTTTCGGCTGCGATTACACAAGGTGAGCAAATCAACGAGATACTTGTGATGGAGCCGACGAGCACGGCGTGGATGTATCAGCCGGATTCGAACCACAAGGGCTATCTTGAAAAAATCGGCGGCGAGTTCCAGCGGACGGTGGTATCACTCGCGAAGCAGCAGGTTGAATTCGATATCGGATGCGAAGACGTGATTAGTCGCAACGGGTCGGTTGATGGGGCGACTTTGAAGGTGGGTCGGCGGGCCTACAATGTGATTGTGCTGCCGGCGCTAATGGAAAACCTGAACAGCAGGACAATGGAGCTGCTGGAGCAATACGCGGCCAACGGAGGGCAGGTGATTTGCTGCGGCGATGCGCCTTCGCTGGTAGATGGGCAGGCGAGCGAACGGCCGGAAATTTTGGCAAAGAGCACCGGCTTCAAAAAGACAGCAGCCGGTGATTTAGCTTCGGTCTTATTGAGTCAGTCAAAAGACGGGTTTTCAATTAAAACCTCCGGCGACAATAACGGCATCCTGTTTCATCACAGGCGAAAGTTAGACGACGGAGAGCTGGTGTTTGCCGTCAACACGAGTATGAAATTGGTGTGCGGAGGCGTGATTGAATCCGCGGGTCGCGGCGTCGAGAAGTGGGATGCCGAGACGGGGAGTATTTCGCCATACGTATTCGAAAAAAGCGAGCGCGGCGTCAAGGCGCAATTCGACCTTGCGCCGGCCGGCAGTATTTTATTGTTTATTTCCAATAAGCCGATTGAACCGGCAGAAGCCAAGTCGGTCGTGGAGACAACGATTAAACCGGCCGGGCCGATGAAAATCAAACGCAAGGCCCCGAACATCCTCACGCTCGATTATCTCGACCTTACACTGGGTGAAAAAACAACTCCTAAAATTTATTACAACAAGGCGGCGCAACTGACATTTGCCAAATACGGGATGAATGAAAATCCGTGGGACCACGGGGTGCAGTTTGGCGATGAGCTGATAAGCAGAAAGTTTGCCCCCGACAGCGGCTTCGAGGCGACATATTACTTTGTAATACAAGGCGGGGCGCCCAAGCCGATATACGTTGTGATTGAGAAGCCGGAGTTGTACACGATTACCTGCAACGGCAAGTCGGTCAAGGTAACCAAGGGTTCGTGGTGGTTAGACAGATCGTTCGGCAAAATAGATATAAGCTCGGCGGTGAAGACCGGCGAAAACAAGGTGACGATAAAGGCCTGTCCCTTTACGGTGTATGATGAAACAGCAGCGATTTATGTCCTGGGCGATTTCAGGGTCGAGCCGAATGACTCGGGTTTTGTGA
>Ga0315294_10008446_pt1 | contig 11315 bp, 5 predicted proteins | sample YL17G13_40_MG_FD_203626 | JGI IMG/M metagenome (GOLD analysis project Ga0315294, IMG submission 203626) | Sediment microbial communities from Yellowstone Lake, YNP, Wyoming, USA - YL17G13_40 | ecosystem: Environmental > Aquatic > Freshwater > Lake > Sediment | place: USA: Wyoming | collected... | reverse complement strand
CGCCGCTTTCGGAACCCGCGGTTGCGGCGGTCGTCTGCGAGCAGTACATCTGGTCGCCGCGGTACATCGATGCGCCCATCCTTCGCGACCGCGACGCCGACGGAAACTCCGGCACGGGCAACCTGGGCGGGACGGGTTCGGGCCTTGAGGAACGGCACTACTACACGACCGATGGCAACGGCAACGTCACGGCGCTCACCGACACGTCCGGCACGGCGGTCGAGCGGTACGTCTATGACCCGTACGGCAAGCCCACGATCTACAACGCCGACTGGACGGCCACGGTCTCCTGGGCGAACTCCGAGCAAAACGAAATCCTCTACTGCGGCTACCGCTTTGACCCGGAGTCGGGCCTTTACCTCGTCCGCCGCCGGATGTATGATTACAGCCTGGGCCGGTGGCTCCAGCGCGACCCGAAGGAGTACGTGGATGGGATGAGCCTTTATGAATACTGTCGGTCGTGCCCTGAAGTTCTGACCGATCCACTAGGGGAAACTGGGAACATCCGGGTTGTGACAAAGGCGCATCACGGCCGTTCTGTAACCCCAGGCGGCCGAATCCCTGAAAACCTGAAGGACGGCTTTAAGAAGGACGACCTTAAGGGAACCTACGTAGAACAAGTTCAGAATCGCCTCAAGCAGATGGCCCCCAACTCCAAGGTCGGGGTAATGGTGGCGGTTGATTCCGATGGCAACGTTCGTAAAGATAAGAATGGTGACATCATCTTCGGGATCGCGGTAGAGCAAACTGGCCTGCAAGCCAAGTCCGGGGATGTGTTGCTTAAGAGACTGGTCGAATCGGAAAGGGAGGTCGAGATTGTCTACCAGAAGGACTTCTGCCAGGCGGAAGGCCTAACAAATCCGAACAAGGGAACAATTCTGTTTGACCCCGAGTATAAGCCTACTGGCTATGTGCAGTTCTGGGATACCCGCACTAAACAATACTACTGGGATAATTTCGAAATGGGTGCCACAGCCTTTGGGCATGAATTGATACACCAATACTACGCAGAGCAGTCCGGGTTTGTAAAACTAGGCAAGTCACCAGAGCAACTGCGGGTTCCTACCTCGGGCGGGGGCAGAAAGCAGGTAACAAGCAGGGCCGAATTCCGTAATGAGGAGAAGGCCGTCGTGAACCGGCCGGACTTTACCGAGGGAGATTCGTACCGACCTGAGAGAGTAGATACAGTAAAAGGTTTTACAAGAACACCAGGGCCTAAAACAACCGACATTTCAGAGAACGGCTTGCGACGTGACATGCGTTCGACGAGTCTGCGCGTCTCATATGGAGAATACTCGCGAGAAGATCTTGACGAATTTGGGATCAAGCCCGGGGTCCGTTATTAGGCAGTGACCGGCACCGGACGCGGCACTGGCGGGAGGCATTGCCATGACAGATGCACGATGGATGACAAGTCGGTTCTTGTTGGCACTCTTGGTCTTGCCCCTTGCCGCAGGGGGCTGCGACCGGGGACGTTGGGGGCCGTGCTCTTACCAGGACCCACTTGTACTACCGGAAGTTTCGATCAGAATGGAGGGCGATCAGACCATCGTTGAAATCGGCGCCCGCAACGTATCCGACAAAGCGGTGTACGTGTGCGAAACCCCGGCCACGCCCAGAGAAAAAGAGGTGAACCGAAAGGGTCCGTATGTCTTCTACGGGGGGAACCACACGGTCGTGCTGTACTGGGCAACGACCGCGTACAGCGAGGACGTTGAGTTCAAGTTAGAGTCTAGACCAGGAGCGTCTGTTCGGAGAGTTGAGCCTGGAGCCACCATCACCCTGAGGGCCGCACTTAGTAGTGTTTTCGATGGAGTGTGGCCGTGGCGCGAAACGATCTACTGCGACCACGATGCCTTTTTCCAGAGGCGGGACAGCCAAGATCGCCGGGTTCAACTCTCGTATCGGGTGGATCGCGTGCTCGTCATGGTGGCGTATTGGGAGGAGGCTCCCTTGATGTGGCGCAGAGGGGGACGAGTGGTTGTATGTGCAGAACCTGATGGCACGTACTACTTCAGCCAGGACTATTTGGTGCCTCTGGCAATTCTGCCTCCCGCTTCCTACAGAACGGTAGTGGCGCAGCGAGCCTTGCTTCTGGAGGCTTTAAATCCATTCGCTGTGCCGCTCAAGGACGTTGAGATTCTGGCTCAGGTTGGTCCAATCGCGCTGCCGAAGCCTTTGACCATTCAGTACATGGGAGCGCGCTGGTCAGAAGAGGATGAGCAGCCTCTCCACGAACGGAAGCATTCTGAATCCGCGAATCCTGCTCCGCGCGCGCCGTGACAGCGAATGCGTTTGAAGCGGGTGCGGTGGTCCAAGGGATTGGGGTTCGCCCTGCGTTAGGGTTGACGGCTGCATCCAAACGCCAACGCCTACGTCGATAAGTTCAGTTATGGCTACGACTACAACTCCAACCGCCTGTACCGGAAGAACGAGCACACCTCGGGCGGCACGTTCAGCGAACTCTACCACGAGAACGGCGCGGCGGCGAGCGCCGCCTACGACGGCCTGAATCGCCTGAAGGAGTACCGGCGCGGAACGCTCGGAACGGTCAATGAGGACAACGACGGCATCACCGCCGCCGACAAGGGCCGCCAGAAGTGGACCCTCGACGCCGTTGGCAACTGGTCGGCCTTCAAGGCCGACGCCACGGACGGCTCGACGTGGGACCTCGAGCAGTCGCGCCTCCACAACAAGGCCAACGAGATCGACGATGATGACAATCATGCCGATGCGCCCAGCGGCTCGATCTCCGGCGGCAACTGGATTCTCCCGAAACAGGACGCCTGCGGCAACACCATCGAAGGGCCCAAGCCGGGCGACGAAACGGTCAAGCACAAGTACGTCTTCGATGCCTGGAATCGGATGGTGAAGGTGACGGCCGCCTCCGACGCGGTGATCAGCGAGTACCGATACGACCCGTTGAACCGCCGCATCCGCAAGTTCACCGAGCCGTCGGAAGGCAACTGGACGGTCCGCGAGTACTACTACAACAACCAGTGGCAGAACCTGGAGGTCCGCAAGGAGGTCAAGCCCCGAAGCGGCACGCCGCTTTCGGAACCCGCGGTTGCGGCGGTCGTCTGCAAGCAGTACCTCTGGTCGCCGCGGTACATCGACGCGCCGATCCTGAGGGACCGCGATGCCGACGGAAACTCGGGCACGGGCAACCTGGGCGGGACGGGTTCCGGCCTTGAGGAGCGGCACTACTACACGACCGACGGCAACGGCAACGTTACGGCGCTCACCGAGACGTACGCCGTCGGCACAGGCGGCACCGCGGGCGGCAAACTCGTCGCAGACACCTACTTCGACCGCAACGGCCGGGCCGTGGCCGCCACGGCGTCGGGCAGCGCCGCGACCGAGACGGCCTACGACGGCGCCGGCCGACAGGCGGAAGTGCGCCTCGTCAAGGCCCTCGAGGATACGAAGTACGCCGACGGGGTCTTCCAGTACCGCGACCCGCAGCCCAAAGTTGCCCTTGGCGACATGACCGGCGGCAACGACGGCGTCATTCAGTTGACCCATACGGCCTACGACAAGGTCGGCAACGTCGAAAAGTCCTTCACCCTGGAGATGAACCACGACGACACGACCAACGTCGGCCTGAGCCTGACGGCCAACGACTTCGTCCAGTCGGTTGTCTATAACTGGTACGAGCCCAACACCCATCGCCTGATGACGACGGCCAACTACGGCTCGGGCGCCAGTTCCTGGACGTACGCCGCCGCGCCGACCTACGCGACCTATGCCAATCGCCCCGCGTCCAGCGGCGCGGAATGCCTGGTCACCTCTTACGCCTATAACACTCGCACCGGCCGCCTGGAGACCGTGACCGATCCCAAGGGGATTGTCACGAAGACGTTCTTCGACGACCTGGGCCGCAAGACCCACGTCGTCGAAAACTACAAGGCCGGCGAGGGCTACTGGACCGCTGAGCCGGCCGAGCCCAAGTCCCGCAATACCGACGAGTGCCGCATTACGGCCATGACCTACGACGGCCTCGGCAACGTCGTCACCCAGACCGCCCTCGACCCGAACGCCGACGGCAACACCGCCGACGCCCAGGTCACGACCTACGTCTATGGCGACCCCTACAGCGCCGCCCTCCAGACCGAAATCCACTACCCCGACACACAGGGCGGCGGAGACATCGTGTCCGTGGCGTATCACCTCGACGGCCTTGTGAACACGCATACCGACCAGGCCGGCCTGGTCCTCACCTTCCGCTACGACACGACCTTGCGTCGCCCCACGGGCCAGAAGGTCGATGACGATGACTGGGGCTCCAGCCCCGCCGACACGACGGTCCGGTCCCTGGGCACCGAGTACGACAGCCTGGGCCGCATCGAGAAAGTCACCGCTTACAGCGACGACGATTACACGACGGTCGCAAACCAGGTCCAGTACGCCTTTGACGACATGGGCCGCCTCTCGCGCGAGTACCAGGCCCACACCGGCGCCGTGAACACCGGCACGACCCCCTACGTCGAATACACCTATGCCCCCGTGAACGGGAACGTCTACGACAAGGGCCTGCGGCTCATCTCCGTGACCTACCCCAACGGCCGCGTCGTCAACAGCACCTACGGGGCCGACGGGTCCTTAAGCGATACGATCTCGCGCCTTGCGGCCATCAAGGACAATGACGGGACCACGGTCCTGGCGTCCTACCAGTACAACGGCGCGGCCAACATGGTGATCGAGGACTACGAAGAGCCTGACGTGCGCCTCGACCGCTACAACGATTACGACGGCAACCCCACGCCGGGCACCTACGAGGGCCTGGACCGCTTCGGCCGCATGCGCCGGCAGGTCTGGAGGAACTATAACGCCGGCGCCTACGTCGATAAGTTCAGTTACGGCTACGATTACAACTCGAACCGCCTGTACCGGAAGAACGAGCACCCCTCCGGCGGCACGTTCAGCGAACTCTACCACGAGAACGGCGCTGCGGCGAGCGCGGCCTACGACGGCCTCAACCGCCTGAAAGAGTTCCGCCGCGGGACGCTCGGAACCGTCAACGAGGAAAACGACGCCGTCACCGCCGCCGACAAGGGCCGCCAGAAGTGGACGCTCGACGCCGTGGGCAACTGGTCGGCCTTCAAGGCCGATGCCACCGACGGCCAGGCGTGGGACCTCGAGCAGTCGCGCCTGCACAACAAGGCCAACGAGATCGACGATGATGACAATCATGCCGATGCGCCCAGCGGCTCGATCTCCGGCGGCAACTGGATTCTCCCGAAACAGGACGCCTGCGGCAACACCATCGAAGGGCCCAAGCCGGGCGACGAAACGGTCAAGCACAAGTACGTCTTCGATGCCTGGAATCGGATGGTGAAGGTGACGGCCGCCTCCGACGCGGTGATCAGCGAGTACCGATACGACCCGTTGAACCGCCGCATCCGCAAGTTCACCGATCCGTCGGAAGGCAACTGGACGGTCCGCGAGTACTACTACAACAGCCAGTGGCAGAACCTGGAGGTCCGCAAGGAGGTCAAGGCCCGAAGCGGCTCGCCACTTTCGGAGCCCGCGGTTGCGGCGGTCGTCTGCGAGCAGTACCTCTGGTCGCCGCGGTACATCGATGCGCCCATCCTTCGCGACCGCGACGCCGACGGAAACTCCGGCACGGGCAACCTGGGCGGGACGGGTTCCGGCCTTGAGGAGCGGCACTACTACACGACCGACGGCAACGGCAACGTTACGGCGCTCACCGACACGTCCGGTGCGGCGGTCGAGCGGTACGTGTACGACCCGTACGGCAAGCCCACGATCTACAATGACGACTGGACGGCCACGGTCTCCTGGGCCAATTCCGAGCAGAACGAAATCCTCTACTGCGGCTACCGCTTCGACTCCGAGTCGGGCCTTTACCACGTCCGCAACCGGATGTATCATACGACCTTGGGCCGGTGGTTGCAGCGCGACCCGAAGGGGTACGTGGATGGGATGGGGTTGTACGAGTACGTAGGTTCGGATCCCATAGACCATACGGATCCGCAGGGCACGGAGTTGATAAAGAACCGTTTATACAAAGCCGAGAATCAAAGTTTGAGGGAAATCTACTCCGACTTAAAAAGCCGTGGCTATACAATGACGTTTGAGGAATTCAATCGCCAGTGCCGGAACGCGGGGTATACGCTCGGAACGGACGATAAGTTCAGTGGCGACGTGCGCTGGCAGAAGGCCCCGCCGCCACAGCCGCCACCAGAGAAACCTGCTTCGCCTGAGGCCGTAGAAAAGAAGGCTGTAGTTGACCAAAGCCAGCAGGCGCCGCCCGGAGCTGAACGCACCACTTCTATCCAGAAGCAAGCGGAATCGCCCAGTACACAGGGGAAGGTTGCTGGTGGCACGTCTTCCCCAATACCAGCGTTGGACAAGAATGCCACACCAGAACAACGCGAGCAATGGCTTGCCGCAATGGCGGAACGAGCACAGGCGGCCAAGAGCCAGACCGGGCATGACGTTCGTGTGTCAGTACAAGTGGCTCAGGCAGCCCTTGAGTCCTCTTGGGGCCAAAGCAAACTGTATCGGGAAGCAAACAACTTTGGCGGTGTAAAGGGTAAGGGCGATGCTGGTTCTGTTACCATGCCTACAGTGGAGGTCGTCGATGGGAAAAGGGTTACAGTCGATGCACAGTTTGCCAAGTACTCCAGCGTGGAATCCGCGTTTGCAGCGCAAGGGAAAATGATCAGTACCAACAAGAGGTACGCGGAAGCGGCGGGTGCGAAGACCGCTACGGAGCAGGCTCAGGCCATGCAGAAGGCCGGGTATGCAACCGATCCGAAGTATGCAGAAAAGGTCACGGCAATCATTAGGAAGTATGATCTTGAACGCTTTGATAAGTGAGAGGAGCATTATCCATGAACCTTAGACTTGGCGTGCCTTTATTGTGTCTTATCCAGGGATTGGTCCTTGGTTGCTTGGATGGCAAGTCACAGCCAGCACTTGTGCGGGCGAACATTGATATCAAGAAGGTGACTGAAAGCATTGAGCGGGGGGATTACACGATTATGCATCCGCGTCCCCACATCACAGTGGCGGCTGAAATGCTGCGGCTTTTTGAAATCAAGGAGGCGTATCCTTGGCTCATTGATGCCTTGGATAGTCCCGATCCCGTGGTACAGGAAACCGCTGAATACGGATTTGCCGCGAGTGGCGTCCCTGGTCCGATATCTTCAACTTCTCTTAGGGCTTGGTATAGTAGCACCCCCCAAATTGACTGGGTATATGACGGTGCTCTTTGGGAGCCGCCATCCCGGAAAGCATGTTCGAGAACTCCTAGATAGCGACCGGTGTGACGGCCTTCGGAATTCGGGGGACACCCATAACCGTGCCCGTCCCGCCTTCGTCCTTCGGACTACGGACGGGCAGGCCCGCCGGAGGCGGGCAGGCAAGGGCTGACGCGCCCGCAGGGGTCGGCATTTCCGGTGAGGCATTTCCGAGGCATTTCCGGTGACATAGAACTTAATTGGCTTGACTGAAGAAGATCAGCGGGGTAGCGTGCGGTTATGGCCCGTCTGGCCCGAGGGGTAGTCGAAGGGGTGCCGCACCACCTCACCCAACCCGCCATCGAGACGGGCGGGTAAACTGCGGAAATCGGCGGCAGCCGACGTTCTTCCGCCCGGAGGATTACCCGGCCTACCTGGACCTGATGGCGGCGGCCTGCATCGAGCATGGCTTGGAGGTGTGGGCGTGGTGCCTGATGCCTGACCACGTGCATCGGGTCGTCGTGCCGGAGGCGCCGGAGAGCCTGGCCTTGGGCATCGGGCGGGCCCACTGGCGGTACACGCGAGCCATCCATTGCCGGGAGAACTGGCGGGGCTATCTATGGCAGGGCCGCTTCTCGTCGTGCCCGATGGACGGTCCGCACACGCCGGCGGCAGCGCGATTCGTCGAGCGGAACCCCGTGCGTGCGGGTCTTGTCGCCCAGGCGTGGGACTGGCCGTGGTCGAGCGCGGCAGCGCATCCGGCGGGCCGAGGCGACCGCCTCGTAAAGGCCGGCGGCCCGCTGGCAGCCGAGGTGCCCGATGGGCGGGCCTTCCTTGTGACCGAGGACGAGGAGGATACGCTCCGGCGATTGCGTCGGCACGGCCGTACGGGCCGCCCGTTAGGCAGCCCGGGCTTCGTCACCGATCTGGAACAGCGCCTCTGCCGTCCGCTCTCCCCCCGCAAGCCCGGACCCAAGCCCCGATAGAGGAGATAAGTTCTATGTCACCGGAATTCCGTCACCGGAATTCCGTGGCCAGATGTGGCGCAGGGAAGTCATTGCCGGCCAAGGCCGCGGGTAGTCGCCGGTGGGATGTTGCCGGGCGTGTAAGGTGGAGAGTTGCCCAAGGTTCGGGCGTGCACCCTCTTGCTTCAGAAGGGAGGTGAGGTCTTGCGGTGCTATCTGGCTGCGATTCTATCGCTTGCAGGATTACTGTGTACCGGTTCGTGCAGTCCTCAGCGGAACCCTTCTGACACTCATGGGCCGCCAGAGGCGAAGGAATCTGCCGCAACCCGAACCTCGGGCCTGGCAGAGGGGATGGATGCCGCGCAAGCAGAGGCAATCAAGACGATCCTGAGTCTTGGCGGTGGGATTACGAGGGACGACAAGTTGCCCGGCGGTCCCGTTTTGGGGGTTGGTCTGCCGCGTGGCACGAATCTAAGGTCCGCCATGGAATCGCTCAATCAGTTGGGGCGCATTGGCATTCTTGATTTTATCGGGCGCGGGATTGCAGACGAAGATGTGAGGGACCTGAAGGCGCTCAAGGGCGTAGAAGGTCTCAATCTCCTAGGCGCCCGGGTCACAGACGCGGGACTGATGGAACTGGCTGGCCTGGCGGACTTGAAATGGCTTGACCTCTCGTACGCCGCCGAGGTCACGGATGCCGGGCTCAAGAATCTCCGTGGCCTCAGTCGTCTGCGGACGCTTGATCTCAGCAATACCAAGATCACAGATGACGGTCTGAAGCATCTCAAAGAGATCAGGGGGTTAGAGGAACTGGACCTGTCGCACACTCAGGTTACGGATGCGGGCATGGAGCATCTCGGCAACCTGCGAAGTCTACAGAGGCTCAGGCTTTACCGGACGAAGGTCACGGACGCCGGCCTAAGAAGCCTCCAGGCACTCGATGGCTTGCGCCAACTCGATGTCGTGGGCACCCAGGTGACAGATGCCGGCTTGATACAACTCGGCAAGTTAAAGCGCCTCCAGAGTCTCACTGTGGGTGACGGGCAAGTCTCAGATACCGGCTTGAGGAACATCGGGCAACTTCAGGGCTTTCAGGAACTTAATCTGGTCCGGGCAAGGATCAATGCCGTTGGCTTGAGGGAACTGGCGAAACACAAGGGCCTGCGGGAAATCAGCGTCTGGGGCGATATCGCGGGTCGCGGTCTGACCGAACTGTGGGCACTGAAGGGTCTCAAGGCCCTGGATCTTCACGGCAGCACATTCACAGACATCGGCCTGAAAGGATTTTCAGGGCTGGAAATGCTTAACATCGGTGGCACTGCGGTGACGGATGCTGATTTGCAGGGACTTGGAGAACTCAAGGCCCTGCGGGTCTTGCATCTCGGGAACACCCGGGTCACGGACGCTGGCCTCAAGGAGATAGGGGCACTCAAGGACCTCCAGGTCCTTAGCCTTGATAGTACCGGGATTAGCAGTGCAGGGTTGAGTGCACTGAAGGACCTCCGATCTTTGAGGGAACTCGACCTTAGTAGGAACTACAGCCTGACAGACAAGGGCCTGGAACATCTGAAAGGACTCGGCGGTCTCCGGAAACTGGACCTTTCGCATACCCAAATCACAGACGGCGGCCTGGCCGCCCTCAAGCCGCTTAGGAGTCTTCGGATCCTGAACCTTAATGACACCGAGATCACAGATTCCGGCCTTGTCCACCTGAGGGAACTCCCTAGTTTGCAGATGCTCATTCTCGGAGAGGCCAAGGTCACAGACGAAGGGCTCAGGGACCTGCGGCGGGCGCTGCCGTATACGTGGATTGTGGGGAAAATGTTCGGGGGGAATTCCGGGGGACACCCATCTATGAGCAAGTCTCCGTCAAGGGGAAAGCGGCTGGAAAGCGGATTGCTTCCAGCCGTCTATTCGGTGTCGTCGCTCCTGGACGCACCCGATCACACGATTCGCCACGGCCCCATTCATAACCACGGCGTCCTGTAGGCGCCAGGGTGTCAACCACGGGTTCCGGAAAACCTGGGGACGCTTCCCCGGGGATTTCCGGTGGGGATTTCCGGTGGATTTCCGGTGACATAGGAATTCCCGTGACATAGAACTTAATTGGCTTGACTGAAGAAGATTAAGAATTCCGGTGACATAGAATTCCGGTGACATAGAACTTAATTGGCTTGACCGAAGAAGGTCACCGGGGTAGCGTGCGGTTATGGCCCGTCTGGCCCGAGTGGTAGTCGAAGGGGTGCCGCACCACGTCGCCCAACCCGCCATCGAGACGGGCGGGTAAACTGCGGAAATCGGCGGCGGCCGACGTTCTTCCGCCCGGAGGATTACCCGGCCTACCTGGACCTGATGGCGGCGGCCTGCATCGAGCATGGCTTGGAGGTGTGGGCGTGGTGCCTGATGCCTGACCACGTGCATCGGGTCGTCCTGCCGGAGGCGCCGGAGAGCCTGGCCTTGGGCATCGGGCGGGCCCACTGGCGGTACACGCGAGCCATCAATTGCCGGGAGAACTGGCGGGGCTATCTATGGCAGGGCCGCTTCTCGTCGTGCCCGATGGACGGTCCGCACACGCTGGCGGCAGCGCGATACGTCGAGCGGAACCCCGTGCGGGCAGGGTGGGTCGCCCAGGCGTGGGACTGGCCGTGGTCGAGCGCGGCGGCCCATGCGGCAGGTCGAGGGGACCGACTGGTGAAGGCCGGCGGCCCGCTGGCATCCGAGGTGCCCGATGGGCGGGCCTTCCTTGTGACCGAGGACGAGGAGGATACGCTCCGGCGATTGCGCCGGCACGGCCGAACGGGCCGCCCGTTAGGCAGCCCGGGCTTCGTCACCGATCTGGAACAGCGCCTCTGCCGTCCGCTCTCCCCCCGCAAACCGGGGCCGAAGCCGGCAAAGAGGAAATAAGGTCTATGTCACCGGAATTCTAGGAGATAAGTTCTATGTCACCGGAACTCGGGAACTCGCACCGGAACTCTGAACTCTCGATCAAGCCGAGACGGTGACCGTCCCGATTGGCGACTACCCGGCATTCAGCACCTTCAAGTCTTCCGGCTCTGCCTGCCGCAATACTCTCGAAGAATCGTCCTTGTAGACCTCGAGTTCGTTCATCCAGCCGTCCACCACATGCAACAGGTAGTGGATC
>Ga0315294_10008445_pt1 | contig 11317 bp, 11 predicted proteins | sample YL17G13_40_MG_FD_203626 | JGI IMG/M metagenome (GOLD analysis project Ga0315294, IMG submission 203626) | Sediment microbial communities from Yellowstone Lake, YNP, Wyoming, USA - YL17G13_40 | ecosystem: Environmental > Aquatic > Freshwater > Lake > Sediment | place: USA: Wyoming | collected... | reverse complement strand
TTAATCGGGGAGGTGAGACTTGCAAGCCGCCCTTGTTATTACTATCTTGCGGCGAAGTCCCGAGGCTCCCTTGATTAACTTAATTCAGCCGAGGGAAACTGTCCCTCGTCTCAGCGTTCCGATATGCGCTAGAGACTCGGGATTAAATTCGCTAGTTTATAGAGAGCAGGCGAATTTAATCGGGGAGGTGAGACTTGAACTCACGACCTCTTGGTCCCAAACCAAGCGCTCTAGCCAAACTGAGCCACTCCCCGTTTTGCAATCTATTAACTGTAGGCAAAACGTCCCGAGCCTTATATAGCTGCTTTCCTTCAGGCGAGGGACCTTTTCAATCTATAGCTTGTCAGAAAAACGGTACTGAGCCTTATTTGCTATTATTTTAATAAGGCGAAATACCTGTTTTCTCAAGGACGTGATAAAACTATCTTGCAGAACAATATATTTACGTCTTATTAACGTAAGTTTTTATTATAACACGCAAATTATATTTTTGCAAATAACGAATTTTAGATATATAATGATAATAAAGCTTATGAAGAATAAAACCTGGCCCAAACTCCTTATTATATTTCTTATCTTAGGGCTTATCTCTTATTTTGGCATAGATTATCTTAACCGCGTTATCCTGCCTGCGAAAATCAAATCCCTGATTATAGAACGCCTGAAAAAACAAACCCAAAAAGAAGTCACCCTGGAGTCCCTGCAATTTAACCTATTTAAAGGCCTGGTCTTAAAAAATCTCGCTATTCGTGATAACCAAAGAGTGCTTATCAGTCTCAAAGAAGTTTCCTGCACCTTTCAAATCCTGCCTTTCTTTATCGGCAAAGGCCTGGTTATCCCTACGCTACGATTAGATTCTCCGTTTATATTCTTAGAACGCCGGCCGGATAACACCTTTAATCTGCTGGATTTGCTTCCTAAAAAGGCAACTGCGGTAAAGAAAACTAAGTTTAATGTTCTTGCCTACAGTATCGGAGTGGTCAATGCCCATATTGATTTTCAGGACAACCATATTTCTCCTGCCTTCGCGAAAAGCATAGATAATTTGAATCTGAATATAGCAATGAACCTGTCTCTAAATATCAAGTTTAATCTTAAAGCTAATATTTCCGCTAGCCCTGCTGCAGGCTTAGAAGCTAACGGAGAATTCAATATCCCTAAAAAACAGCTCCTGGCTAAAATCAATATCCGGGATTTAAATCTGAAAGAATTCTCGCCCTATTATCAAAATTTTGGCCTGGTTGTCAATGATGGCTTGATTAACTCTTTAATAAGCCTTGCGCTTAAAGAAAGTGACCTGAATGCGAATCTAGAAATCCAAATTAGAAATCTCAACCTCGCGAAAGATAAAATCACGGCTAAGTTAAATTCAATCCTCAAGGCTGACCTGCAATACAATCTTAAAAATAAACAACTAAGTTATTCCGGAAATCTGGATATAACTGAGCTGGACCTGACAGGAATTGCAAAAATCGACAAAATAGATAATATCAGGGGGCCGGTAAATTTTAACACCGCCGGCTTAAATTCAGAGGAACTGCGGCTGGAAATCCTCGGGATTAACTGCCGGGCAAAATTAAATTTGACGGATTTCAAATCTCCTCTTATAGGGATAAACCTTGATGCGGATTTGAATTTAAACACCGCGCAGAAAATATTTGCCGATAAATTCAATATAGTATTGCCGCTGGATTTAAATGGCAAAGGGAAACTAAAACTGAATTTGGAAACTAAAGTTCTGGCGGCTCAAGCGCCGAAAATCGAGGGCGTTGTCGAGATATCCCAAGCTGAAGCCAAAATCGATAAAATCAATTGGCTGCTGACGAACGCGAGCGGCTTAGTTAATTTCAAGCCCAATCAAATCCGCTGGGAGAAATTAAATTTCGATTATGCGGGAAATACCTATTCTTTAAACGGCACATTAGAAAATTTCTCCGAACCCAATCTTAACCTTGATCTATCCTCCACAGAGTTGTCTTTAAAGTCTGAGCTTAAAATAAAAGACAAAATAATTAATATCTTGAGTTTTAAAGGGAAATATCTAAATTCAGAATTTGACCTTAATGGAAGCCTGGACGCCTCAAGTAGCGGTTCGTTGCCCGGCCAGATATCCGCAAAACTGAATTTGAACTTGCAGGATTTTAAAAAGCATTTAAATAAATTTAAAGATATCTGGGAGAAAATCAATCCCCAGGGCACGCTTATGGCTGACCTGGATATACAAGGGAATATCCGAGATTTTAAATCCTGTGATATCCATGGCGAATTTTTCAGCCCCTCTCTTTCTGCCTACGGGCTCTCCTCGCAGGCATTTTCTATGGTCTCAAACCTTACAGGCGGTATTATTGATGTCCAGGCAATGCGTCTTTCCTTATACGACGGAATAATGGAGGCAACGGCTAATATTAACTTAACTGCTAAAGATTTTCCTTATCTATTTAATGCATATATTGAAGGAGTGAAAATTGAGAAATTAAAACTGGATACACCTGCCAAAGACAAAGATATCGCCGGCACCCTTCATGTCCAGACTAAACTAAATGGTTCGCTCGGCGACATCTCGCAGCTAAACGGCGAAGGAAAAATTTTAATTACAGAGGGAAGGCTCTGGCAGCTCAATCTACTTCAGGGCTTGGGACAATTGCTTTTTACTCCTGATTTTATCAATATTGTTTTTGACAAAGGCTACTGTGATTTCACTATCAAAGACAAGTTTATCTTAACCGATAACTTAAGCCTGCTCAGCAATCTGGCGAGCCTTACGGGATACGCCAAGGTCGGTTTTGACAGTTCCTTAGATGCCTCGGTCAGCATCCAAATGAGCAATGAGATAATGCCTCAGGCAGCAGGGATGAAAGATATTACCTCTGCGATTCTGGGTCAGGTAGGAAGAGTTGCAGTGGTAAAGATAAGCGGGACACTAAAACAGCCCAAGTATAAAATTCAACCCGCAGTGATGAATGTGATTAAAGGTTTAAAGGATTTGCTTACTACAGGTAAGACCGAATAATAGCCTTTGCCTTTTTCAAGGCCTTGAAACGATGGCTGATTTTATGCTTAATTTTTGGACCGAGCTGGGCAAAGGTCTTTTTATATTGAGGGATGATAAATAAAGGGTCGTAACCAAAACCAAAATGACCCTTTGGTTCAAAACCGATTAGCCCGCTACACCTTCCTTCTACTACTTTTATCAAACCATTTTCATCTGCTAAAGCCACGGCGCAGACATACCCGGCCCTTCTTTTACGCAAGGGCAAATCACCGAGAAGTTTTAATACTTTCAGATTATTCTTAAAATCGCTCTTATCCCTGCCTGCAAATCGCGAGGAATAAATTCCCGGCTTACCCGTTAAAGCCCCAACTTCTAATCCTGAATCTTCGCCTAAAGTTAACTTTTGTGTGAAGTGCGCGATTCTCACTGCCTTTTTGATCGCGTTCTCCTGGAATGTCTTGCCATTCTCAATAATCCGGGGCACCCTGGGATAATCCGCTAAAGAAGTTATCTTTACCCCGCCCTTGCGCGCAAAGGCGGGGTTTAAATTTAAATCTTTTAAAATTGCTTTTATTTCTTCTAACTTCTTTTTATTCTTAGTCGCAACAACTAATTCCATAACTGCCTCATAAAGTTTCTCTAGCCTCTTCTAATCTTTCTTTTGCTTAAAGCTTTTTTTATCCCGTCAAGCAAGACTTCAGGCCTAAAAGGCTTGATGATATAGGATTCTGAACTTAATTCAGTTATCGCTTTAAATATATCTTTATCTTCCCCTCTAGCAGTTACAAAAATTATGGGTATAGATTTAGTCTCAACGCTGTTTTTCAGTTTAGTGGCAGTTTCAAACCCATCCATATTGGGCATATTGATGTCCAAAAGAATAAGGTCGGGATTTTCTTTCTGCGCCTTAATGAGTCCATCTTGACCATTTGTGGCAGTAATTACCCCATAATCATTCGCCTTTAATCTTGACACTAACAATTGACGCATAAAAGGATTATCCTCTATCACTAATATCTTTGCTTCAGGCATACTCAATCTCGGCAATCATGTATTTTTCTCTTTAAGCTTTTCAATCGTTTCTAACAGCGCTTTTGCGTCGAATGGCTTGATGAGGTAAGCCTGGATCTGTTCTTTCTCCACCAACTCCTTTATCCTCGCGTCGACTCTAGCAGTCAGTATAATAATCGGTGTCTGGGGTATCTGGCCAGTGATCTCCCTCATCTCCTTAATTGCAATCAATGTACTATACCCATCCATATTGGGCATCATAATATCTAAAATTATCAAATCTGGCTTCTCAGCCGTAAGTTTTTTTAGGCACTCCTCTCCATCATTGGCAGTAATTACCTGGTAGTTATTTGCCTCTAATCTTGATTTTATCAATCTAACAACATGCGGCTCATCATCAACTACTAATATCTTCATCGCCATTTTTCTCTCTATTTTTCTCTGCTTTCCTTTAAAATTTTTCTAATCTTTTGTTCAATATTATCCAGCAAAAATTTAAAAGTAGCCGGTGGTTCTTCTTTACCGGCCTGAAGGGCATTTTTAATCTTGGCTAAGAAATCAAATGTCATAAACGGCTTTACAATATAGTCTATCGCACCATTATGAACAAGGCTCTGGACTATATCATTTACTTCTCCTTTAACGGTAAGCATAATAACAGGGATGGATTTAGTATCTTCATCCTGCCTCAATCTCTTAAGCGTCTCCCGACCATCCATCTTAGGCATAATTATGTCTAAAAGAATTAAATCAGGCATTTTAGTTTTTGCTTTTTCTAATCCCTCTTTACCATCCCTTGCAGTAATAACTTCGTAACCATTTGCTTTCAACCTGGATTCCACCAACTTTAAAAAATGAATTTCATCATCAATTATTAGGACTTTTTCTGCCAACTTTACATCACCCCTTTCCTGCGCAACTTTTACCTTTTTAAATCAAACTTGTCTTCAATCGTTTTACCTTTAGCTGACAAGAATTTCATAAGCCTTCTGGACTAAATCCTTAGCATTATCTGCATCGTCAGGATAAGTAGAACAGCTGTATGAAAAATTTATCTTGAGTTCTCTGTTGTCAACTTCAACCACCGATTCTTTTAATGTCGTCTTGAACCTCTCGTTCATTTCAAGGGCACACTCTTTATTAACTTCTGCTAATATTATAAACTCGTCTTTGCCTTTGGCAGATACAAAATCTACTTCTCTTATTACATCCTTAAATATCTCGGATATTCTAATAAAAGCCCTTTGTGCCTTCTCTTCTCCAAATTCATTGTTTAACTCACGATAATTATTTAATCTGATAATTATTACTGAAAACTGCTTGTCCTCTTTTTTAGCTTCTGCGATTATCTTCTCTATATTTTCATATAGAACTTCTTCTATGCTATACTTAGGCAGGATAAAAATAAATTTAGTCCAGGCGTTCAATTTGCTCTCTACCCAAATTTTTCCCTGATGTAATTCCACAATACCTTTAGCAATAGCAAGACCCAGGCCTGTGCCTCTTTCTCCAGGACCCTCTGTCCGGCCGAATTGTTGAAATTTGCTGAATACCTTAGGCAGATCCTTTTCATTAATACCACTGCCTGTATCAAAAACAGAACATTCCACAGTATCCTGTTTATCTATAATAGATATCTCAATATATCCTTTTTCGGTAAACTTAAGAGAATTCCCTACTAAATTAGTTAACACCTGAATGATTTTATCTTTATCCGCATAGACCTCTATTGGTTCCTTAGAAAAGCTAGTTCTTATCTCCAGGCCCTTTTCTTTGGCGCGGGGAATAAAAGACAAATTCACTGCCTTAACTAATCCCGCTATATCCACAATCTCTCTTTTTATCGCGAACTTTTTTGCCTCAATCTTGGATATATCTAAAAGGTCATTGATTATACGGGTTAAGCGATCAATATCCTCCAAGCATATGGACAAAAACTCTCTCTGCTGAGGAGTAGTCTCGCCCAAGATGCCATCCAGAACTTGTGAGACTGATTCTCTTATAGTGGTAAGAGGCGTGCGCAGTTCATGGGAGACGGTGGAGATAAATTCTGTCTTCAACCTATCTATTTCTTTTTCAACGGTAATATCCCGTAAAATAACCACTGTTCCCATTCTTCTTCCCTGGTTATCCCTCGCAGGAGTAGCATCAATTCTCAGAGTCATCTTCTGGGGCTTATCTAAATCTACCTCTTTGCTTAGCAACCGCTTATCTTTAGCAGCGAGCTCTTTCAGAACGGGGTTAAGAATAGTTAAGATGTAATTATCCGGTGTTTTTTCAGAACCCTCTTCTTTCAGCCCGAAAATTTTTTTTGCCACCGGATTTAAAAGAATAATCTGGTCAGCCTCATCAGTCATAATCAGCCCCTCTGACATCCCGGAAAAAGCAGTCTTCATATTAATACTATCCCTTTCTATAATCCGGGCCTGCCTTACTACCTGTTCCCTGACTTTAAGGCTATCTATACCTAAGGCCACCTGATTGGCAAAGACATTAAACAAGTTTACCCTATATACTAAAAATAAATCCGGCTTTTGGCTGCTTATGGCAAAAACCCCTAAGATATTTTCTCTTACCTCTAGGGGAATACAGTAAAAAGAGGACATTGAGCCAAAGGTCTTTGTTCTTTCTGATTGAACCTTATTCTCGTTATAGGTGATTAATTCAAGATCTTTTTCTAAAAAGTTAGATTTAAGTGAGGTGTTAAAAGACTCAATAACTTTGAGTCTAAATTCCCTGATATAATTTTCATTTAAGGACTCATTCAGCCACAGATAAAATTTGACCTTTTCAGTATCGGTGAGCAATATAGCAGAAGCGTCATGTTCAATAGCTATAGGTACCTTCTCTAAAACCCATCTTATAAAGGGTTCACATTTGACTAGGGAGAGGGCCTGATTGCCAACTTCTTTTATTAAATCTGTCACCAAAATTTTATCTTCTGACATCTTCACACTTAATTACACTTAATTATAAGCTTTAGCGTTATCTCCTTCCATACCTAATAGCCTCAACAATATTCTTAACGAGGATGACAACGGTATTAATATAATGTAACCAGAAATCGCTACATTGTGCCCGCTAATCCAAAAATGAGAATTAAGGCAAACAGTAATCTCTTCATCCTTTAAGGAGTGTGTGATTATGAAGTCTGAAATCTCGCTTGATACTCCCAAGCTGCAGAAAGGAGGAGTCATCTTAAGGGTCTTATTAGTCATATCTCCCAGTACCCCTAAATACGCACCGGACATCACGCTCGCTACTTCCTTAAGGGCAGAGATATCAATTTCGGATAAAGTTGTGGTAACAGAATCGGGCCTTTTGCCCATGAGAAGGTCAATCAGAGATAAAGCATTTTTTTGCTCGAATATGAACAATATGTGTCCACCGACTGCACCTAAAATTTCTAAAATTACCATTGTTATCATAGTAATTTCCGCAGGAATTAACTGAGGGATTTCTTTTGCACTCGCCAAAACTGCTGCGGGAGGCGCCATCTCAACCTTTTTGCCGACAAACTGAGACAAGGCTGTGACTGCATTACCAGCGCCAATGCTACTTATTTCTCTCAGAGCATCAAGCTGTAATCTATTCGGGCTACCAACATTATTTCCCATTTTCGCCTTACTATAATGCATTGTCTAAAAAATAATGCTTGCATTGATTGCACAGATTTTTAAAGAGATTACACAGATTCCCGAAGGTGATTTTATCTGTGTAATCTGCTTTTTAATCGGTGTAATCATAATAATATTTAGTTGACAGAGCACTATAAGATGTCTTTTAATAAGTTCCTTTGGATATCGATTAATTCTTCAATGCCTTTTTTAGCTATAGCAAGCAACTTATCCGTCTCGGCCTTATTAAAGGTTTTTCTTTCCGCTGTGCCTTGAATCTCAATAAACTCACCTTCTCCGGTCATCACAATATTCATATCCACATCCGCCCGAGAATCCTCATCATAAGTTAAATCCAAAAGCAACTCATCCTTAAGGATGCCTACGCTGGTGGCAGCCACAAAATCCTTAATAGGAATTTTATTTATTATCTTATCCTTCTTTAATTTATTTAAGGCATCTACGAGCGCGATAAAACTTCCTGTAATAGAAGCAGTACGTGTGCCGCCATCTGCCTGGATAACATCACAGTCAATCCAAATAGTACGCTCGCCTACAGCCTTCATGTCGGTAACTGCGCGCAGAGAACGGCCTACCAACCGCTGTATCTCATAGGTGCGTCCAGAATCTCTTCCCCGCTGAATGCGGCTCTGACAAGAACGCGGCAGCATCCCGTATTCAGCCGTAACCCAACCCGTACCTGTGCCCTTTAAAAAAGGAGGAACAGATTCTTCTACGGATGCGGTGCAAACCACTCGGGTATTTCCCAATTCTATTAAACACGAACCTTCGGCATATTTTATATAATTACGCGTAATGATGACCCTTCTTATCTTATCTAAACCCCTACCATCTGAACGCACCATAACCCCTCACTTTCTTAAGTTCCAAACTCTCTCTCAACCTAAAAACACCTCTTTCTGTTCCTAAATTATTCGTAAACACAGACTTTATTCTTACCTTCGGCCTTGGCCTTATATAATGCCCGATCTACGTGGGAAATCAGGCCATCCTTGCTTTGGCCTTTCTTATAACTGGCCACGCCCCCACTTATAGTCACCTTAACCACTTCATTGGTTTCTTTATCGAATAAAGTCATTTTTTCCTGAACCAGCTTTCTAATCTTCTCCGCCACGAGCCGTGCGCGTTTAAGTTCTGTGTCAGGCAAAATAATCATAAATTCCTCTCCCCCATAGCGACTAACCATATCTACCCGACGCACATTTTTCTTAATTAAAGCGGCGACTTCTTTCAAAATCCTATCACCCTCTAAATGCCCAAAGCGGTCATTATAAGTCTTGAAGGAATCGATATCGAACATTATCAGGCTTAAAGGATGTTTATACCGCAATGCGCGCATAATCTCTAAATAGAGTTGCTCGTGAAAATAGCGGTGATTAAAAACTTCGGTCAGGTTATCGGTAATTGCAAGAGAAGTTATCCGCTCTCTGGCTGCCTTTAGCTGTAATACCATTTTATTGAAAAAATTAGCCAGTTCTTCTATTTCGTCTTTGGAATCTATGTTAATCTGATGTTCAAAGTCGCCTCTGGCTATTACCTCTGTTCCATAACGGAGCTTCTCAATAGATCTGACAATATCTCTTCCCCTTAAGAACCCGAAAATCAGCGCTAAAAATATGGAGATAAATACCGCTAAGCTAAAAATAAACATTAACTTATTTCTTAAGGCGTAAATGGTTGCTTCAGAAATACCGATTCCTAAACTGCCGACTACTTCTTTAGCACGGTTATAAATCGGTATATATCCGGCCTTATACCAATCATCCAATACGAGTATGCTTCCTATGTGCTTCTTGCCTTGCAGAAGGTTGTTTTTAATCTCTGCTGAACTCAGCCTGCGGCCAACAGCGTGTTCATCTTTTTTAGACGGTATATTAGAAGCGATACGCAGATCTCCCATTAAAATACTCGAGAGCAAACCGGTCTTTGTTTTAATCTCATCAATAATTATTTTATTGTTATTATTTAGTAGGTAACCTAAGCTCATTGCGCCTACAATTTCATGTTTTAGATTTACGATTGGCCCAACTGCCCTGATTACCATGCCTTGCGTATTTTTGATGCCCGGGATAGCCGCCCGTTGCGTTAAGCCTAATTTTTCTATTTCCTGTTCAGTTAAAATCTCCGTAGAGACGAAACTCTGGCCTTCCAATAATACCTTTTGAATAGCGTAATCATTACTCAAATCTTCTCCCTGAGCCTTGGGATTGCTAATAGAAATAATGACCTTACTCTGATTGTCCACAACCACAAAAAAATCTAATGTATTATTCTCGCAGACCTTCTCTAATTCTAGGCTTAATAAACTGGGTTGGTTATTTTCTAATAATGGGCGAATCCTAATATTTTGCTCTCTGGAAATATTTCTTAATTTTTCATTTACATCCTGATAAATAGATTGGGCGATATTTAAATTATTGTTTAATTTTTGCTCGGCGTCGCTAATGGCTATACTCTGGATAAAAATAACCGTAATAGCTGCAACGACTAAGAGGGGAAGTGCGGAAGTAAGTAGAATTATGCGAACTAATTTATATTGTAATTTACCCATCGGGATTACTTTCTATAAATATTTCTTCCCTTGCTATCAATAGCAACGGTTAAGGGGAATTTATCTACGCGCAATCTATAAATTGCCTCCGGACCTAAATCTTGATAGGCAACCGGTCTGGCATCTTTAATATATCTTGATAATAATGCCCCGCAGCCGGCAAAGGTTAAGAAATATACTGCCTTATATTTTTTTATGGCCGCTCTTACTTCTTGGGAGCGGTTTCCCTTACCAATCATACCTTTTAATCCAGCTTTAAGCAAGGCAGGCGTAAAGGCATCCATGCGGCTGCTTGTGGTCGGGCCGCAGGAGCCTATAACTTTTCCTTTTGGCGTCTTGGTTGGCCCGCAATAATAAATTATCACGCCTTTAAAATCTATGGGCAATTTCTTGCCTTGCTTAATCGTTTCGCCTAATCTCTTATGTGCCTGGTCGCGGGCAGTATAAATGGTACCACTAAACAAGACTTCTTCGCCTACTCTTAAGCTTTCAACATCTCTTTTTGTTAATGGTGCCTTTATTTTCTTCATTTTCTAAGAGCTATGAGCCAAGAGCTAAGAGCTACAACACAGCAGTTGCGCTTCTTAAGGCATGGCAACTGATATTTATTGCAATAGGCAAGCCGGCGATATGTGTAGGATGGGTTTCTAAATTTAGCGCCAAGGCTGTAGTCCTGCCACCTAAACCCATTGGGCCGATGTTTAAGCGATTTATCTCCTTAAGTAAATCCTGTTCTAATTTAGAAATGTGAGTGGTGAGTGGTAAGTGGTAAGTGGTAAGTTTCCTTAACAATGCTTTTTTGGCTAAATAACAGGCATAATCAGCAGTGCCACCGATACCAACGCCTACAACAAACGGCGGGCAGGCATCTGGCCCGGAATTTTTTACTGTCTCAAGGATAAATTTTTTAATCTCGGCTAGTTTAGCGGTAGGGTTAAACATTTTCAATTGCGTCTTATTTTCGCAGCCAAAGCCTTTAGGTAAAACTGTAATTCTTAATTTATTGCCCTTTACTATATCAATATGTATTACTGCGGGGGAATATTTAGAACTACCCCTTGAAAGCGGGTCGCCAATTACGGAATTGCGAAGATATCCTTTTTTATATCCTAGCTCTACGCCTTG
>Ga0315294_10008444_pt1 | contig 11317 bp, 10 predicted proteins | sample YL17G13_40_MG_FD_203626 | JGI IMG/M metagenome (GOLD analysis project Ga0315294, IMG submission 203626) | Sediment microbial communities from Yellowstone Lake, YNP, Wyoming, USA - YL17G13_40 | ecosystem: Environmental > Aquatic > Freshwater > Lake > Sediment | place: USA: Wyoming | collected... | reverse complement strand
CTGTTGATGAAATTGTACCTCCTGTAAATGATACCGGAGAGTATTATCTTGAACCTGGTTCTCCATATGGACCAGAGAGTCTAATATGGAGTTATACAGGCAGTCCTCCAATAAGTTTCTATTCCGATGGTTTTTCTGGCGTCCAACGTCTTAAGGATGGCGACACTCTTATATGTGACGGTGTAGCAGGAAGGTTCTTTGAAGTCACTCCTGAGAAAGTAACAGTCTGGCAGTACGTCAACCCGTATCCAACCCCGAGTACAAATAACGTGTTCAAAATCGTATACATTCCGCCGGAAGAACCACCAGAACCCGAGGTTCCTGACTTAGATTGTACAGGAAGCCTTTCTTGGACCAACGTTCACCCCGGAGAAACCGTCACTGGTAGTTTTCAGGTACAAAACATCGGAGGTCCTGGTTCATTGTTGAACTGGAAAATCAACGTTTCATTAATTGATTGGGGAACCTGGTCATTTAATCCCAAATCTGGAGAAAATCTTACCCCAGAAGATGGACAAGTAACCGTACATGTATCAGTGATAGCCCCCAATGAAGAAAATTCAGTCTTTGAAGGATACATCCGAGTAGAAAATAAAAACAATCCAGATGATTTCGACGTGATTCCCGTCTATTTAAAAACCCCAGTAAATGTTCATACGTACACTTTTCGATGGACCCTGATTCAACAATTCTTTAACAAAATAAGAGAGTGGTATTCCTTTATCGAGAAATTTTGTAGTTCATTATACTAATTATGTTAGGTGTTTAGTTTCAGGTGGTGAATATAACCAATGGAAAAAACTTCCAGGAAATCCCGACATTGTTTTCGTTAACAGGAAAATTGCGGTCTTTGTCGATGGGTGCTTTTGGCACAAATGCCCTCAATGCTATATTGAGCTTAAAAGCAATAGAGGCTATTGTCTCAAAAAAATTGATAAAAATGTAAAACGTGATAAAAAAATAAACGAACTTCTAAAGAAGACAGGCTGGAAAGTGATTCGGCTGAGAGAGCATCAGTTAAAAGAAAATTTCAATGAGACATTTAAAGCTTTGGAAAAGAAACTCACTGATACACATTAGCACAAAACATGTATTAAAACCGTGTTAATGCTTGACCGATGATAGTATATAAAGATATCATTTTAGAAGCGTAATACTAGGTGAAATTCTAATTTCCTCACCAAACATATAAACCTACCTGAAAAGCTGATTAGAAATAGATTCTAATTGCCGTCTTACATACATCTGAAACACATGCAGTTATCTATTTAAAGAATGAGAGCGTAAATTAGAATTCCACTTAGAAAGTTAGTATTTTAAATATCAACAACTCAAGTATAGTAGTTACTACTAAACTAGCCACAACACCACTAACCTTTATCGTAATCCCTCCTGGCAATTTTATAACAATTACTGCGGGGGCACCACCATAACCAAGTATACCAACTATCACACCAAGAGCCAATTCAATAACACCAACCATATTTTACCTCATTATCCATTAAGCAATCAATACTATTTAAACATTTTTAAGCAGTAATTTGATAGTTTATGCACAAAATATATACATATTTAGAATAGTTTTTATACCATATTGACATTAAAGAATATGGCGGGAGACGAGTTCTGCTCGATGTGGCTTTGGAAAGCCAATTGTCCATATACGAAAGGAGGTCAGTTTATGCAAATCAAGACACAACTGACGATTAGTAAAGAAGAACTCCAATATCTCACCATCCTCATGATGGGTTTGTTGGGGGGAATCTTGCACTTGCTTTAAACAAGGCTAATTCCCGAAAAAAGCAAGATATAGATGTGGGGGTAAGCTCCCCATGTTTATTTTTTTGTCTTTCCCGCCTCTATAGGTTTCTAAATCAACCCTCCTCTAAACGTCAAATCTTTTGTTATTCCATTCTGTAGTCTTACAAGAGCCAATGCCAGAATACTTACTATGTGCATTCCAATATGTGCAGTAAACTTCTCAATGTTGTTTGCTTGGATATTCTTAATCTCTGTAAGGCGTTTCTCCCTACCATGACAATGCTCTATCAATTCACGAATAACATATTTCTTTTCATATGCTTCTGGGTCTTTCAAATACATATTCAACATCTGATTATGATAGAAATTCTCCAAGACTTCTGTTTTATCATGCATTATAAGAAACCACTTCATATATTCAACATCAGCATCTATTTTGAACAATTCTGATTCCCATAGTTTCTGATATTGTCGCTTCAATTCCTTCAAGTCTGCATCTGGTTTCAATACTGCATTTTTATCAACATGACAGATGGATTCAATACCAAAGTATTCCCTCATTCTCATCAGATTCTTTCCATCTGAATAATGCCCATCAGCAAACACTCGTATTGGATGAATATCGTGAATCATCTTAATCCTGTAGATTAACGGTGCAAAGAAATCTCCATCATAATCTGTTAAAGTAGAAACCGCATATTCTAAAGGAATATCTGTTTTTACACATCTCACATTATGCCATTTGTATCCAGTAACTCCATAATGGGTATTATAGGTAGCATCTTCGTTATTCTTCTTTTCAAATGGTGAACTATCAATGATTATTTCCTTTCCAATAGGAATGTCTTTCTTTTTACATTCACAGATAACCTTCTGGAGTAACACATCAAAGATTTTCTTTGTTCCTTTACTGTTTATCCTATATGTCATAAAATGATACAATTGCTGATAACTTGGGATGCTATCAAATCCTAAAATATTGGCAAGTGTTGGTTCTGTTAACAGGTCATTAAATACATCTGTCAGAAATCTATGCCCCTTCAATCTCCAATAAATCATTGTTTTTAGTACTGCCAATGGGTTGAAATGGAATCTCCAATTTTCTCCATAGAGTTCATTTAGTGTTGGTCTTAGAAACTCTAAATCCATCCTTTTTACGATTTCTTCTACTCTTACTGGTTGTTCTACAGTTGGATTAACAAACTGCTGGTCATCTGCTCCATAATACACTTCACAAAAACATTTATCTCTTACTTCTTCTATGCTTTTCTTTGGGGTTGATACCATTCTTATCAGCCTCCAGACCAAGGGAAGGTCACACTTCCTTTGGTCAATTTTTGGCTAATAATATATTGGTTTTCAACCCTTATATACTCTCCTGTGGGGTGGGTGAAACTACTCCTGTTGGAAGAAATAATTATAACTTAATTTTCCCCTCTTTAAACCAACTTTCGACAACAGATAAATTTGAACGTGTTTCCTCCATTAATTTCGTAACTTCCTCAAGGGATAATTCTTTTATTGGAAATTTTTTCTTATGTTCTGCAATGTTTTCGGGAGTAGGTTTAAAATTAGGTGGTTCTATTATATGTGGAATATAAACTACTTGAGGCAAAAATTCTTTATTATATCCTACACTAGTATCCAACTTCATCTCGTCAATATAACGAATAACAAATAATCCTAATTTAGCAGTTTGTTCCATAGTCATGTGTTTTCCCCATAATCTCTTATGGAATATTGCTCCATATGGTTCGCCATGTCCTATTGCTCGAATATCATTAACTGGTAAAGGATATCCAAAACCTGTAAATTGGTTTAAATCAGCAAGAGGACCACCGATTCTTGTTGCACATAAAATCATTAGATTATTAATTATCATATATCTATCCTGACCATAATCATTGTGCATTTCTCTAATCACTTTACTAACCAAAGTTGAAAATTCTTCTTCCGTATTAACAACACCTTTTTTCTCCTTCTGCATTCTGATAACTGCTGTTACAATTCTATTTTGAAAATCCTTATATAAACCACCACTTCCTGCTGCCCCCATTGCTAAATTAGTTAGTGGAAAAGTTATTTTTTTAGAATATTCAAAATCTGCTCCCTCATCAATAGTTAATTTTGTATCTCCAACTAAGACTACTCCATCTGAACATTTTGCTCCTAAAATGTATGTCATATCATTTTTACATATTTGATACCAATATAACTCTTTCGATGAACAATCCATGTCTAATTCCTAATAATAAACTTTTCAATCACATCTAAAATATACAGAAATGAAACATTTTTATACAAAACATTGATGTTAATCTTGGAGGTCTTTTGACTTTCATGTATGTGGATATGTACTAAAAAATAAAGGAGGAAACCTATGAACAAAAATAATCGGGAGTTCATAGAGGTATTTCTTTGTTTGGTAATAATCCTCGTAATTCTACTCCAATAATGTAGTATTACGAACAGATATTACTAAAGTATGTTGAAATGTATGTGGGAGGCTCTCCCCCCTCCATTAATGCCCATAGATTTCCTTCCTTTAATCGAATAAATTAGAATCCTCCTCTAATCAACTTTCAAAACAACAGATAAAATACATATTACTCCTGTTGGATGGGTCAACAGTCTTTCCAAAATGAACGTTTATCACATTTACCTTTCAGGTCTTCTTCTTTACCTTTGATATTATTCAAAAGAGTTCTTATTTCAGACTTAAAATTATTATCAAATTCATTTTTTAGGTCATTATAATCCTTTCGAATACCCGTTAATCCATTTTGGAATATAATTTCATTTTCCAGATTTGTTAGAAATTGCTTGATTTTAGTTCTACTATAAGTCTTACAATTAACTGAAGCTGATTTCTTCCCCCCCAAAGAAATATTAATGTATGCACCGTCATCTAATGCGTTTATTGAAAACTTCTTAGAATCACTTCTAATAGCTTCATCTACCATATGATGTATAGAATAAGATAATCCTTTCTTATGCCTTTCATCAATATCTGTTTCTATTTTCTTGAACACAAAATTTACAAATTCACCTAAATCTCCATTGGTTTTTTCAATTAATTCTTCTGATTTCTTCCAACTTTCTAAAATTGGTGGATATGCTTCCAAATGTTGGAGTGTGTGTCCATATATCTCCTTCTCTTTCAATTCTTTTAAATCTGTAATTAAAACTTTAAAATCATGTGTATCAAATGTAATATTCATATTCTGAAATTCTTTTTTTAGAATTTCTTCTACTATTTCTTTCCTATGATTATCTATTATTTTCTTTCTTTTATCTGATTTTGTTTCGTATACTCTCCATATCATCAATGCAATTAACATTGAAATTGTACCACAAATAATGCTCCAAAGAATAAATTCAATGGTGTCCATATTTGTATTCTCTGTAAAAATAATATAATTTATAACTATTAAACTTATCCAAAGAGGAATTATAATATCAATTTTTTTCATTATTCCTTAAAAAAAAAGTCAATTAGAATCTGCTTCTAACTAGCTTTTCAATCACATCCAAAAACATACAGGCACACTTAAATACATGAATTTCAGATTAGAAGTTCACACTAGGATTTCCTTAAAAACAATAATAAAAGAAGGAAGCATTAACGCTCCTTGTAATAAAAATACGCGGATTCAATATTTCCATGTTGGTTCATGAGGTTGGAGACGCTGTCGTAGACGATGACGTTTCCATGCATCAAGAAGTACACATTGTCAGCAACATGTTCCACAAGTTGTGTTGAATGGGTTGCAAGTACCGTGGTTCCATTTCGTTTTTTAATGAAATCTTGTATCGTTCGTGACGCGAGAGGATCAAGTCCATAGACGGGTTCGTCCAAGAGGAGGTTTTGTGGCGCGTGCATGATTGCAGAAAGCAGGGAGATTTTTTGTTTCATTCCTTTTGAGTAGCCACCGAGTTCATAATCAAGCGCGTCATCAATCCCAATCATCTGAGAGAGATGGTTGATGATGCGTTCTGCATCAACGAGTTTTCGCAGTGAGGCAATGTAGAAGAGGAATTCCCGTCCGGTGATACGGTCGTAGAGTTCTGGCATTTCAGGAAGGTAGCCAAGGCGTTCTCGTGCGGGAAGAGACTGTGTCATTATCGAGTAGGAATCGATGGTGACGTCACCGGAATCATAAGGTAAAATGCCAGCGATTATCTTGAGGAGCGTGCTTTTTCCAGCGCCGTTCTCCCCCATGATCGCGATGACTTTCACATCATCAAACATTAACGTCACGTTATTCAGTGCAGTAATTTTCCCATATCGTTTTGTGAGGTTTTTAACGTTGATCATTGTGTAAATGGCCAGAAAGATGAGGGGGTTAAAAAGATATGTGAATAAATCTTATTTTTGCTTCCGAATCAATAAAAGATGGCTTCATCCTCGTTCTGCATTTGTAGAATGTTTTTTGTTGACGATGATGAGCCCAAGAATGACGAGTGCGCCACCGAAAAGGAACAACCAGGTGATTGGTTCGTGAAAAAGGAAATAACTAATGATAGTGGAGAGAACCGGTATGAAGTACAGGAACACGCTGATCTCTGAGGCGGTTTTAACTTCTAAAGCGACGTACCACAGGACATAGCCAACGACCGTCGGCAGTACAGCTAAAAAAAGGACTGCACCCCATCCTCTCCACGTTAGAGATGCTGCTTCCGTAACTAACGATGGTGAGAGAAACGGCAGAAGACCCAGACATCCGAAGAGGAACGCATAGACAGTCAGGGAGAGCGCTGAATACCGTTCCAAGAGTTTTTTCCCTGCAATCGTGTAGCCTGCTCCAACAAGAGCGGAGACCAGAACAGCTATGGCCGCAGAAATGTAGTTGATTTCAAACGGATTTCCTGAAGTGCCAGTAAGGGAGATAACCACGACACCGCTCAGCGAGAGCGGGATACCTACCGCAATTTTTTTGGTTATTTTTTCTTTCAGAACAAGTGTTGCGAAGATTACAGTGAAGACCGGGATGGTTGCAATAATAAGACTTGCTGCGGAGGCGGACATGTATTGTTCGCCATAGTTGAGTCCCAGGTGATAGATGACGACGCCGACGAATCCTAACAAAAAAAGAGGAATGATGTCTTTTTTATGAAGAGCAGAGAATTTCTTAGGGATAATCATTATGATGAGCAGAAAAATAGCACATACCGTAAAGAGTCGCATGATGGTAAGATTAATAGGGCTGAGCTCTTCCAACCCGATTTTGATGAAGGGGAAGGCGAATGCCCAGAAGATAATTGGGAGGAGGATAATAAACGGAAAATATTTTTGTGTAAACGGGTCTATAGTGTTCTTTGGTGCTGCCATAGGTTGGGGAGGACAAAGGAAACCAGTTATTTAAAATCATTTGGCTATTTGCATCCTCATTTGATTAGATGAGATAAAAAAGATTGCTACTCATTGCTGACATTCGTTTTACCAGTGCTCGTGGTGAACGATCTCGTCTAATGTTTTCCTTTTTTTTCCTTTTAAGAGTGTTTTAGTGATTGTTTCGGCGATTCCTTTCGTACCTACGGGGTATCCAAGTGGGGTAAGCGCAACAACTCTGATTCGTTTCGGAATCTCAAGCAGTTCTTTGACTTCCTCTTCGTTAAACCCTCCAATCCAGCACGTTCCCAATCCTGCATCGGTTGCTGCAAGAATCAAATGTTCGAGTGCTATGGAGACGTCGACGGTGTAGTACTCCATGTTGTTATGGGTACCGCTTACAGTAGGGTCGGCGCAGGCGATGATAAGGACTGGCGCTGTTTTGAGCCATCGGTTGATGAGACTTGTTTTTGCAATGAGAGCGATGGTTTCTTTGTTTTTTATCACGATGAACCGCCAACATTGCTTGTTCATCCAGGATGGTGCTAGTCGTGCACACTCTAAGATGTAGGTGATTTTCTCCTCTTCTACTTCTTTGTCGCTATAATCACGAACACTGGTTCGGGATTTTATAACATCGGAAAATTCCATGGCAATTCCTCGTGTGGTTTCTTAGGGGTAATGGTGTTTTGTTATAAAAGCTGCTATCCTTCAGCAGAGATGTTTTTATAAACAAGAAATTGTTATTAGAATGGAGTTGTGAAAGGGGCGTTTATGGCTAAGACCTATGTGATATGGTGGCATAGCAAATATGTTGATGAGATTAACAGGGAGGCAACAACGATTGCGGAAATCGTTGATAAGATGCATAAGACGATGAAGGATTTGGAGAAGTTGAAACAGTTGGAAGATGCGGGGAAGATTAAGGTCAAGTTGACTGGTTCGTTAAACCCTATCTATATTGAAATTGTGGATCCTTCTGTTGAGTCTGAGGTTGCTCGTAATCCGATTGTAGAAATGACTTTAGAGCAATAAACCGATTTCTCGTACAAAGCTGGTGAGTCTGGTTTTTTTAGGATATGTGTTACTGTACATTACCACAGGGTATTCATCAACGAATGTGTTTTTGCAGGATTTCAAAGCGTGAGAGAATGAAACCGTTATTTGGACAGAGCGTTTCGTAATAGGTTTCCGAGGATTCCTTGTCCAAGACGACCGGTGTTATAATGGATTTCTCCGAGGACTGTGAAGGATCCATACGCAAATTTATGGAACGGACCAAATCTATGCATTTTTATTGGTCCGATGAGAATGCCACCCATACAGCTTTTGAAATTGATGACTCCTCTTGCTGAGTTAAAGGGACCGAGGGTTTTATAATGCGTACGAATCGCGTAGAATGAAACCGCAATCCTTGATTCCTTTAAGTTGAAAACTAAACCCTTCACAGTGGTGTGTAACAGCAATCGTGATGCCATAGCAATTCCAGCAATGATAAACGGAAGAGCGTGAAATCGCCATTTCGTGACATTGAGCTCAGCAGTTGCATTGTGCCCTTGGGAATCGTACGCGATGACCTTGATGGTGCGTTTGAGTGAGAGACCATTGAATTGAATAAATGGCTGCCATAAATAGGAGTAGGGTGCTTCCGTGTCATTGAATTTCAACTTTCCGTCAACGTAGAATTCTACCCTGACAACGTCTGTCTCTGAAGATACATTCGCGGTGATCGTTATCATACCATAGATAAAGGTATTTCCAGGTAAACTTATGCTTTTTTCCACATCATTGAAGTAAAATGTGTTTTCCAACGGTCTTGTGATGATAACGGTTAGAAATCCTTCTTGTTTTGTTGTGAAATGCCAAATTGGTCCTGTTGCTGAGGCAGTATGGTTGTCCCAGGCAACAATCTGCCAGTAATATGTTGTACTGTAATCAATTGTCACCAAATCATATGAGTTACCAGTCTGGTTGCTACTAATCTTTGGTGGTGGACTTGTTGATCCGAAGTAAATGTCATAGGTTACGGTATCACCTGGGTCGGGGTCTCCTCCTATCCAATTGAGAGAAGCATTAACAGAGACATTTACCGCTCCATCTTCTGGATTAGGATTACTTGGTATGTTCGGCGGGTTGTTTGGTTTTGATTCTGTGGTAAATTCCCATTGTGGTCCTGATGTTGAGTTACTATGATTGTCCCAGGCGATAATTCTCCAGTAATACTGCGTGGAATAATTCATTGTACCGGGGTCGTAGAGTGTCGTGGACTGATTGGTATTTACTAAAGCTGGGGGGCTCGTGGTTCCGAAGTAGACGTCATAGGTGACTGTATCATTATCAGGGTCTCCACCGGTCCAGCTGAGATTTTCAGTAATAGCGACATTAATCGACCCATTCGCTGGCATGGGGTTGCTCGGCTCATTGGGAGGACTATTACTTATCGGATTCGCACCCGTTCGTGTTCCCAGGGGAAACGTAAACGTTGCAAGCACTAGCGCGATAGCTAGAACGAGGACACTACCAACGCGTATTACGGAATAATTATTCATTTTTCTTCCATTCATTGACATAATATTTTTCCTCCAATTGTACTTTGGATACGTATAGTAGCACCTTCTAAATATATAAGTATTTCTATAAAAAACCAGTACGGAGGTTGCTACAGGAGTAAATTTTTTTAAAAAAAAGAGATTTTCTAGAGTATAATATGATACACTATACAAAGATTTTATACCTAAAACAGGATAACCGCTTGGAATGGATGGAAAACTCGCTGTTGAACTTATCTTTCTTGCATCTTCTCTGGTAACAATCTACCTTATTCTCAGGAGACGATATCTGTATATCCGGCTGGGGATGCGGAAGATAAAGATAGATACGTATTTCTTAGGCGCCCTTCTCGGTCCAATCCTGATTGTAATCTTTGGTATTCTGAACTCATCACAGATCCTTGGTGGGCTTGGGGGCGTCGGCAGCCTTAACCCTTTTGGGGTTTTAGTTCTGTTTCTCTCGATGGTGTTCATGAGTATTTTCTTGGACATCACCGGGTTCTTCGAATACTGCGCACGCGTCGCGTTGAAGTACGCGAGCGGCAACGGACGACGACTCTATTTTTCCGTATACCTCACCGTTTCCATTCTTACGATCTTTACGTCCAATGACATTATCATACTCACCTTTACGCCGTTCATTTACTATTTTTCAAAGAACGCTGGTATTGATCCGAAACCGTATCTTATCGCTGAGTTCTTCGCAGCAAACACCTGGAGCATGATGTTGTACATCGGCAACCCCACTAACATCGTACTTGCAGCAGCCTTCGACCTTCGGTTCGACGAGTATACCAAATGGATGCTACTTCCTTCACTCGTTGCTGGATTTATGAATATGATCCTGCTCTATTTCATCTTCAGGAAAAGTATTAATAAACCTCTTAAACGTATAGAAACGATTAATCCACGGTCAGCAATCACCGATAAAACAAGCACAATCCTCGGACTATTCATTCTTGCGGGTTGTATCGTCTGTCTTGCAATCGCCCCCTATTTCGGCATAGAAATGTGGATCATCTCGTTAGGGTTTGGATTTGCGCTCTTAGTAATTCTCCTCCTCCGGGATTCTCTTGTCGCAGTGATGAAAGAACGCATTGACAAAAAGCATTTTACCGTCGGACCGACCCTAAAGAAGATGCCGCTTAGCATCATCCCCTTTGTTCTTTCGATGTTTATCACGGTGGAAGCGCTCAGGATATACGGCATAACAAGAGACATCGGCATTTTCTTTAACAGTCTCTGCGGTGCATCAACGACTGCAACGACCTTTGTCTATGGCATTTCTTCTGCATTTGCAGCCAATGTCCTCAACAACATCCCGATGACGGTCGCCTATGTCCCTATCGCAGGAGCTGTCTCCCACGTAAATCTCCTACCCGCCGTCCTTGCGACAACTATTGGTTCAAACCTTGGGGCAAACATAACTCCCATAGGAGCACTCGCAGGTATCATGTGGATGAGCATCCTTCGTGATAAAGAGGTGAAACTCACCTTCAAAGAATTCCTAAAATACGGGCTTCTTGTCACGCCACTTACCCTGCTTGCCTGTTTAGGAGTCCTTGCCGCAGAGTTCATGTTTTTTTAAGAGATAAAACAGAACCTAAAACAATATACCACAGAAGATTGTTACCCGTCCCGACATGGAACCGATATTACATGTGTACAATCTCAG
>Ga0315294_10008443_pt1 | contig 11318 bp, 9 predicted proteins | sample YL17G13_40_MG_FD_203626 | JGI IMG/M metagenome (GOLD analysis project Ga0315294, IMG submission 203626) | Sediment microbial communities from Yellowstone Lake, YNP, Wyoming, USA - YL17G13_40 | ecosystem: Environmental > Aquatic > Freshwater > Lake > Sediment | place: USA: Wyoming | collected... | reverse complement strand
CTCCTCGTCCTCGTTTAGTGTCCATGAAGAACCAGTTACATATGATTTCCAAATATAATACTCATAAAGACCGCTATATTGTTGAGTTTGAGTGCCAATATATTTAATCGCGTAATTTATATTAAATATATTTTTTATATCATTTGTTAATTCATCAGGAGAATTATATATAATTTTGTCATGTGATATTGGAGATAAATTAGGATATTCATCTTCAACATGTACTGTTCTTCCTCCTGAAAATTTATAATCATAAGCTATTGGATATAAATAAATTAATTCTATTTCGCATGTAGGGATATTTATATATTTTACCTGGTTTCCCCATAAAAATTTTTCAAATTTTATAGATGATACTTTTCCTATATAATCATAATACCTTCTTCTTCTGGTATAATGATAGCCAGCAGACCAGGTTTTTGTGGCTTTTAAATTTTTTACAAATCTACTGTATGTCCAATCGGTAAAATGAACACTATCTGGTGGTGGTTTCACATCTGTATGAGAATAAATCTCTTTATGGACTGGTGGATAACCACTAAACATTTTATATGAGTCAAAATATTCCCATTCATCGGTTGTATAATCCATTACTTCACGAGTTATTAAAGCAATATCATAAGTACATGCTATTAATTTACAATGAGAATCAGTACTTCCATATACTAGAGGAACGAATGAAATCGTTTTATTTGGCATACTATATAATGGAACTATTTGACCATTCAATACACCAGTAGGAAAACGTATTTTATCGGATTGAAATTTTGAAATATTTCCTTTATAAATATATCCTGTATTTTGAAAAAATTGATATATCGATTTATTTGCTTGTGGATTTAATAGTATATATCCCATAATTACTCCTCTGGCATTGGTTTAAATACTGCATAAAATCTCCAACATTTAGAATCTTTATCCCACCATACTTGTGATTTATCTAAATTTTCATTACGACCTTCTTTTGTTCCTGTATCTGCTAAGGTATATAATAATACAGCTTTCATTTCATTTCCATTGGCATCTAACATAATTTTTCCTGCTAAATCTTTTCTTACTAAATAAACTTTTTCTACATCTATTTCAGTTATTCCAGCTTTCCAGGTTAATGCATCAGGGTCAAATTCCATTTCTAATGGACCTATTTTTTCTACATCTTTTCCATCGGAATCGGGCATAGTTGCTATTTCGGGAAATCTATTCCAATGTTGTGGAGCATATTTATTAATAATAGAACCCCAATTATATTCTACAAATTCTAAAACATCTTTTATTAGTGCTCCGCCAGTATAACGAGAATGAGAATGTAAATGATAAGTTGAAGTATTTTCTGTAGGTATTGCTGGTTCTGCATTAATTGGAGGGCATTTTGCATCTATAGAATTCCAAGGAATAGAACCTCCATAAATTTGGCTAAATCCCGATTTAACATTTACAGGTCGAATTAAACTTCTATCTCTAATTCCTCCTACAGTTGAAGAAGGTTTGCTATATTTATCTTCTGTATTTTTTGATAAATCAGCAATTTTTGATAATAATAATTCTACAGTTTTTTCAAGTTCAAATATTCTCTCATTCAATGTAGCCATACTTAAACCCCTCCATGGTAGGGTAATGAAATTTTTCTTCTAAATCCCCTATTATTTTCAAGTTCTAAAGTAACAGTAAAATTTCCAATGTTATAATTCATACCAATAATATTCATAGCTGAATCAGTAATTCCATCTATAAAAATTCTTTTAGTTAAATCTATACTATAATAACAAATTGCATCTAAAGTTAAATCGATATTACCTCTTATTTTTATATCACAATTTTTACTTAGTTGCCAATTAACGTAATCTTGAGCATAATTAGTATCATCCCAGGAAGGAATAACTTCTATTTCTCCTGTATCTGGATTTGTATAAGTATAACCTATTTGAATTGATAATCCTGATAAATCTAAATCATTCATAATTGTAGTAGGATAAGTTCCCATGACACTAGTAAAAAACATTAAAGGATTAGAAATTTCTGTTTCTGGGTCGCTTCCTTCTGAAATAGTTCTAGTATATTTTACTTCTTTAAACATTTGTATGAAAACTGAAGGTGCACGAATTGATGTAACTTCTCCATTATAATCGGTGGAAACTAAAAATATTGCATCGTTAAGAGTAAGAGTTCTATTAGCAAAATCTATAGAAAATCCATCTGTTAAAACTATATTTCCACCAGAATCTTTTGCTGTAGGAGCATTAATAACCTGCCATCCACTACAATTTAAAGTAACTTTAGTAGGATACCTATCACTCCAAGATTCTATTTGGGGGTCTAAATAAGGTAATCTATATTTTTTAAAAATATTTTTATATTTATAATCATCTTCGGGTTTATGGTAATCCCAACCATAGCCAGTAGAAGAATTTTTAGCCAAAATTTCATAGTCGTAGTTCCAATTAGGAACTGCATGAGTATTATAATTTGAATAATTGTAAGCTGTATATCCTCTTGTATCTCCTGTAGATGAAAATTTACGAATAACTTTTTCTCCCATCTGAACTCTAAATTTATTAACTAATCCAGAAACATCTTTCGTAAATTTATGGTCTATTAATTGATATAGTCCTAAATTTTGACCAATAATTTGTCTTTGAATAGTAATTATACTTCCTTCTCCTGCTGTCCATAATCTTTTAGAACCATCAACATCATAAAACCATCCATAATTACCTGAATTTTCTATTAAATTGGATATTGCATCTGATTTTCCTATTCCAAAACAATCTATAGTTTGAGGAATAAAAACTCCTATTCCAGGATTCCATCCAAATACAGTAATAAGTGCATCAGAAATATAAGAATAAAATAATTCTCTATTATCTATTGGTTTATGTCCTACACGAAAATATTCTTTAGTTTGATTCTGTTTCCAGTATTCATCCTGACAATTTATTGTTATAGATTCTGGGTCAGCAGCAGGAGAAATAGTCGTAATATAACCCTTAAATAAAGTCCAATCATTATATTTTATTTCTATAGAAGATTCTAATGTAGGTGTAGTTGCATCATAGGCTCTACCTAAATCAAAAGAAGCAGTATGTGCTTGATTTAATCCTTTAGAAATAGAAATACTATCAACATCAACATCAGTCTGTTCTGCACTAGAAATATAGACTTTTATATAAGATTTTCCTAAAGACTGGACACCAGCAGAACCAGGGACTTGCCAAGACTTTATAAAACGAACATCATTATTAATATTATATTTAATTAATTTTTTAGTACGAAAATCATTATGAATATTATAAATAAAACCTTTAGCAGTATTAATAAAATTATTAATATCAGATAAAACTCTTATAACAAAATTAAATTTATTATTTATATTTGCTAAAACTCTTATAACTGAATTAAATTTGTTATTTATATTATATAAAACTTCAACTATTATTTTAGCATCCGATAAAATAGTTTTTAATATATTATCACCAAAAATATAAGCATCTGACAATATATTTTTTTGTTCTATAACTTTAATAATACTATCTGATAATATTGTTTTTTGTACATCTAATATTTTTATTTTAGTATCAGACAGTATATTTTTTTGTATGTCTTCTACTTTTATATGAGAATCAGATAAAATATCTTTTTGAAATCTATCGACTATCTTGGCATCCGATAGTGTAATTTTTTGTACATCTTCTGCCTTTATTTTAGCATCAGAATTAATAGATGCTGTTTTGGTTTTAGTAATAAGAGCATCAGAAAGAATAGTTTTTTGTACATCTAATGCTTTTATAATAGTATCTGATAATATTGTTTTTTGTATATCTAATATTTTTATATGAGCATCAGAATTAATAGTTTCTTGATATTGGTCAATAACTTTTGTATCAGAATTTATGTCTTTTTGAACATCTGTTGCTTTTATTTTAGCATCAGATAAAATAGTTTTTTGTTCTATAGCTTTAATAATTGCACTAGATGTAATCGTTTTAATTGTATTAGTTTGATTAATCTGGATAGGAGAAGGAGCACCCCTATCCCATCGAGATTGGTCTCCTAGATTTAACTTGTCAGTATTATAGATGACAGGAGAAGGACTTCCTTTTACCCATCTTAAAAATTCGCCTAAATTCATAATTTGTCCTATATTACGGAAATATCGTCTATTCCTATATCTCCAGTTGTTGTTCCATTAATTGCTTCTAATATTATTTCTACAAATCCATCTTCAGTAGGAGTCATTGCAGATGAAGTATACTCTACCCATGTATCTGTTAAAGATACAGAATCTCTAACTATTTCTGTAATTCCAGCTCCAGAGGCTGAAAACTTTAATAAACAATTTGCACCTGAAGAAGTTTTTTTAACATACATTTTTACATTAAATGGAGTAGTTGATGTACAAGGAACTAAAAATTTCCAAGGAAAATAAGTATCGGTAAATTTTGGGTCTAAATAAACACATAAACCAGAACCACCTCTTGCCCATGATTCAATTTGACCTCCTGTAATCTGGTCTGAAATAATTCCTCCAAAATCTGTACTTTTTCCTACTACTATTACTTGTTTTTTATATCTTTTTGGAACATTATTATGATTATGATATTGTAATATACTGTTTGCAGGAAATCTATCATAATTACCAGAACTAGTAAAAGTAGTTTCTGTTATAACACAATTAATAAAATAAATTTCTATTGGTTTAATAGCATTGTTATAACAAAAATAAGTAGATGTAGTTTTAATTCCACTAACTACTCCAAAACTACAATCAATAAATTTTATATTTGCCATATTTGCGTTAAACATAATTTCATTTTGAGTAGTATAAGTTGTATCACTATTAAAAGTACAGTTATCAAATATTATATTCCCTATATAATAACGACTTGATGTAGCTAAAACTAAATTATAGCCATTATTACCCCAAATATTACTATCTGATATTTTTATATTATTTAAATCAGTTAAATTTACTCCTGTACTACTGTTTCTATAAATATCTAAATTATATATATCACATATAGTTCCCGTTGTTAATCCTAAATATAATCCATAACTATTACCTCCATAAATTTTTATATCATGAAAAGATAATAAACTATAACCCGATGAAGTCTGTATTGCATCGGTACCACAATTAGCTAATGTATTATTATAATAATTTACTTGACCACTTAGAAAATAAGTCCCAGTTTGACCATTTGCTGTACGAATTATTAAATTATTATAAATATTAAAAGTAGAAGAACTATTTCCTTCTATATATAATACTGCACCTGTTAAATTATAAAGAATATTGTTATTAAAAGTTACTGTACCAGATACTCCACTGCCTCCTTTTATAGCATTATAATTAGATTCTATAGAACAATAACTTATTGTTAGTGAACCTGTGGTTGTTTTTGTAGTTATTCCAAATTTATCAGTAGCAGCAGAACCCATATAAGATATTTGTACATATTTTAAAGTAACTACTGCTGTTGCATTTATTAAAAAGTATCCATTATAAGAAGTATTATAAGCAGTTATTTTTACATTTCTAGTTAACAAACCAATATCTGCTTGAACTGGAGCAGTTCCTTCATGAGCATAAGTTAATCCTGAAGTAACAGTTAAAGTAGAAACTCCTGCATCCGATGCTAATGTTCTTTTTTCATTTTGAGTATAAGTTCTTGTTGTTCCTGCTATACAAATTTCATCATCTTCTTTCCAACCTGTATCTGTATCTACTCCTAAAATAATTTGACCTATTGCTTCATCTGTATTTAATTTACATGTTAAATTAGTTACAGTAGCTCCTCTCATAGTAATAGTAGAACCATCGTATGCTATTAAACCAAATTCCCCTACAGATAAAGAAGCTGAATAATTTAATTCTATTTTAAAAATTCTTGTAGATGGTATAGGATTAGCATCTGTTCCTATTTCTAATGTACCATAAACTTTTAAATCGCCTTTTAATCGTAATATATGGTCAACTGTTGCTGTATATAAATACTGTAATTTACCTCCTGCTGCTATATTTATTGCAGCTGTGGTAGTATCTGCTCCTACAATAATAGTAGCATCTGCTAAATCATCTATCGTTACAGTATGACCATTTTGAATAGTAACTGTATCTGTTTCAATAGGAACAACTCCTCCTGTCCATGTATCTGTATCAGACCAATCACCTGTTTGTGCTGAAGTAATAGCAGCCATAATAAATCCTCCTAAACTATTCTATTATAAAATTTCCTTCTTCATCTATTTTAAGTACAATTTTTTGATTGTATCCATTTTTATCGTTGTATTGAAAACCAAGATGATAATTAAGAATGTGTTCAATTTCTTTACCTTCTTGATTTAAAGTTACTCGATGCCTTCTAAAGAAAATTAGTCTAACATTTTCTTTTTTTTCTTTTACTTCTATATAAGGTAATGCTAAATAATTATATCCTATTAGTCCATTTATTAAATCTACTGTAAATAATTTTCCTTCTTTATTTGTTAAATTAAAATAACCTAATTCATTAAATCTATCTTTAACTAATTGAAATTTATTTTCTATACCATTTTCTTCGTATTGATTAATTTTAGTTCCATCATTAAATATAGCTATCCAAGAAAAAGATAGAGAAGAATTATTTATATTTAAATCAGACATTTTATTCCTTTCATAAAATATTCTTTCCAATAACTTCTATTATAATTTGCTTTTATATTACATTTCAAACAAAGTGTTATTAAATTATCTTCATTACAATTCTGTTTATTATAGTCTATATGATGAACATGTAATTTTTCATTATATACTTTAAGATGTTCTTCTTCAGTCATAGAACAATTTTGACAAATATAGTTATCACGTTGTCTAATTTGTTCTTTTAAAATTCCGTTAAATTCATAAGCATAATCTCGATTTCCTATTCCACCTAACCAATTTGGATTGCCTTCTCCTATCATCCATGTAGCACCGTAATTTGGATTTTTATTTCCACTACAATCATAATGATTCTCTCTCATTTTCTTTCTAACTTCTGGTCGTTTAGTTGGATGATTATTTCCTCTGATTTTTAAATTTTGTCTACCTTTTTTAAACCCTAATTTAATAAATTTTTTTAAATCAAATCTTCTCAACCAATTTAAAATAGTTACATTTGAACAATAATATAATTTCGCTATTTCTCTAGCAGATAAATTTTCTTGTATGAATAATTTTATTAAATCTTTTTTATATATTTTTATTTTATGACTCATTTTATAATTCCAAGCACGATTATTGTATTAAACGTGCTAATTTTAAACAACATTTAATTGTTGTAACCTTTTGTCTTCCAATAAGTTACATCTCATCATACTGGAAGCAAAGTGTCTTCTGAAAAACTGAACCTGCTGGAGTACTTCCAGTTGTTTGTAATTGCAAACGAATGTATTTAGTATAGCCTGGTGCTGTAATTGTTGCAGTTCCTGCTGCTGATTGTATTGCTAACGCTGTACCTTCACTAAGTGGTATATCATCATCTGCATTAGGTGTTTCTGATGGTGTTGCATAGGCAACATTTTCTGCTGCTTTTAGTTCTTCTCCTGTTTTATAACCTAAAACATCAGAACGCCAAAATAACATATTTGAAATTTCAGTAAAAGTATCGCTAAATTTGCAACGAAGATATTTCTCAAAAGAAGCATCACCCCTAATTATAGGATAGGTTGCAGGTACTATATTAACAGAATCATCAGAACCAAAATTTAAATTTGTAATTCCATCAGTAACTACTTGTCCAACTAAATTACTTTCTGAAAATTGATGTGTAGCTGACATTTATTTTACCTCCTTTTTTATTATTTCCAAATATTTGGATTGAGACCTTTAATAAAATTATCTTCAACATTTGTTTCTATCTTTTCTATATTTCCTGTTTTAAAATTCATTTTATAACCATTTATTTTATCTTCTTTTCTTCCTAAAAGATAAGCAAATTCAAAATTAACTATTCCTGCTCTGTCTCCATTTAAATCTTTTAATACTTCAATCATGTGAAAGTATTTATCATATCCAGTCATCACCAAAACATCACCTTTAGGTATTTTATAAAAAATGGTTCTGATTTTTTTATCTGGAATTTCTTTCCATTTAGTTTCTGAATAAGAAGTTCCTCCTGAAAAAACTGACCCATCAGATAAAATAATAGTAAAAATAGGTTCCATACTTTAATCCTTTCTAATTATGCGTATGTATATCTTACTGTTAAAACATAAGTCTCAGCAGCAGGTGTAACATAAGCAGCAGGTATCTTTATTTTTAAATTAGCATAAAGGTCTTTTGCTGCCACTAATGCTGCAATATCTAATTCAACATAATTACTTGCACCAGCAATAGCAGTTCCTACCCAACCAACTCTAGGAAGTGCATTAGTAGTCATTATTGCTTTTACAAAAGAATTTGCTGGAGTTCCTGCACCTAAAACATGTTTGTTTGCAGTTGCATGTGCAGAAGTATCCCATGCTTCTAATCTAGGAATCGTAGCTGTTGCATCATCAAAACTAAAACAATAAACATAACGTTTATTCTCATTCATTCCTATAACTTTATGTGTATAATAAGCTCCACCAACATCGTGAGAATAATCCATCAATAAACATAATGCTACTTCTACATCTAATACATCATCAATAATAGATGCTGCAGCATTTAATTCATCTGCTGTAGGTTCATGTGTCATTAAATCTTTAACTACTGCATCTCCTGCAGTCCAAATTAAATAATCATTTATCAAATCTAATTCAATATAATCTGCAGGTGTAATTGCATGAGTAACTGTAGCATCAACATAATTAATTAAAAAATCCATTGTAGTTGCCATTTACCATACCTCCTTTTTAATAAGCGATAACAAGGAATATAATTTCAAATTCCTGACTATCTGTTCTTAAACTTTCGGGAAAACGAATTTCATCTATCCTTCTTACAGTATAAACCCAATCATTTTGCCAAGTACTACCAGTCCAATGTTTTAAAGTTAATGTAGCTACATTTGTAGTTACTTTAGACCTCATTTCATCCATTAATGTAGTTAAATCTACATAACCATCAACATCAAATAAATTACCTCTAACAGTTATTTCCTGACTTTTTTTTCCTCCAGGAATTACAATAGACCCATCAGCTCTTTTTCCAGAAATTATAGTTGCTTTCATACCTTCCTTTGGGTCTGAAATATAAAAAACATGAGGAAGGTCATAATTATTAACGCCATCCGAAAAATTTAAAACTACTGTATAACTTGCCATTTAATCTTCCTCCTTAAATTTTCTTTCCTAATTTTTTTGCAAAAGTAGATTGAAATTCTTCATCAGTTAATAAACTATCTTTTACTTTATTACCTACTAAACTTGCTATTTCATCTGGGTCTTGTGAAGGAACATTTACATTAACTTCTACATTTTGAGCTCCTATATTAGTAATATTTACTTGTTGTGGAGTGGGTGCTTCTGCTATTTGGGTAGGAATTCCTTTTATAGCACCTACTTCTGGTGTTGTAATTTTTAAAGCCTCTGTTGCCATTTCTGGAAAATTAGAAAAGAATTCTTTCATTAAAGGTGTACTCTCTTCAATTGCTCGTCTTGTTTCTTCTGGAAAACTACTCCAAAAATCTAAAATTAAATTTTTATCAAATATAGAAGTCTGATAGGTTAATAGTACTTCTTTGGGGCTCATTACTGCTAATTCTGCTGTTCTTCGTAAACGAGCTTTTTCAAACATATCTGCTTTTTCATATTGCATAGATAAAGAAGCTAATGTGCTACGTTCTTCTTCTCTTTTTTTTAGATTAACATCAATTAATTGATTTTCTAATTGTTGTATTTTTAAAAGTTTTTCATGAGCATTATAAACATTTTGAGAATTTTTTACAAGTTCTATTTCTTTCTGTATTTGTTGGTCTAATGTTGCATTTTCTGACAATCTAAATTGAATTAATTGTCTTTCAATATTTAATTGTTCTTTTTCTTTATCTGTTAAGTCTATAGATAAATCTAATACTTCTTCTTCATCTGCAATTTCTTGTGGCAAATTTTGTGCTTTGGCTAATCCTAATTGTTTTTTTTCTTCATCTGTTTGCTTTTTCCGTAAATCAGCAATTTTTTTATCTATTTCCGTTATTTCTTTTCTTCGTTTGACTGTTATACCTGTTACTTCTTCATATAATCTTGTTGGTGTTCTTCTAGCCAATAAAACCTCTATTTCTTTCTTCTTTCGTTCTAATGTTTTTATTTCAGGAATAAAATCAACAGCAACTTGTACTGATATTTTCTTAATAAGTAATTTATCTGAAATATTTTGTATAACTTTTCTTAATTCTTCAGGACTTCCCGTTTCTAAAGCTACTTTAATTGTAGGATGTTCTTCTATAATTGATTCTATAGCTCTATTAACTTTTTCTAAACGTTCCGTAGTTTTATCTGAAGGAGGTTCAGCTAATAATTTGTTTCTTATTTTAATTAATTCTTCTATACTATCAATTTGACTTTGTCTTGTTTCTATATTGGCTAATATTTCTCCAGATTCTGCTGCTAATTCTATTTTATAGCCTTTTTCTATATTAATTAATTTAGTATAATAAATAAGAGCATAAGCAATAGCATCAACACTTGCTTTCCAAGGCGATGTATCTGCTAGTACACTAGTAAGAGCGTTCCAAGCAGAAGTTAATTGTTTAGTTTTATAAGTTACAGTATCTTGTAAAATTGCTAAGGCTTTTTCTGCTTCTCCTGCAGAAGTTAATGCAGTAATTCTTGCATCTATAGAATGAGCATAATTTAACATTAAAGCACTTAATACAACTAATTGTCTTTTAGAACCTAAAGCAGTTGCTATATTTAATTGTTGTTCATTAGTTAAATTTCTCCATTTTCCTGCTAATTCATCTAAAATGTCAGTTGCATTTCTTAATTTCCCTGTTAAAGCATTTGTAGCTTTTCTTTGTTCATCTAAATAAAATTTAATTCCTGTTAATTGTTCTATTACTGGTTTCCCAGTAGTCAATAAACGAGCATAAATAAATTGTAATCCTCTTGCTGCTTCGGCTCCAGATTTTCTTGTAACTTCAACTACAGCAGTAATATCTCCAACTAATGCAGCCATAGAAACTCCTATCATATTAGCGGTTGCACCTACTACTTTAATACCTGTAGCTAAATCTTTAGAAGTAACAGCAAATTCTTTTTCTACCGCAATTAATCGGTCTATAACTAAAGTAACATTTTGAATAGGTATACTAAATGCTTTCATAGTAGCAGTTAAAGCCTCAACTGTTTCTTTAATATCTTCACCAAGAACTTGAGCA
>Ga0315294_10008442_pt1 | contig 11319 bp, 7 predicted proteins | sample YL17G13_40_MG_FD_203626 | JGI IMG/M metagenome (GOLD analysis project Ga0315294, IMG submission 203626) | Sediment microbial communities from Yellowstone Lake, YNP, Wyoming, USA - YL17G13_40 | ecosystem: Environmental > Aquatic > Freshwater > Lake > Sediment | place: USA: Wyoming | collected... | reverse complement strand
TGCCGATGGAAATGATGCGAATGATTTGAACGTATATATCGCCTCGATGCAATACGACGACAACGGCAATCGTAAACAGTTGAAATACTACCTTGCCGGCGATGTCAACGACCCAAATACGACTATAAACTACAGCTATAACATTAAAAATAACCTTATCGGTATTACTGCTGCCAATTCATCAGGTGAGCCCAATTATACGTTTGATGTCTGCGACGTAGCTGGTGTTGATGGCTTAGGCAGGCTGAAACACGCTGTCGAAACAATAAGCTACCCGGGACAATCGAACAGAAGCCATACGCTTACCTATAACTACAATATGCAAAACAGCCTTGTCCAAGCCGGGATAACCAACATCAACGGTCTACCATTGATGACAATCTACGGTTATAAAAAGGATGGCAATATCTCGCAGAAGGGCACTTGGTATGGGATCAATCCGCCTATATACAGGAGTTACAAATATGATACTACGCCTAACAACGGCTCAGATTTTGACAGCGATATAATGACAAAAGCAGGCGATGATGAGCTTGATTGGGATGAAAACGGCAGGCTTGTTGCTACGCCGACAATTGAGTTTAATTACAACTGGGATGGCAAACTGCGTTCTGCCGTTATCGGCGCAAATTCAATCTTGCTAAAATACGACCCAATGGGAAACAGGGTCTATAAGGCTTCGACGGTCAACGGCAATCGAAGATATATAGTTGACATCGCTGGTGGATTGCCTGTAATATTATGTGAAATCGACGATTCCAACGGCTCTATAACAAATAAATATTATTACGCTAATGCCCAGATACTAAAGCAGGATAGTTCAGCCGGTTCCTATTATTATATCCATGACCGATTAGGTTCAGTAAGACTCGTGATTGACACCAACAGCACTGTAAGGAATAGTTACACTTACAATCCTTTCGGTGAGATGTTAGCTTCCGAGTGTAACGAAACGGTTTATAATCCATTTAAATTCACCGGCCAATGGTATGATTCAGAAATTGGCCAGTATTATCTGCGTGCAAGAATGTACGACCCTGTGCTGATGAGATTTACCGCAAGGGATACAGAGGATTGTGATGAACAGGAACCGCTGGCTTTGCATCGGTATCTGTATTGCGGAAATGATTCGATTAATTGTGTTGATCCTACGGGCGAATATCTTATACCAATAGCTAAAGCCCTTCTTGATGCAACGACAAATTATGCTGCAGGTCTTACAGTTGCAACAATTGGAGCAGAGAACCTAAATTTTGACCTGATAATAGCAGGCTCATTTATCCAACAAATGAGCGGTTTGGTTTTTGCTATAAGTTATGCCACACATGGGGCAGTAAGTAACTTAGATGGAATTGTATCTCGTTGGGGAAGTGAAGGACCGCTGAAACCAGGAGATTGGGTGATGAAAGGTCCCAAAAGCCGGTTAAACTATATTTTATCAGGCAAGTGGCAACCAGCTTGGATGTATGGTAAAAATCGTTTTGCATCATATAGTAGTGGAAAGGAATTCCTTATGGAGCATGCTGATGATGTTAAATGGCCATCAGGAGTAACAGGCTTTTTGAAAGGACTGCTTTGTAATCAAGGGATATATAATCCATAAAAGGATAAATTATGGTCATAAAAATTACTTAGTTTTTTAATAATTTAGCTGAAGGGTTTTTAGCGTATGAATAAAAGTATAATATTGAAACGAATGATAGGCATATTAATTGCTCTGATCCCTTTTATCCTCGTAATTATTCTTACAGTATATGATGAACGTTTTTTTAAAATAAAAACAGCGATTGTAGGATATATATTTTTCGCGATGGGGGGCTTAATAAGTGGCCTTAACTTCTATTTTTCCTTTTTACGGTATGGAGTCTATTTTGTGCTAGGAAAAACAAAACAATATCAGTTTGTTTCTGGAATACCATTACTAGGCTTTCTAACTGTTGTAGGATTATTACTTATTCCTAAATCATTTGTATTTAGTTCCTTAGCATTTATATTCTTAATCATGGATACTGGTGGAATACAATGGTTTATTGTATGTGCTTGGAAGGATAAATCTTTTTGGGCATCTGAATAGTTCTTTGTACATTGTTGACATTGCAGGAGGTTTACCTACAATACTGTGCGAGATGGATCCGTGTGATATGAGCGTTAAGAAAAGTTATATTTACGCAAACAGCCAAATTTTGGCTGGATATGATGGAGACAGTGCTTCAAGGTACTTCTACCTTCACGACAGGCTTGGCTCTGTAAGATTAATAATTAACAGCAATAGCACAGTTCGCAACAGTTATACCTATACACCGTTTGGCGAAATGTTACCCACAGAATGCAATGAGCAGGTTTACAATCCATTCAAATTTACCGGCCAGTGGTATGATAGTGAAATCGGCCAATATTATTTGCGAGCAAGGATGTATGACCCGCAGCTTATGAGGTTTACTTCGATAGATCCAGTAAGAGGTAAATTTCAGGAGCCGTTGACCCTGCATCAGTATTTGTATTGTATAAATAATCCTATAAACTATACAGATCCCAAAGGGGAGTTTTTTGCAGAGATGTATGCATGGGCAGCAGATGCTGCAGCTAGTGTCGGGGCGATGAAAACGGCTAAAGAGTCCATTATTAATTCATTTGCTGTTTTTAATGGCGTAACCAGCGCTTGTATGAATGTTTTATTTGGGCCTTCAGATGCGTCTGACAGTGCCAAAGCTATGATTGGTTTTGCTGCCGGTTTTAGTGAAGTACAAATAGGCATGAGAATAGGCAGTGCTTCGTTAGGAGCTGTAATGGCATCTGCGTTTACATCTGCTGCTAATGCAGCTGTGTCTAAAAACACTGAATTTCTTACTTGGGGGACCGCGCTTAACGTCGGTCTTTCTGCGGCAGTTGGGGCTGTTAGCGATGTCTATATGAGTGACCTTGATGCCACTAACGCGGTTGTTTGGTGGCTGGTTGGAATAGACGCTGCAATGTGGGGTGGAGTTGGGCAAAGTGCTTATGATAATCTTATTAGGTAAGTTTATGAAAGAATTTAATTTAAATACAAGATTTTGTAAAATAGCATTATGTGTCTATTGTATTGGATTGTTGTTAAGTATTTTCCAGATTATATATTTTTTACCACGAAGATGGAACGTTTGGGATATATTATTTGATTTTTTCATCTTATTGATAAGCGTTATGGTTCTAAAATATGTATTTCCGGAGATCATATTTATACTTAGATTCTATGGTGTAAAATTAAAGCAATCGAGTAGTGCTTTGATATTTTACACGAATACAGAAGAATATAAAATTGAAATGACTAAAGAGGTATATTCGATGTGGTGTATGATGGGATACTTAATAATATGGCCATCAGAGAAAGGACGCAATATAATTCTTCTCAGGGAATCGTTAATTAAAGTGGGGAATTTCTCTGAATTTGAGTCATATCTTAAATCAACTACGAACTATTTGTCTTTGGCGAAAGAGAAAAAAGAAATATTAAAATTATTTAATATCAATATTCTTAATCCATTGAAATACATTAAATTGCCTAGAACGACAAAGTAGTAAGATGAAACCGCTTATTAAAAGTTTTTGTACTGGTATACTGGTTCGGGGGATTTTTTTCGCTCTTTGAAAGGTGAATATATTAAACTCAGAACACAAAATACAGTAGTCAGAAAACAGAATAGATAAATTCGTGTTACTCCGTGTTTATTAGTGGTTAATTTTTCTGTGTCCTCTGAGTTCTCTGTGGCTAAAATACGACCCGATGGGCAACAGGATTCAAAAGGATTCCACTGCAAATGGTAACAGAAAATATATCGTTGACATTACGGGCGGTTTGCCTGTAATATTATGTGAGTTCGACCCCTGCGAAACTTATAATCGCTCTTTGAAAAAAGCATATATTTACGCAAACGGGCAAATCCTGGCGCAGTATGATTGTAATGGTTTCAATACTGATACTAACAGCGTTATCGTTAATGGCAAATACTTTTATCTCGTGCGGTACAAATATTGATCTGTAGCTAACTCCTTGTTGTTTAACAAGTTGATATTGAAAATTTGGTCAGTGACATAGCTGTAAAATTCTGATTTGCTGACTTGTTTTGCTTTAAAGCCTTTAGAAGTACTTGTCTTTTAGACAGGGATTTCTGCAAGGCGCATACTATCTCTATTGAAGTGTCAGAGGAAACGACAGCTTATTTACGCAGCTAATCTGTGATATGATTTGAGCAGGCCGCCAAGCCGTTCGATACAAACAATTTCAGCATCTTCATTTGTTTTGTGAATCGGTTCAATTATTCTGCCCAGGGACTGGTGAATTCTCTCGTGGTGATAATGCTCGCAGTACTGATTTACGGCATACTCAAGCTGTTTAACTGAGGCCAATATCAGATAATCCAGACATTCCGATTTTATGGATTTCACAAAACGTTCCGCGTAAGAATTCAAATCCGGACTTCGCGGCGGCAACTTTACGGGTTTTACACCAGAGGATTTTAATATCGTGTGAAACTCATTGGTATAAAGCGGATCTCTGTCATGGATCAGATATCTTTTGCCTTTTAGAAATCCATCTTCATAATCGGTTAGAAGTTGTGCAGCCTGCTTCATATAATCACCATCAGGCTGAGGTTTAATTGGAGCAAAGAACACTTTTCTCGTTGAAAGCTCTATAACAAAGAAAAGCGTGCATCGTATCAGCTTTCGACCTATGAGCAGTTCAACAGTAAAGAAGTCACAGGCAGCCAGGACATTCCAGTGGCTTTTGATAAACTCCCACCATGTAGTTTTTACGGTTAAGTCAGGTTCGGGGTCATAGCCGTTTTCGATGAGGATGTTTTTAACGGTTGACGGGCTGATTTCATATCCAAGGTAAACAACCTGATCTGTGATTTTCTGATATCCCCAGCGAGGATTTTCTTCTTTAAATTTGATAACAAGCCGTACTATTGCTTCATCAATCTTTGGTCGGCCAACTTCCTTACGATGGCGGCTTCCATCATATTTCTGAGCAACAAGTTTGCGAAACCAGCCCAGTATGGTATCTGGCGTAAACAGCACCGTGCACTGTTCCAACATTTTTCTACTGAGCCTCTTTGCTTTGGCAGCCACTCGCATTTTTTGGTTCTTTGTCAGCAGAATCCGTTTATTCTGTTTTTCCTGCTGCTCTACAAGCACCCGGACCTGTTCCCGAAGATAATCAAGGGCCTTATAAAGTTCCTTGTCAATGCAATAGGCAAGACATGTGACCAATGTAATCCATAAATCCTGTTTCATAGTCGGCAAATGCTATAAGAAACCGTTATTGTATGCAACAACTTTCGTCAGGGACAGATTTAAGTCTTTTTATGGCAGTGAATTATGCTAAAATAATATTTGTACCCTACGCGAAGTGCTTTAGTTATTGTGCCTCACGATAATCGCGAATACAATCGGAAATTACATTTTAAGTATAAACAGGGCCGTGAGCATTAAGCTTGCGGCCATTTTTATTTCTTACCTACTCAAAATTTCATACAACCGTACCACAACCACTCGAGCCATTATCTGCCAATCTCATAAGAATGAGCATTTTGTAACTGTTTCCGTATCAGAGACTTAAAAAATTATCAAAAAATGCAAACATTTTATATAACCGTTGTCAAATTGCTATAATGAAAAGGCTTTGACTTTGTTCAATTGGTGTGACCAATAAGTTCTTATCTCTGTTATTGAGTAATGTTTACAGCATCAAGTTCCAATTCAAACAAAAGGTCATCTCTGCAAACGTCGGCCTGTACTTTTATATGCGGCAATTTTATATCATTTTGTCGGCAATAATTGTCAAACATTCCGAAATCCTCTTTATATTTAAAATATGCCATCGAACTTACGGCATTTGACCAGTCCATTTTCGCTTCCTGCAATATCGCATTGACAACCTGCATCGTGAATTCAAGCTGTGCGGCGGTGTCATTGAGGAAAACAGTTTTGCCGTCATTGTCGATGCTCGCTGTTCCGGAGATATAAAGCCGGCTATGGTCCGGCGTATTAAGTTTTACGGCCCGGCTGAAAGAACTTTTATAATTGAGAGCCGGACATTGAAGCGGGGAGTTTACGCTGCCGGAGGTAACACTATTATTTTTCGGTCTAACTGCTAAAAGTTGGACTGCCAGTGCCGTACCATAAAAATTAGCGACGCCGATGCCTGTGCTGGCCGGTACGAGTTTGTTATAAATGCCATGATGTTCAAAGAATTGATTCCTTACTTTATTCAAATCGCCGTACCAGGCAAGAATATCATCGGCAAAAAGCCATGTTCGTATCGTATCGGAAAAACCAGAACCCAAACTATTGAGAATTTTATGAGATTTTTCAAAGATGTTCTGCGACTGACTGTATTGGCTAATCAGTTTATTGTCCGGCAAAATCCTTAGCATATAATATTTCGCATAATCGTCCTCGAATTGGCAGCCGACAAACTCATCTTCAAAGTAAATTGCCTTTGATTTTTTGCCGGAAAGGGCATGAACCTGAATACCAAGGTTTTGTGCAGAGTCGTCCTGCAGGATTAAAACAGGCCGACAGCCGATTTCAGCCGTCTTTGTTTCAAGAAAAGCCGAAGCCTGTGTGATAGCAGAGCGATTTCCGAATAATCGCATCGAAACGGCATGAAAATCGTTAGTTTGAAGATAATTAAGAACGTTTTGAATGGCGGCAATGCCCTGTGAGTTGTTTTCAGAGGAATTAATCCAGCACTCGGTAAAGTTTTTTCTTTCGAGGAGACGAACATCAGAGGTTTCAAAAGCTGCTTTCATGTTTTTCTTTCATTCGATTACAATTGGAATTGCAGGCACAGCGCCCATTGACATAACTTGTTTTTGATTTTTAGATTTACCGTTATTCTGTTTTGGCGTAAATTCTGTTGATGCCTCGACAATCAGATTATCTGTAAAACCGCTTTTCATGTTTTTGTCGGCTTTAAATTTTAATACTATACTTCCTGGAGCAACATTTACATCCTGTAATGTCAAGCCTTCCGGCGGCTGACTGAGCTCGAACTTCAACTGCTTATATATTGGACGATTCTGTGTTTTATAAGTTACCTGTGCTGTGCCGCCGGCGGGAATTTTGACGGGGGACCTGCCGTTCGGTTCTATCGGCAGGGCAGGCCATCTTGCATTTATGGACGCGGCCAAAAGCTGCTGCGATGGAACCAGATGACGGTAAAGAAACGCCTGCATCATATCTTCGCAGGGAACAGCCGGATGGCTGATAATTTTATCGCCGATTTTAGCACTGCCGGCAAACTGCAGACTGACCGGCTGTGTCAATGCATCGCGAGACGCAGTCAGAGTCATTCGAATACTGTCTCGGCCGGCAGGAACAAGGCCGCCGGTTATTACGAAACCTGCGGGTGCGTCTTTCAGAGAAACTTTAATTTCACCATTGAATCCGTCTTTACGTATTACATATACGCAGAAAGGTGCGCTGCTGCCGGGCCGTATATTAAGGCTGGAGGGTGTCACACGAAGAGCGAAATCCGGCTGCGGTGCGGAAACGCGAAGATGATAACCGTAAGCCCTGCCTCCATGATTTTGCGAGTCTGTAATTTGTATGCAGTAATTCCCGTCACTGGGAAGTTCGGCCTGCAGGTAAGAATCTGAATGATGCGTAAGCAATCCTGTCATATCTTTATAGAGATAATTTTCTCCAATCTCACAAAAATCGTCGTTCCATTGGAGCACTTTATCCGATTCGTCCGTCAACCGAAGCAGTGAATCAAGCGGAGAATTTAATTGGCGGGCGTAAACTTCAGCAGTTATTTTCTCGCCGGCCTTGCCTCTAAACCGGAATACATCGGCATCGCCTGCTTTGACGATACGGCCGTTTATGATTGTCGGCAGAGTAATTTCCTGCGAATTTTCTACAGTATTATTTATTTCAGCTTCATTACATTCAGGCAGAGTATCGACGGCATAGGAAACGGAATTGGAGGGCAGTTTTGATTTTTGACAGCTTATCTGCCGAACACAATCATAATCGGTTTTGGTGTCGAGCAATAATTTAGCTCTGTCAAGATTCCATCCGTCGATGGATGCAATTGTTCTAACTCCTTCTTTGCCGCCCAGCGGATACATTTGTGTGATAAAGGGCAACTGGCCTATCGCGATACGATATACGAAATCTTCCCGTCCGCGATAAATCGAATCACGTATTTCCAGTTCATATTCTCCGTTTGCGGGAATCTTATAAAACATAACAGGGTCGGGATTGAAACGGTAATCGTCATCAAAAGCGACTTCTTTGCCATTGGCGTCGTATAGGGTCGTAACCGCCTGAAACCATCCCGGAACCGCATCGGCCAGATATGGAATCAGACTTCTGGCCTGCGTTTCGACTACAAGTTTTTGGCCCATCTTCGCATTAAAGCGAAAACGGTCCACATCGCCGGGCATTATTTGTCCGTTAATCAGAACAGGAAGTTCGAGAGGTTTATCTTTCAATAGATTCGCAAGAACCGGGAATCTTGAGAATATTTTTGGATTGCCGGTTTCAAAGCTGCGAATTTCCGGCAAAGCGCCTACCTGAAAAACCATTGGATTCGTCAGGCCCTGGGCTGTCTGGATTCGAAGTTCACGATTGCCGGGTTGAGCGTTTGCGTCAATGGTTATTTTTATTATTACCGATTCGGCAAGCTGCCTGTTTTGCTGTCGTTTTTCTCTTGGGAAGAAAATCATTTCTCTAATATTTATCAGCTCTTTTATGCTTTTATTGTCGAGGTCATACAATAACGGATTATCAGGCATTTTAGCTTTTTGCCCATTTGGGTCATTTACATCTTTCGATGTATTGGCCTTTTCTGCGTCTTTTCTCCCGGAATTTCGTCTCGGAAATAATGGTATAGGATTTTCTATATTTAATTCTGCCAGGCGTTTATTCCAAACTTCAGTCATTCGCGTTTGAATTACTTCACGCTCATCTTTATTAATGTTTATGTTTGGCTTTATGTATTTAATAACTGAAGCATGCACGCCATTGCCGGAGACATAAACGTTACTTGGGCCTCTGAGAGATTGTCCGCCTGCCGTAATTTGAATAGTCGCCCCTGTTTGTCCGCCCGCAGGATACAAATAGCCGATATGCGGCTGATTCGTATTCGTCTGGCTATGCGCAATTGAAACGCAAATACCCAGGACGACAAATGACATTTTTCTAATATGTAACATTTAAATTCCCATAATTTACATAATTTCTGTGAGCCGTTTCGCTTCCGGCATAACCTGAACATTTAATCCCATCGGATTCGGCATTTTACTTTCAGGGTCGATTCCGAGCAATTCGTACATACTGGCAAGGAGGTCCTGCGAATGTACAGGACGGTTTGCGACCTGCTCGCCGGTTTCATCAGATTCGCCGACGATTTTACCGCCTTTGAATCCGCCGCCCGCAAGCACTGTGCAGAAGCAATTACCGAAATGGCTCCGTCCGCCGTTCCATGGCGGTTCCCATTGAATTTTAGGAGTTCGTCCGAATTCACCGCCGCACCAGATGATTGTGCTGCCAAGCAAACCGCGATCGCTCAGGTCGGTAAGCAGGGCAGCAAAACCCTGGTCGAATTCAGGGAGCTTGCGGTTCATAATTTGAAAATGCTGTTTATGAGTATCCCATCCTTTATAATTGATGGTGACATATGGAACGCCTTGTTCAACCAGTCGGCGCGCCATCAGGCAGGATTGGCCGAAAGTATTTGTTCCGTAGAGTTTTCTCGTTTCATCTTTTTCAGTAGATAAATCGAAAAGTTTTCTCATATCGCCGAAAATCATACCGTAAGCATTTTCCTCGCAGTTGTCGAACATCTTAAACAGCGGATTTGCCGGCATTGCTTTGCCGAGCGAATCGAGCGAACGAAGAAGCTCTCTTCGGCTAATCTGCCGCTGGTCGGAAATGCCTTCGGCGACTATTCCTTCTACTGCAAAAGGCGTCTTGGCCGGGTCGCCGCCGGTTGCGAACGGTTTGTATTTTGTGCCGAGAAAACCTGATTCCGAAAATCGGCCCTGAAGTTCTTCCAGTACAATGTATGGCGGAACAAGACCTTTATACCCGTTATCATATCCCTTGAACAGCGAGACGACGGCGCCGGCACTGGGATAAACGAGTCTGTCCGGAGTGTGGCCGGTCTGGACTATATAGGCTGCGGTTTCGTGCGAATTATTTCCGTGGGTCATACTGCGGATAATGGAATATTTGTCTGCCTGCTTTGCCAATAAAGGAAGCAAAGGATTGATTTGTATTCCGTCCACATTAGTTGGAATCACCTTGTTGAAAGGCCCGCAATAATCATAACCTGCGTTCGGCTTGGGGTCGAAAGTGTCCAGATGACAGGCTCCGCCCCAAAGCCATATCTGTATAACGGCTTTCGCTTTTGGTTTCAAAGGTGCAGTTTCCTGGGCTAAAAGGTCGAACGGATTAATAAACGCCAGTCCCGCTGTTCCGAGAAGGCCCAGTTTTATGGCTTCACGGCGAGTCATTAAATTTATATCTTGCTGTTTTTTCATAAAGTTAATGCCGGTATAAAAATTCTTTTGAATTAATCAATACCCATACCAAATCATTTACAGCCTCTCTTTGGTTTATGCCGTTGCTTTGAAAATATTTTTCTGCGATGTCCAGTTCTGACTGCGTTGGATAACGTGATAAAATATTGAGATACAGCATTTTAATTAATATTTGACGGTTACTTTTGTATGTTTGCATCAGATTATTCAATCGCGGACCGTTTCCGATTTTCTTCTGAACATGGCTTGAGTTAAGCATATGCAGTTCCTGAGCATCGGTTATTTGATTGATGCGTTCAGATTCCAGACCTGTATCACGAGCCGGTCTGCCGAACATTTCGAGAAACTGGCTGGTGATACTGCCATCGGCCAAATCAATCGAACGATTTTCTTCGGGAATAAATGTGAATGGTTCTGGAATGGGACTTGAATAGCTTTCGGTTGTTCCTGAAATCTGGCACAAGGCGTCTGCCAATACCTCCGCATCAAGTCTGCGAACAGGGTAGTACGCAAACAAGACTTCAGCTTTTGGATTATTGCTACGGGGTATTGAAGACTGCTGATAGGTTCTGGAGTTTAGAATCAAACGATATATATGCCGAAGGTCGTAATTTGATTTGACCAGTTCCTTTTCCAGATACATCAGTAGTTGTGGATTTACGGGAGGGTTATCCGGCCGGATATCGTCCGGTTCATTGATAATTCCACGACCAAGCAGCCATGCCCAGATACGGTTGACTATATTACGAGCGAAATATGGATTATCCGGCGCCGTTAACCATTT
>Ga0315294_10008441_pt1 | contig 11320 bp, 12 predicted proteins | sample YL17G13_40_MG_FD_203626 | JGI IMG/M metagenome (GOLD analysis project Ga0315294, IMG submission 203626) | Sediment microbial communities from Yellowstone Lake, YNP, Wyoming, USA - YL17G13_40 | ecosystem: Environmental > Aquatic > Freshwater > Lake > Sediment | place: USA: Wyoming | collected... | reverse complement strand
GTAGAAGATAGCGGCAAAATGCTGATCGTGCCCCTCTATAGTACCGAGGCTCTCTTTGTCAAGAAGCTCAAGATCGTCGAGGCTCGGCTCGCCGTCGAAGAGATGCTAGCCGACGCTAGAGAGCATGCCCCCGAGTACAAGCAACTATCCTACCCAGAGTACCCTGCGGGTATGCTCTATGAGGTCTGTATCCCAGATATTCACTTTGGGCGGCTTACCTGGGCAGAAGAGAGTGGTGATGATTATGATGTCAAAATAGCCAGGAAGATGGCCACCGCGGTCCTCGAAAAACTATTGGCCTACTCCAAGAACTACCCAGTTGAGCGGATCCTGCTCCCCATCGGCAACGACTTCTTCAATGTCAACTCCAAGCTCAACACCACCGTGAAGGGCACCCCGCAGCAGGAAGATACAAGATGGGCAAAAACTTTCCGCCTTGGAAGAAAGCTGGCCGTAGAAATGATCGATCAGTGTTCTGCGATAGCGCCAGTAGACGTAATGATGATCGCTGGCAACCACGATACCGAGAAGCTGTTTTACATGGGCGATGCTTTAGAGTGCTGGTACAACAATAACCCTAATGTCAAAGTTAACAACTTTGCCAAAACCAGGAAATACTATTCCTATGGGAAGGTTCTCCTCGGGCTTACACACGGCGATATAAAGATTGACAAGCTGGTTTCGATCATGCCCCTTGAGGAGCCCCATCTCTGGGGCCAGTCTAAATTCAGGGAATGGCATGTAGGGCATGTCCACCACCTCTATAGGCTGAACAACGATGCAGAGGAAATGGTTGGGGTTGTAGTACGCTCACTGCGTTCTCTGGTGCCAGCAGACGCCTGGACCTTCGATCATGGCTTGGTTGGCGCTGTCAAGGCCGCCGAGTCGTTTCTATGGGATAAGGAGGCAGGGCTAATAGCACAATTCACAGCGCTGCCATGAGAGACTTATGAACCAATATAGGGAGTGTGTCTGCTGTGAACAGTGCCCGGCTTACTGGTGGTGCGATCAGTGCCATGCTCCCCTATGTTGGTTTCATTGGATAACAGGCAACTGCTTCTGCCCAGAGTGCAATGCAAACTAGGGGGTGACTCTTCCCTCCAACTTGGAGAGATAAACCCGCCCTATTTCTTTGTTATGAGATAGAGTTGATCTGCCATCGTTGAGACCTTGGTGTACAGGCGCATAGCAGAGAAAGTGATTATTGCACCCGTTGCGATCAGGAACCAAGGATCAAGTATTGCCCAAGTAGCTACAGGGACATAGGTGATCAAGGCATAGGCACCAAGCGAAACCACAACGCAGGAGCCCATACCGATGTAATACTTGGTTTGCTGTGCCAAGGCGACAAATGCTGGGATTTTATCCAGCAGCCAACTGACAACTATGACAGCGCCACCAGAGTACACTAACCATTTGATTAGATCGAGCAGAGAAGCAAAAGTAGGCATTTGTAATCTCCTTAAAGATGAAGTAGAACTCGCTTTATTCTACCACACTCATTCAACGAGCCGGACCGTCCAGAAGTCACTGGCAAAACGTAAGGCCGTCAGATAGTCGTAGGGGATTGTGCCATAACCGTCTGCGCCCCAATGTGTACCCCAGGAATTGCGAACAAGGGCTATTCTATGGGGATCATTGTAGCCAACAAGCACCATAAAGTGGCCACCCAAACGGCCTGCTTTGATATCAGGCATTGGGATAGCTCCCGTGGCAGTTTCCTGCGGAAAATTCCCATAGATTCTTGCGCCGAAGAGTACAGGGTAGCCCTCAGCAAGACAACCCTTTATTTGGTTCAGTCCAATAATCCTGTGGTAGCTCAGGATCTGGTATTTTAGGGCTTCTTGATAGCATTTTGGGGGTGGCTTAACTGCAAACTTGGCAACATCATAGGGCCACAGTGTTTCAGGACAAGCACCCTGCTTCTGTGCGCTTTTTAGTCCACTGCGGGGCATGGCGCCAACATCTTCCATGATGTGGCCCTCCATCTCCCGTTCGTTGTAATAGTTCTGGAGCCGCGAGAGTGTGAATGCCTCAACGCCCTGCCGCCTGCGGCAAAACTCTATGCCTAACATAATACCCTGCGATGTACAGGAGCCGAGAGTGCCCTGATCGTATATCGGGGGGCAAATTGGGCGTAGGTCCACTATTGATGGCAGGACAGCCATAATTCTAGGCGGCACAGCATAGAGATAATCGCGCTCGTCTTTCTTGTCTTTGCGCCAACCAAGACCACGTATTAGTTCTGTCATGATAATCTAACTCCTTTAGCCCTCAGCTTTTGAGTAAGGGCCATTCTTTCTCGCTCATCCCGTTGCAAAGTTACCACCGTCACGGCCTCGGTTTCAGGCGCAACCACACCAACAGCCACCTTCGCTATCAGCGTCATAAAAAACACCCGGATAATATCCCCAACCGTCAGTGGTGTCTCCAGCACCAAGATATTGTATATAGTAGCCAAATAGATTGCTACTGTAGTGAGCAGGACAAGCCCTGTCGTAACAAGGTTCTGAATACCCTTCTTTAGCCCCGCATATCTCGTATTCAGCCCCGGGAAATATGAAAATAATAGTTGTGTTATGGTACTAACAACAGACCCAATCAGGTCCGGGGTAAAAGAGGCTTGCATCTTAGTCTCCTAGTGGGTTTTTTGCTCTGTGTATAGAGACCCGCTCCGATAGTTTGGGTACGGGGATATTGTGCTGCACCAAGATCTGCTCTAGTACAGCAATCTTATGAAGATAAGTCAGAGACTCCTCGTAGAGAACACTGTATTTTTCTCGCCAGTCCATATTCTCGGTTTCCAGCGCAATGATCCTAATTTGGAGGCGTGCCACCTCGTCTCGGAGAAGCTGCACTTCGTCCTTCTTGGCTACATTTTCTGATAGCTCGTCGGACCTTTTGGAGACTCTGTCTGCCAACTTGGCGGCTTTGATGTTGTTCAGGATCGCACCAAGGCCGGCCAGAAGGGCTGTAATAAGACCTGTTATTGCCAGAACGAGTTCAATTTGCATAATTGCTTCTCCTTATATAAAAGCGATGATTTCTGGCTTGATTATACCCTACTCTATGGGGACATGCGACTATTTATACCAGCCCTTGCCAGTTAGGCCCAGTATCTGAGTAAAGTATCTCTTATATTGGGGGGCGGCGGTGTCGAGCGTGTACTGCATAGCCCACGCCCTGCAGTTCGCCGGTTTGATCCTACCGATGTTTGTGGCAGCCTCCACGAACTCCCGGTGCGTCCAGCATTTGTAGCCATTGTAGCCGTCTTTGACGGTCTCGCAAAACGCGCCAAATGGAGTAGTTATGACCGGCGTACCGGACATATTGGCCTCGATAACTACGTAGCCAAAGGGTTCGAGGTACAGGGTGGGCAGGAACAGCGCCTTTGCGTGTGCCATCAGTTTCTTGCGTTGCTCTTTCCCGGCAAAGCCAACATATTCAACATTAGGCATTTTGAGTAAGTCCTCGAAAGCTTTTGCGTCTACTTCATTGGCCTCTTTTGTGTAGCCGAACCCGGCCACAACCAGCCTTTTATTGAGCTCCTCGCATACCCTCTGTGCAACAAAGATGCCCTTCTTACTTATGATACGCCCCAGGTACAGGAAGTAATCCTCCTTCGCCTCAGAGTATTCAAAGTCAGCAGGATCAAAGAACCCGGGTATCACGCGGTCATAGAAGCGACCATCGCCCTTATTTCTATCGCCCGGGATGGGGTTAGGGTTCAGGTCATTGTCCTCTCTCCCGTAGGTCCAAGCCATCTGAAATTGACTCTCGAAAATGCGAAAGGGCGCAAATGAACTGCGATGCCCAATCCCAATCTCAATTGTACTGGGTATCTGCACCGCGTTCGCAATCTCCTTGTGGAATGTCCCGTGACACAGGAGCAGGAAATCCCCCACTCTCTTGCGTTGGTTGATTTCCTTGATGCAGTTCTCGTTGAAGGTCTTGTGCGAGAAGTCACCATACTTTTCAGGGTAGATTTTAGTATTATCCCACTCGCCGTAAGTTTTCCTCAGTACGTCCATGGTGGACACTTGCACGAACTCATCACACTCAACCTCCGAACCCTCCACGCCGTAGAAGATGACGTAGTGGCCCAACTTCTTGAGGATCTTCGCCATGTTCACGACCTTCGTGCCAAAGGCGTTGCCAATACCTTCGTCCTTGAGCGTGTTTGGGGCATTAAATGTTCCCAACAGATGACATCTAATCGGTTCTTCCTCGTAATATGCGATATTCGAAGGCCCCGGCGATCCGGGATCGCATCCCCTACTACTCCATCCCCTCACTCCCGTTGGTCCGGGATCGCATCCTCTTCTGTTCCGCTCCCACTCTCCTGTAGGGGTAAGCGCTTCATTGAGCACGACATGTATATTCTTGACCAATATCCGGTTGCCTGCCCCTCTGTCCGTTGTGACCAGACTAAAGCCATGATTATCTATAAGCCAATCCGTGACATGGTTATACCAGTCCTCAAGGATGAGAGTTATCGGCTTATTGGTAGTGAGTACAGACTGCATACCCTCCAGCGCCTTCAACTCTCCACCCTCAACGTCGAGTTTTATCATGTCCGGCACGCCAAGGTCCAGATCATCATACCTCGCGGTCTCTACCAACTCAAAGCTCAATTCCCGGCTATGGCGATACTCCTTGTTGTGATAGTTCTGCTCAAGACTATGTTCCCCTGGTGTTTTGCCGGTGTAGAGCTTAGCCTGTCCGGCAATGTTGGACAGCGCCTTATCAATGATCTGTATGTCTGGACAATTCTCTTTTAGATATTTTCTGTTCTCGGATGATGGTTCAAAGGCAATAACTGTTGCACCAAGACTCGATGCAAGGGCAGAGAAATAACCAACCTGCGCACCCACGTCCAGGAACACCTGCCCTGGCTTTAGGTGAGTCTTGATATATTCAGTTGTGCGTGGTTCCCACGTGCCGTGCTGTTCGAGATCCCGCTTGACATAGTCGGGGCGTTCAGGAAATTTGAGGTTCATTTATCTTCTCCGGCCATCATGGTGTATGTCTCCTGAAATTATACCACATTATTCCCTACATTTTTACGACCAGATAATAACATTGCCGATTAAGGTGTAATAGACGATTGCATAAAGGTAATCGAGGCGACAATAGTAAGTCCCATGACTGGTAAATCCCAGGACTTTAATGCGGAAAGTGCCGTCTGCAAACTCAGCAGCAGTCCATGCTCTGCCCCAGGTATCTGTGGGGCCACCGTAGGTTTTTGACTTATCTGTGACACCTGTGACGCTTTCTTCTTTGGCAGGAGTGTAGTTTGCACCATCGTCGTAAGAAAGGGATAGGTCAATAAAGGCCGTCTGAGTAGCATTACTGCAAGAAAATTCAGCAACAACTTCAATGCCGTTGATAGTTGCACCTCCGGGAATACCAAAAGTAAAATCGGAAATCTCTGCAGCAGCGCCGATATCGCCCATATGTAGAGCACGGGAATCGTCGGATGTATTGATAAGCGTGGTGGTGAAAGAACCCCACCAGGCCTCGGATTCGACAGTTCCACAGACTTTAGCGCCAGTATCAGACATTCATGCCTCCTAGTCAAACAGGAAATCAGCTACCCAATTTGCCATTATTTAATCCAATGTGTAATAGACCTCGATGTATAGGTCTTTAATATCGACATGAGGAGACGCGTCCATTTGCAGGTACACGTATTTCCCGCTTGGTACAGTTGCATCGTCGAACCCTGCGGTGATCGTAGTCACACCATTTGTAGTATCTACCACATCTATTATCGTGGCATTGGCAAAACCACCGTTATTAATATCATCTGCAAATTTTAGATCTCCCGCAAATTCCGTGGTCGGACTGTAATCGTAACAAGCGATATGGATGCGGGTAATAGTCAGTGCTGCGGACGCCCTAAACATCACGATCTGGGCACGTTGGGTGTAGACTGCTTGAGGATTGCTTACAAAGCCTCGTACATAGAATGTCCCATAGCTACCCGCTGGCCCACTCGGGCCGGAAGGTCCTGATACCGTTGAGTTGGCGCCTGAAGGTCCGCTTGGGCCTGAAACTGTAGAGTTTGCGCCCGACGGACCGGACGGGCCACTGGGGCCAGATACCGTCGAGTTAGCTCCCGAGGGTCCGGAAGGTCCTGACGGCCCAGACACCGTACTATCTTCACCACTTGGTCCTGAGACTGTACTATTTGCGCCCGATGGGCCGGATGGGCCACTAGGGCCACTCACAGTTGAATCCCCGCCCGATGGGCCGGATGGGCCAGAGGGGCCGCTGGGGCCAGAAGGACCCGAAACCGTACTATCCTCACCGCCCGGGCCCGAAGGACCACTAGGCCCAGACACAGTACTATCTTCACCACTTGGGCCTGACGGCCCAGACACCGTACTATCTTCACCACTTGGGCCTGACGGACCCGACGGGCCAGATACTGTCGAGTCTTCACCACTTGGACCGGAAGGTCCGCTAGGACCGCTAGGTCCACTTACCGTAGAGTCTTCTCCACTTGGCCCAGAGGGACCAGAGGGGCCAGGAACCGTACTATCCTCGCCAGACGGACCGGAAGGCCCCGATACAGTCGAATCCTCCCCAGACGGGCCACTTGGCCCACTAGGGCCTGATACAGTAGAATCTTCACCTGATGGTCCCGATGGACCCGAAGGGCCGGATGGTCCGCTAACTGTTGAATCCTCTCCTGGGGGCCCACTAACAGTACTGTCTTCGCCGCTAGGACCCGATGGTCCCGATGGACCCGAGACTGTACTATCCTCGCCAGACGGACCCGAAGGACCACTTACCGTTGAGTCTTCTCCTGAAGGACCACTAACGGTTGAGTCCTCTCCACTAGGCCCGGACGGACCTGATGGACCCGGGATAGTTGAATCTTCTCCTGAGGGGCCGCTAGGTCCTGAAACGGTAGAGTCTTCACCAGATGGGCCACTCGGGCCAGAGGGCCCGGGAACTGTTGAGTCTTCCCCACTAGGGCCGCTGGGGCCAGAAGGACCCGAAACCGTACTATCCTCACCGCCCGGCCCTGATGGGCCGGATGGTCCTGAAACAGTGCTATCTTCGCCACTGGGTCCACTAGGGCCGCTGACTGTGCTATCTTCACCGGACGGCCCGGACGGACCAGAGACTGTGCTGTCTGCGCCAGAAGGTCCAGAGGGTCCACTAGGGCCGCTGATGGTTGAATCTTCGCCAGAAGGACCGCTAGGCCCACTAGGACCACCCGGCCCTGAAACTGTAGAATCCTCACCTGAAGGCCCACTCGGGCCAGATGGACCCGAAACTGTGGAATCTTCTCCCGACGGTCCACCAGGGCCGGAGGGCCCAGAAGGACCCTCTATTCCTAGCTCATATCCGCCCTCTGTTATACCATCCCCAACATAGATCTTCCCTTCGTCGGCATCAAAGAGGATATCTTTGTCATTGGGTGTCATTGCCAATCTTTGGGCGGTTGTCACATACGGTAATTGAAATCTCGATAAGGACATTTTGTACTCCTAGGGCACATACTGGGAACAAAGCAATATGCCGCCCACCGCGCTCGGATCATACACAGCGGCCAATAAAATAGCACCGCCACCACCACCAAGACCACCAACATGTACATGATCGGCCCTACTATAATCTGGGTCAATGCCGGGATCTGGGGTTGGAGCACAGTCAAGTGGATCCGAATCGGACGCCACTGCAATTAGGGCATCAATTTGCTCCTTAGCTATTTGTGTACCCTTGGCCATGAACTATCTCCTACATAACCTGTGCTGCTGGACCCCGGCTGCGCCCCGCGGGCGTATATGGTTTATAGTATTCAGCCTGTAGTAATATCTGAGTAATTCTACGAAAGTTTGTAGGCGTTTTATATTCCACCAATCCCAATGCCTGCGTGATGCGTCTAGCATTGGTGGGAGTTGCATACTCAACTTCCGTCAGGATCTGTGTAACTCTGCGATCAGCCATTTTGTCTCACCGCTCTTCCTAGCGAACTACAGCGCCCGCTTGTAAAGAATTAACACGTGCTTCTGTCCAAGTAGGATCCTCGCCCCCTGCAGGATCTACAAGATATTCAGCAGACAAATAGCGAGCATAGGCAAGTGTCAATACTTGATCTGCGCCCTGTGCGTCCGTAGCGCCGCTGCGCAAGAGTGTGGCGATTTTATCTCCGTCTGCTGCCGTTTCCAAAGCATCCAATTCTACCCAGACTCGAGCAATTGAAGCGCCACTTGGCAGTCCAGCAAGATCGGACAAAAGATAGGTGGACTTCTTGTCTACAGTAGACTCGTAAACGTAGTCGGCATTGGCGGGGATCTCATTCACACAATCCCAAGCATTGCCGGTACTAGGAATCAAGTCGGTGTATTCAGCAGCACCGGTAATAGGCACTAAAGCTGCGAGTACACCGCCATCGCCACACCAGGAATTGTCAACCCCACCAGCAACATCGTTAACCGCTACATCATCAAAATAAGCATTGGGATTGTTGGCAAGTGTTATCATGCCAAATTGAATTCCGTTCATTGTAGTCGCGGTAGACCCAGTATTGCCTGTGTAATTTAAGATTTGAGTGCCATCATACTTGACTTGAATCTTACCAAGTGCTGGGTTCGTAGAAAGTAACACGTGAATTTCAAAGACATGCCAGTCGTTGCCCTTGAAGTCAATTGGGCTTGAGGTTGCAACACTGGTGTCCCCTACATTGACATGAACCGTTGCTGCAGCACCCATATTGTTGTCAAAAACAAGCCCCCCCACCACGGTGGCAGCGCTCAACCACTCGAAGACACGACGGGCCAAACCACTTAGTGTTTCAACAGCAACCGCAAAACGCACATAGAACTCACTATAAGTTGCCGGAAGCACCTTTGTAGCATAACGGCCACTAATAGTATTGTTGGAATAAGAATATGTACCTGTTCGCTTAGTAGTCGTAATTAATAAGGAACTGGTAGTCAACCGCAGCATATCACCGCTTTCTGCACCGTCTGTAAATAGTCGAGTCATATCAATTTCCTAGTTGTAAATTACGTGGACTGTCAGATTTTCGCCTGCTACTGCTGATCCTATAGCATCTATATCTGCTGTCAGATACTCGCCGTCAGCCAGAGTAGTAATGTCAATGGTAGTAGTATAACCCGTATGTTCTCCAACTGCAATCTGTGGGCGATTCCCCTGAGTAGTAAAAATGGTCGTACCAGACTTGTGAATATCTACGATAATTGCCGCGCCCGTAGGTGCTGTTCCTACAGCAAGGAACACTTTTGAGACAGTCAGCGTGCCACCAAGATTGTTGTAGATGCGGATTGCGCCCGTGGCCAGTGTTAGTACATCCTCATAAGTGAAAATAAACACGCGCTTCGATACTGTTGCATTAGTTTCAACATAGTATTCTATAAGCAACCCGTCCCCAACCGCAGGAACGAAGTTAAGTATTAGAACGGGACCAGCATCCAATACATATATCTCCGGTTCCTGACGTAAGCCATTGTAAAACACAGAGACCTGCTCAGAAAAGGGCTCTCGGCTAAGATCAAACGTATCTGTTATTCCATCGATTTGGCTGGTAAGATTTTCTATAAACCCAGAGAGATTGCCGCCACCGCCAAGTGTAACTACCGAGGCATCGCCTACCTCATCATCTTCCACCTGAACATTGAGGCCAACGAAGTTAAGTTTTGCGCGTTGGGCAAGTGGCGCACCCTCATCTTGGATAATATGGCCGCCGCCACCCCCAAGATTTCCATGTTCGTCTTCTGTGAGATGATAATATTCTGCCGGTGTGCCCTCTGAGGGCACCAACCCTCCCTGAATGCCAGATAGATCATTGTGTTGTCCGCCATAAGGCGTGGGTTCGGTTGGCGGCGGTACCACGGGCGCTGGAACGAACGTTCTCCTCGCTGCCGTTGTTATTGCCGTATCAACATTCCCGCTTGCAGTATGAACTATGGGCGTACCACTACGGTAATCTACATAGACAGAATCGCCGATGGAGGGAGAGGCGCCTAAGAAGATCAAGCCACGCAAGAGCTTTCCAACACCACTAAGGCGAACACTACAAAACCTTCCCAGCACATCGACTACAATTGCTGGGATAATCTTCTGCTTGGAGAGCTTCGAGATCTCACTAGAAAGACTCGTGCGCGGCATTATAGTTTTCTCCTGCCAGAGAGGGACATGCGATAATTGCCATCTTCCAACCTTATCTGGATCCCTTCTATGATTATACTATCCTCTATATGTCTAGCTGTGCCGGTTGCAATTAGGTCCACAGTGAGAACGTCTCGTATCTCGAGACGCGGATCCAATCGTGCATCGACAGTTTTTTCATGTCTCTTTTGCAAGGCCTTAGTTTGATATATCCGTGCCGCCTCAACCGCACCGGAAGTCAACTCGGTTAGTCTGTATAGCCTCGTGATTAAACCAACCTGTTCGGCGGTGGCAACATCTACTGCCATGGCAACATCTGCGCCCTGGATAATACCATCCGAGCTAAGTTGTAGATTGTCCTCTAGGGTATCTGTATATTTCTTAACGTGATGCGCGGGAACAGTATCCTTTACTGCCGAGTAGGTGAATTCCAGGTTCCTGTCCACGCCTGCATTTACCTCTATTGGGCGTTGCTGGATCACGGACTGAATTGCACTCTCGGTATTGGCCTCATAGTCAACAAAGACTGCTTCGCGCTGATCGGCCAACTCTACACGGCGAATGTTCTCGAGGGTAAGTACACCACCAGTTACACCCAAAAAGGCCGTGACGGCGGCAAGATAAGTGACAGACCCTAAAGCGTAGCTATACACACAACAGTCATTGCAGTAACCAGAGACATACTGATCGTAGACGAAGATGCGAATCTCGAACTCCAAATCAGCATCCTCTCCAAGTTGGAAGTTAGACTGGTCAACGATAGTATCCCCTATAAGAGTTTTGAATAACACATAGCGTTTACTGTCTATTGTTTCCGCCTCAACGCTTACCTTGAGTGCAGCAGCCACATCAGCAGTAGTATAGTAGGCAGGAAATGCCTGCACATCGGTAGTAAGTACGACAGCCCTTCCTACCGTGGGCATAAAAGAGAAGAATACCTCTATACCACCACGTTCTGCCACTAAAGCTCAAGCTCCTCGCCAGGACTGTGTGCGCCATCGGCCAGGAGAATGTCTCCTGGAAAGACTGCATCAGTACCCGCTATTCTGCAAAACTTCTTCAAGAGCGAGGTGATGGAATTGTCGTGGTCGCCACCGGAGGCATAGAAACCCCTTAGTTCCACCGCGTCCTCGGAGTGAATATAAACGAAGGTTCCTTCAGGATAAAAAAC
>Ga0315294_10008439_pt1 | contig 11325 bp, 7 predicted proteins | sample YL17G13_40_MG_FD_203626 | JGI IMG/M metagenome (GOLD analysis project Ga0315294, IMG submission 203626) | Sediment microbial communities from Yellowstone Lake, YNP, Wyoming, USA - YL17G13_40 | ecosystem: Environmental > Aquatic > Freshwater > Lake > Sediment | place: USA: Wyoming | collected... | reverse complement strand
GCCATCGTGCACATCGAGAACTGGTACGCCAGCGGCCGGGGTCTGCGCTCCTACGCGATGGCCGACTCCGGCACCAACTTTGGCGTGGTGGGCTCGTCAAGGTCACCGGACGGCTTTGGAGGATACTTTTACAGCTCTACCGATGGTGTCGGCGTCGCCGGCCTACAATCAGGCTATGACATTGATGACCTCGAAGCCTATCTAAAGCCTGGCGGCCTTTTCGGCGGCGCAAGTGGAGTCGTCGGTATAAGCAAGGAGCCCAATGGCTGGGGCGTGTTCGGTTGGAGCAAAGCCACCGGCGGCTCTAGCAGTCGAGGCGTGTACGGGAGAACAGAATCCCCTGATGGCTGGGCGGGGTATTTCTCAAGTGAAGGCAATGGGGTGACCATCAGCACACCCGCCGGCAAGACCGGGCTGACTGTGGGCGCCGGGACCAAGAACGCCGTCGTTCGCACTGCCGACGGTAGTCGCCTCCTATACACTGAGGAGTCTACCGAGGTCTGGTTCACCGACTACGGGTTCGGGAAACTTGAGGATGGCGTGGCCGTCGTCGCCATTGATCCCACCTTCGCCCAGACGGTCAACCTGCAGGAAGAACCGTACCACGTCTTTGTCCAGGTCTACGGAAATGCCGAGGTCTATGTGACCGACCGCACGTCCACTCAATTTCAAGTCCGCCTCCGCGCTGGGGATCCGAATGTAGAGTTCTCTTACCGCGTCGTGGCCAAACGGTTGGGGTACGAGGGGCACCGGCTGGAGCGAGCTCCGTGGGCTGACAATGATCCTAACCTCTACCCGGAGAAGGCGGCGGAGTGGGAGGCCCAAAGTGGGCCGGTAGAGCCTGCTGATGCGGTCTTACCATGAGGGGGTGGGCGATGAAATGGAGATTGACTTGCCTGGTCTTGGTCGCCATCCTGCTGCTGGCCGGCAGCGCTTTGGCGATGGAATCCGACAACTACCGGCTGGACTGGTTCACGCCGCTGACCGGGGGCGGTGGAGGGCCGGCCAGTTCCGCCCACTATGCCGTCAACTTCACGGTTGGGCAGACAGCTATCGGATCGTCTGCCAGCACGCACTACCAGGCCGGGCTGGGCTACTGGTATGGGGTGGACGTGGGTCACAGAATCTACCTGCCGTTGGTGCTGAAGAGCTACGGCTAGAGCGTACTGCTTGCCAGCGAGGATGCCAGTAGTGGAGGCCTGACAGGTTTCTGAAACCTGTCAGGTCTGGCGGGCGAACGAAACGTTATTTCGGGGAACGGCGAGGCGGGCGTCTGGATCTATGACAGCGGCACGGTGAGCAACAGCGTCTCCGGCAACTACATCGGCACTGATGCCAACGGCACCGCCGGCGCAAGTAACACCGGGGATGGGGTCGCCATCGGTGGTGGTGCTCAGAACAACACCGTCGGGCCGGACAACGTCATTGCCCACAACGGCGGCAATGGCGTGGAGGTGTACGATAGCAGCACCACTGGAAATACCATCACCCTCCCGGGGAAGAAGAAACCCGGTTTCGTCGCTGCGCGTCGCTGTGCTTAGGGAGAAACCGGGTTTCTTGAGTTCAGGCTAGGCCCAGAAGACGGCGTCGAGCGTCTCGTCGGGGACGTCCCAGGTGACGTTGTGGGGCGGGAGTTTCTCGTACTTCATGAACTCTGGCACGCGGTCGTCGGCCTTGGTGAAGCCGGCCGCGCGGTTGAAGGCCAGTTCCCGGTCCATGATCTCCTTACCGAGGTTGGCTGCGTCGGCCACCTTGAAGTCGGTGCCCAGGACGCCGTTGACCTCGTCTATCACCCCTTCGAAGCCGCTGGCGATGTCGAGGATGGCGAAGGCGATGAACAGGCAGTGGCCGGTGGTGTCCGTCATGTAGGCGGTGGTGTACTGGAAGGCGCGGGAGAGGTCGGCCTTGTCCATGGCGAACTGGTCTATCTTGCCAGTCACGCCGAGGATCTCCGGGCAGATGGTGTAGCCGGAGGTGTGGTCGGCGCCCATGGGGCTGGTGGCGTAGGTGATGCCGATGCCCTTGACGGCGCGCGGCTCGTAGGCGGGCATGTTTTGCCCCTTGCAACTGGGGACACGCGGCCAGCCGAAGGCCTTGCCGGTGAAGGTGGCGCCGTTGCCCAGGATGCGCCCGAGCGGGGTGGCCTGGCCGATTTCCTCCTGCACCAGCCGGATGGCGCCCTTGGCATCGCCGAAGGGCAGGAGTCCGGCGTCCATGGCCACGGCGATGGTACCGCCGGTCTCGATGGTGTCTATGCCGAGGTCATTGCAGTGCCAGATCAGTTCGGCGACGTCGTCGAGGTTGGGGATGCCGCAGTTGGCTCCCAGGGCCCAGGTGGACTCGTACTCGACGCACGAGACGTGCTCGCTGCCGTCGGGCCTGTGCCATGTATTGGAGCACTGGATGATGCAGCCAGGGCTGCAGGCGTGGTTGTAGAGTTCCTTGCCCAGGCGCTGCTTGTTACCCTCAAAGATGGCCTCGCCGGAGGTCGTGGCCGCTCCCTCGAAACGGCCCTCGCGGAAGTTGCGGGTGGGGTAGCCGCCGGCCTCGTTGAGGATGTTGACCAGGACGGCCGTGCCGTAGGAGTTGAGGGCGCCCTTGGGCTTGGTGATGGCATGGGTGTTGAGCGCCTCGATCAGCTTCTTGCGGCCCTGGTCGAACAGTTCTTTGTTGACGACGGGCACGCCCGGCCCACCCTCACCGTCTACGACGATGAACTTGAGGTGCTTGGAGCCCATCACGGCCCCGAGGCCACCGCGGCCGGAGTAGCGGCTGGGCCGGCCCGAATTGTCGTTGTAGCAGATGCCGGCCATGGACATCCTGTGCTCGCCCGCTATGCCGATGGTGGCGATGGCGGCCTTTTTGCCGAAGCGCTCGAAGAGGCCAGGGAAGATGCTGTAGAGACTCTGGCCGACGTATTCACCGGCGGGGAAGAACTTGGTGCCATCCTTGGTGACGTGTAGCCCCCACCAGCCATCGTCTTTGGGGTAGCCCTCGACGATGATGGCCTTGAGGCCCAGGCGGGCGACGAGTTGTGGCCATTCGGTGCCGGCATTGGACTCCTTGATGCCGCCGGTGAGGGGGGATTTGGCGCCGGCCGAGACGCGGGCCGAGGTCGGTGCGGCGGTGCCGGTGAGGAGACCTGGGGCGAAGACGAGTTTGTTGTTGGGGCCGAGGGGGTGGCAGGCAGGGTCCACTTCGTCGTAGACGATGGTGGACGTGAGGCCGCGGCCGCCGAGGAGCTTGTACTTGTCGGGCACGTCCTCGTAGGTGGCGGTGCGGTCAGTCATGTTGACGCGCAAGATTTTGGCCATTTCTGTTTACCTCCTTAAGGTTTGGAAACTGCACAGCGGAAAAAGAAAAGGAGGCCACCGGTGGCCATGGCGTCGAACACCGGGCCACGCAGTGCCTCCTTTGCAAACACGGCGGGTGGGAGGATTGCTCCCCACACCTTGTCGCTCACCCGTCCCGGAGGGAGCGAGGTGAGTCGGAGGGAACGGAATACGCTGTTTGAGGTACCTGTTAATACTATAGCATAAGGCGGCCAATTGCACAAGTCCAGGGCGGGCGTGGGCAGGCAGTCGCCGGTGAGTACACCGGTAAAACCCCCCACTACGTGGGGGGCTTGTAGAGCCTCTGCCAGGCGGGCGTGGGCAGGCAGTCGCCAGTGAGTACACCGGTAGAACCCCCCACTACGTGGGGGGCTTGTAGAGCCTCTACCAGGGGGCTGCGCTTGGCGGGCACCACCCTCCCCCTGCCCCTCCCTGGGAGGGAGGGGAGGCTTACGCTCTACCTCGGCTCTTCCCTGGGAGGGAGGGGAGGCTTACGCTCTACCTCGGCTCTTCCCTGGGAGGGAGGGGTGGTTTGCTCCCTCGTAGATGGCACGGGCCTCGTCGGCCTCGAGTACCCTCGGCTCTTCCTTGGGGGGGAGGGGAGGTTTGCTCCCTCCCCCTCGCAGGGGGAGGGTTGGGGTGAGGGTGGGTGGTCCAATTACTCGGTGGGGGTCTCGTCTGGGGGCTTGCCGTAAGCGTGTTGGATACCCCCATCCTGGCGTTGTCGAAATTCGTCCTGGAGTTGGGAGGTCATATTGACGCCGAAGCGATACTGGAACGGCCACATGCTCTGGCGGTGGGAGATGCCCACCCGGTCGCCATCGTGCAGGACCAGGTCGCGGTCCGTATCCAGGCCGGGCAGGGCGGCCAGTTGGCCATTGACGAAGGTGATGCCCTTTTCCTCGGTGGGCAGCCCCAGGCGGTCGAGAAGGTCGCGCATGGTGCTGCCGGGGGGCAGTTCCAGGTGTAACTGGGCATGACTACCCTGGCTTTGTTCCCCGGCATAGCGGGCGAGCGGCCCGTACAGCCACACTTCAACGGTGATCATAGGTTTCGCACTCCGTAGGTTCTAATGGCGGCGTCGCTGTCTCGTGCGCTGGTGCCGCGGTTCGGCAGAGGCAGGACCGTGAGCGGACTTGTCTGGCGGGTGCGTCCAATGGCCGCCAGCATCCACGATGAGCGGCTGGCCGCAGTCCGAGCAAAGCGGTTCGCCCCACACGGTATACCTGGCCCGGTGGAGGGTCCTGGATTCGTCGTAGAGCAGGCGGGGGTTGGCCGGGGCAGGGACGTTCAGAACCGCTGGCGGGGCCTCCGGTGGCGGTGGTGCCTGGGTGCCCAGCCGTTGCAACGCCCACCGGACGTACTCCAGGTCCACTTGATCGGCAGACCGATCCTCCAGCGCGGCCTGGATGAGCGGCGCGGCGCGGCGGTCACCCAGGTCGCCCAAGGCCAGGGCCACCATGCGCCGGTTCCGTTTCCAGCCGGCGGCTTCCCACGCCTGGCGCAGAAAGTCGAACGTGTTGGTGTTCTTGCGGCCAAGGTAGGCCAAGACCTCTGCCAGAGAGGCCCGGGTCTCGACCTGGCTCCCGTAGCGGAAGTAGGCTTGCACGGCAGGGAGAGCCTGGGAGCCGATGGCCATCAGGCTGAACAGGGCGGCATCGTGGATGACGTCCTCGGGGCGGGAACTGGCGACGACGCGTACCAGGGCGTCGGCGGCCTGGGCGGCTCTGAGTTCGCCCAGCATACGCACGGCCAGGATGGGGCCCCATCCTCCTCCTGGGCTGTCTGCGGACCCATACTGATCCTCTTCCACGGTGCGGATCAGATAGGGGACAATGGCGGCACGCTGGTGGACGAAGCGGCGGCGCTGCTCGGGCGGGAGATAATCTTGATCCTGTTCCATGAGCAAGTCAAGCAGCGCTGTCACGGCGGGTGACGGTGCGGCAGACCTGAGGTCCTTTAGCGATTCAAGCAGCGCGGCGGACACTGCCGCAGGGTCCGCTGCGGATGAGGGACGTAGCGGGATGTGCCCGCTGCGTTCCAGAGGCTCGCGGAACCCGGCCAGGCCATGGAGCCAGCCGGAGAGGGGAGAATCGGTCTCGTCGAGCCAGAGGGGCCAGAAGGGACGGCCGTGGAGGATGAGAGCGCCGGCCTGTCCAAACAGGCGACGTTGTTCTGCTCCGTTGGGAGGAAGGGCGCGGGCGGCGGCCAGCAGTTGGTCCGGGTCATCGGCGATGTCGTAGTCTTCGCTGAGGTAGTGTTGGAGCGCTAGAAGCGGTCCGGCGAGGCGCGATCGAAGTTGTGGGCCCGCACATGCGGCCAGGTGGGCGTAGGTTTTACGAACCCGGGGGGTATGCCCGCGGGTGGAGGCGTCAAAGGGAAGCGCGTCCACGGCTTCGAGCAAGCCGGGTGCCAGGGATTTGAGCATCTCTGGCTGGGTGATGGCCGTTACAGCGACGAGGCTGTTCCATCTATCCTGTTGGATCGCGGTGTAAAAGTGAGCCAGGTTGTCTGGCTGTGCTTGCCAATCTGGCGGTACCATGTCGGCGAAGTGTTTCAGGTTTTGTGGATCGGCGATTTCTGCCAGGATGGACTCGGCCAGGTGCTTCATCTCGCCGAGACCCACGTCCACCTGGTGCAGGCCGTCTGGCGGGGGAGAGGCTGCGACCCCCAGCTCGGCCAGGGCCTCGGCGACTTCGTTATAGTCCAGCAGGTCCTCCAGGTCGGGGTCCTTGAGGGCGGCTGCGAGGAGTGGAATGGCCTGCTCGCCGCCGGTGCGCACCAGCGCGCAGGCCAGCAGGCACTTGCCCTCGTCCCAGGTGGCTTCCTGCCACACGGCGACTAGCGTCTGGTAGGCTTGCTCGTCCGGCTGGCCGACCTCCTCCACTACCTCGGCCAGGGCAGTCTTGGTATCCATGTCCCACGAATAGCGCATGAAGGTCAGCACGGGTTCCAAGGCAGGGGGGCCAATGTCTGTCAGGGCGGAGATGGCGGCGCCATATATGATGGCATCAGAGGTCGAATCGGCGACGACGTCAATCAGGTGCGGGACGGCCTCCGCTGCGCCCAGTTGCCCCAACAGTCTGATGGCGCTGATGGGAGCGTACCCGGCGCCGGGTGAATCCTCCATCTGCAAGTATTCGTCGCTGGCCAGTTCGATGAGGGCCGGGACGGCCTCTTCGCGATGGTCCTGGCAGAACTTGAACTGGTCGGGCGTAAATCCTTGCTCACCCTGTTCGATCAACTTGTCCACCAGGGCGTCCATCGGCGATGGGGCAGGGGGCGAGGGTTCTGTTTCCTGTGCTTCCATCTGCTCTTCTATTTCGCCGACCCCGTTGCCCACTTCTTTTTCAGATTCTTCAGCGTACGTGCGAACCTGGTCCAGAGGTCCCAGGGGCACCTCGCCGCCATCGGTGTAACTGGCGACCAGGCCGGCCGTGGTGATCAGCCAGGCCCTGGCAGGGCCGGTGGCCTCGGCCGGCCAACGCCACCACAGGGGGTGGCTGTGGAGGGCGATGGCGCCGGCCTGGGCAATCATGTGGTGGGCGCGCTCCAGGTCCTCCTCGGCGACGTCGAGGGCACGCGCGATGAGGTCATTGGGGTTGGCGGTGGGGTCGTAGTCGCCGGCCACGTAACAGGTGAACAGCGCCTGCATACACTCGCCGAGGGCGGCCCACAGGGGGGCGGCCCGGGCGGCGAAGCGGTCGTAGTAGGGGCGCTCGCTGCGCCTGAGCCGTTTCCGTTCGGCATCAAGGTCCAGATGGGCCAGCGTGTGGGCGATCTCGGCCAGGGCGGCCGGCATCTCTGGGAGAGGCAGGTGGAGGGCGGCGAACAGGCCGGTGCTTTCGACGAACAAGTCGGTCAGGATGCCGGTGTAGGCCGCGCCCATGCGTTCGGGATCGTCGCCATATTCCTCCCGTAGCCAGTCCAGTTCAGCGCGGAAGTGTTCGGCGGAGATGGAATTGAGCACGGCCTCCATGGCGGCGCGCCAGATGGGAGGGGATTGGTTGGGTTGGGTAGTTCTCTTGGTCATGGTTGATGCTCGTCACTGGACGCTGGAGGTTGGAAGTTGGATTCTGGGAGTTCGGCATTCGGTGTCTAGCGTGTGGCTCTTATTATGCCTGTACCAGTTTGGCGATGGTGACGCCTTCGCCTCCTGCGTTGTCAGCGGCGGTTTCGTAGGCAGTGACGAAGGGGTGGTTGGCCAGGAAGTCACGCACGGCCCGTCGCAGTGCGCCGGTACCCTTGCCGTGGATGATACGCACCCAGGGCAGTTCCGCCCGCATGGCGGCATCGAGGTGGCGGTCCAGCCGCTCGAGCGATTCCTCGACGGTGCAGCCCCGCAGGTCGAGGCCGATACCCGGGGAGGGGGCGGCGCCCATGGAGATGTACTCCTCGCCAGATTCCTCCTGGGCCGGGGGCGGGTGGGCGGGGGAACGGAGTTCCAGCGCTGCCAGGCCCACGCGGGTGCGGGCTGGTCCCACCTGTACCTCGGCCTCCCTGGTACCGATTTCCAGGACCTGGCCCAGCGCGTTGAGCGGGCGCACCCACACGGTGTCGCCAGGGCGGATAGGGCGCTGGCGCACCTGGGGCGGGGCCAGTGCCTCCAACGGTTCTGGCTCGGGCAGGCTGGAGGCCAGGTCCGCGGCGGCCTGCTCGACGGCGGCCACCGCTTCCAGCGGCGCGGCGGCGGTTTGCAGCGAACGGCGCAACGTGCGTGCTGCGGCGCGTAACGCTTCCAGTTCCGCCAAGCCCTCTTCGCGGGCTTCTTGCAGAATCTGCTGGCGTTCCTGTTCGAGCGCGCCCAGGCGCTGGCGCAGGTCACGCGCCAACGAATCGGCTTCGGCGCGGGCGGCGCTGGCTTCGTCGCGGGCCTGGGCGGCCTGGACGCGCAGGCGGTGGATGTCCGCCAGCATATCCTCGGTGCGCAGGTCATCGGGCGAGACCATCAGGCGGGCCGCTTCGACGATGGCGGGCGGCAGCCCCAGCCGCTGGGCGATGGCCAGCGCGTTAGAGCGGCCGGGCAACCCGATGACCAGTTTGTAGGTAGGACTCAAGGTCTGAGGGTCGAACTCGACGCTGCCGTTGAGCACGCCGGGAGTGAGTTGGGCATAACTCTTGAGTTCAGGGTAGTGGGTGGCGACGAAGGTCGTCGCCCCACGCTGGCGAAAATGGTCCAGCAGGGCGCGGGCCAGCGCCGCTCCTTCAGCCGGATCGGTGCCTGCGCCCAGTTCGTCCAACAGCACCAGGCTACGTTCGTCGGCCTCGTCCAGAAACGCGAGAATGTTGGTCAGGTGGGAGGAGAAGGTGGAGAGATTCTGCTCGATGGACTGCTCGTCGCCGATGTCGGCGTATACGGCGGCGAAGGGAGAGAGGGCCGAGCCTGGCTCAACCGGGAGTTGCAACCCGGCCTGGGCCATGAGCGCCAGCAGGCCTACGGTCTTCAGGGTGACGGTCTTGCCGCCGGTGTTGGGGCCGGTGATGACCAGCACCTGGGTTGCATCGTCCAGCACGACGTCAATGGGCACGACGCGCCGCGGGTCGAGCAGCGGGTGGCGGGCGCCGACCAGGCGGATGGTCGAGCCAGAATGCTGCGGGCCGGGACGTTGGAAAGGGACGAGGTCGGGGGGAGTAGCGTGGATGGCTTCGGCGTAGTGGGCTTTGGCGAACGCCAGGTCCAGTTCGGCCAGCGCTGCCACGGTCTCCGTGAGTTCGGTAGCGCGTTCGGCCACGTGACCGGAAAGGTAGGCCAGGATACGGTTGACCTCTTGTTGCTCTGCGATCTGCAGTTCACGCCAGGCGTTGTTCAGTTCGACGACGGACAGGGGTTCGATGAAGACGGTCGCGCCGGAGGTGGATACGTCGTGGACGATGCCCCGGATGCGGCCCTTGAAGTCGGCTTTGAGAGGGATGACGTAGCGGCCCTCGCGCTGGGTGATCAGCGGTTCCTGCAAGAACGGGGTGTTGTGAGGGGAGTGGACGATGTGTTGCAGTTTATCCTGTATCCGTTCGTAGGCGACGCGGACGTCGTGGCGGATGCGGGCCAGTTCTGGAGAGGCGTCATCGCGCACGTTGGCACGCTCGTCCAGGCAGCGGTTGATCTCGGTGACCACGTCCGGGCAGGGATGGATGCGACCGGCCAGGCGTGCCAGGTGGGGGAATTGGTTTTCCAGGCGAGTCAGGATGCGGTACAGGGTATGCGCGGCCACGAGCGTGTCGCGCACGTCGAGCAGTTCCACCGGCGGCAACACTGCCCCGCGCAGAGCCGCCGATACCATGGGCCGCAGGTCGTGAGCGCCGCCGAGCGTGGCATCGGGTTTGACGTTCAGCAGCGCGCGAGCCTCGCTCGTCGTCTCCAGCCGCCAGCGCACCTTTTGCAGGTCGGTCGCCGGGGTGAGGGCGCGGGCCTGCTCTTCTCCGGCGGAGAAGGAGGCGTAGGTCGCCAGGCGGTCGAGCACTTTGGGAAATTCCAGGGTGGCCAGGGCTTTGGGGTTCATTGGGTGAGTCGCAGGTCGTAAATATAAATCGGTGGCGGCTTGTCAGGAAACCAGAACGATTGGGCCGTGTAGTGGATATAGAGCACCTGGTTGAACCTGGGGCGTAGCAGTGCCTGGTCGTGCCAGTACCGCAACCGGCCGTAGCCGATGGCGTTGAACAACAGGCTGGCGACCAGGAGGCCGGCCAGCAGGTAGACGAAGGTGCCGCCCAAATTGTCCAGGATACCCAGGGCAGGTAAGCGGGTGTCTCGGAAGGAAGCGCGGATGAGGGCTTCTACGACGATCCAGGCGATCACCGCCAGCAGGCAAAAGGAGAGGGCCAGGCTGTCGCCATCCACGTTCTCACCGCTGGGAGCACCGGTGCTCTGGCTGAGCAACCGGCCACTGGAGATGGATTCCAGGAGCCGCCACAAGATGCCAGCGTAGGGAGCGGCGGGGCGGTAGAGGGTGGCGGCGGCACCGGTGGCCAGGTATAGCACCAGGATGGTCATAATGCCGCGCACGATGCGCTGCTTGTAGCCCAGGGCGCCGAACCCCACGATGAGGAGTAGGAGTATCAGGTCCAGTGGCCGGAAGCCAGGCCTGGCGAGGTATAGTCCTATGACTCCGACCGTCCCCAGAACGGCGATGAGCAGCGGCGGGATCAATTCCTGAGACAGGCGTTGTCTTCGTCTGAGCGGCAGGTTCATGGTCCTCCCCCCTACAAGCGAGTGATCATACTATACCACACGGGAGGATACGTCGCAAGTCAGAGAGGTTCGGCGGTGGACGGTTGGATCTACTTTACCTGCAGAGTGCGCGCAACGTGGGCCAGGCAGGCGGGATCGCGCCAAATAGCCCCGTCTATCTGGACGGCGGCCGCTCCGGCGCGGAGGAATGCTTGGGCATCCTCGACGGTGTGAATGCCACCGCAGCCGATGAGCGGTATGGAGACGAGGGCGGCCACGCGGCGCAGGGCGCGCAGGGCCAGGGGCAGCACAAACGGCCCGTAGAGACGGCCGGTGATAAAGTGGTTGCCGGGCGCGTACCACGCGGTCCCGCGTGGTGGAGCGGCGACGGTAAGCGCGTCGGCGCCGGCCTCGACGGCTGCCTGGCAGAGGGCGTCGGCCCACACCAGCGGCAACCTGACGATGAGGGGCTGGCTGGCGGAGGCGTGGGCCGCCTGGATGATGGCGGTGGCCTCGTCTGGATCGGCGGTATCGGGCAGGCCGAGTTCGAGGCCGGCGATCGTTTCGAGGCCGGAAAGGCGCTGGCAGCAAGAGACCACCTCGTCGGGAGCGGTGCCGGCGACGTGGACGATGACCGGTACGGGAGAGCGGGCCCAGACCCGGGCGTAGCGGCGCAGGATGGCGGAGAGGCCGGGGTTGGCCAGCCCGGTGTGCAGCAGCACGCCGCCGGGCGTGGGTACCAGGCGCGGGGATTCTGCTCCCCGGCGTGGATGGGCGGTGAGTGGACCGACGACGAGTGCGCCCAACGCTTCCACCTCGACCAGCCGG
>Ga0315294_10008437_pt1 | contig 11325 bp, 10 predicted proteins | sample YL17G13_40_MG_FD_203626 | JGI IMG/M metagenome (GOLD analysis project Ga0315294, IMG submission 203626) | Sediment microbial communities from Yellowstone Lake, YNP, Wyoming, USA - YL17G13_40 | ecosystem: Environmental > Aquatic > Freshwater > Lake > Sediment | place: USA: Wyoming | collected... | reverse complement strand
GAAGCCTCCGGATGAGGCGGAGCTGGAGTCACGGGACTGCAGCCTGGTAGATGAGGCTAGTGCCGATGCAACTTGATACGCCGCACTCCAGCCCGGGGTCGTCCCGAGTGCGGGATCCCGCTGCGGCAGTGCGCGCCCAGGGTTCGAAACCCTGGGCTGGACAGGAGCAAAGTCCTAACGGACTGGGATTATCCCAATCCGCTTCAGCGGATTTCGCGCCTGTGTAGCCCAGGAATTCATTCCTGGGCGTAGCCTGAATCGGCGATGTGGGTGCCCAGGGTTCTCCCGCTTGCTTCGGGATCCCGCTGCGGCAGTGCGCGCCCAGGGTTCTCCCGCTTGCTTCGGGATCCCGCTTCGGCGGGAGAAACCCTGGGCTGGACAGGAGCAAAGTCCTAACGGACTGGGATTATCCCAATCCGCTTCAGCGGATTTCGCGCCTGTGTAGCCCAGGAATTCATTCCTGGGGATTCTAGGCTATGCAAGTCGGAGGGGCGCTAGCCCCTGAACAGCCTTGCCAGATCCCTGATCATGTCGCGTTTCTGAGCAGGACAGAGGTCCTCCGGCGCGAGCATCGACACCTCGCGGTTCCTGGCCTCCCTGTCGAGATGGCGCTGAATGATCGCCACGGCTGTTTCCACCGCCGTGGCGGTCGGCTCCAGCGTCCGTGCTTCGATCTGCTCGATTATGCCGCGCGCCGAGCTGCCTCTCTCCTGGTCGGAAGGCGTTCTCTCCAGGGCGAGCATGTGAATCCACCTCCGTGGTGGCGGAGAGCCACCGTTTTCTTATGTATACCCGTGGATTCGCCACGGCCAACCCGTGTTCGCGCCCTCCAGCACCGCATAAGCTGTACAGGCATGCCCCGAACCGAAACGAAAAGGCGGCCCCACCGAGAGGGCCGCCTTTTCCGAGGTACAAGGTCGGATGCGACTAGAGTCCGGTCTTCGTGTACGAGATGCCGAAGCCGAAATCCTCGCCGTTGATCAGGGATAGGTCACCCCGCAGAGCATCCGTCAGCGCAAACCTGATGCCCGCGTTGAAAACGGATTCCTCACCGAAGGCGCCCTTGATGTTGAGCTTGTTGATGTACTCAGCAATGATTCTCGACTTCGCGCTGAAGGTCCAGTCGAGCCCGAGGAATACACCATTGTAGATGCCTGTTCCAACACCGATGAAACCGCGGATCGGCTGGACCGGCTCACCGGACAGACCGGTGGCGATGGAGGTCAGATTCTTTCCCAGCACCACGTAGAAGCCGGGGTCGTCATCGCGGTCGAGATCACCGGTGGCATCCACCACGCCGATCAGGACCGAGGGCCTGGACGCGGTCTCAGGCAGAAGGCGATACTTGGCGTTCAGCAGCGTTTCCTCATCCAGCGCCCGAACATCCGGGTCATAGCGAGCGATGCCCAGTTCCAGGCTCTCCGTCACGCCGACATTCGCGCCCATGACGGTGGGCGTGTTGTCGTCCAGTCGGAGAGCATGAAAGTTCGCGCTGAAGTCGCCCGGCGCGAGCACGGAGTCGTTCGGCGTGAGAATGTTGCCTGTCGTGCTCAGAAACGAAGGGGCCGCCGCCGCCGCACCCGAAAGCAGGCCTGCCACTACGATAACCGCGATGAACATAGAAAGTCGTCGTTTCATTGAAAACTGCTCCTCTCTCGAATTTGCATAAGGCTGGAAAACCACACTTGGCTCCAGTACGCCGAGCCTAAAACCGACGAGTCATCAAAAACAGCAGCTTACGTTCTCACCCCCCTGGTAAGCGTATTGGCGTCGAAATCCGTTGCCCGGCTCCGAACGCCTATCGCGTCCAGACTGCCCGCCCGTAGAGCCCATGCCGTACTGCGCACCGACCAACATCCACAACGGCTTACGTGCATGCTGCTCCCGGGACCGCCGCGAGTCAAGCGAAACCGAATATCCCTGGACCGACGATCGTAACGCTCTCTCGATTCAGAGATGCGAGGAGCCAGAACACCACGACGACCAGCAGGGCAACGAAAAGCCCGAGCACAAGATAGAAGCCGAACGCACTGCTCGCGGCGATCCGGCTCTCTTCGTCTGCCCGCTCCGGATAGGACCCCGCTGCCGGCCGCGCCGATTCCTCCTCGCCGTCTGCCTCTTCAGCCAACTCGTCGCCTTGTTCTTCATACACTGCGATAACTCCTCCTTTCCGCTGGGAGATCGCCCATTCAACGCTGAAATGCACCTGTACATCGCAAGCCGGAGCACAATAACAGGCGGCCCGCGGGACCGCCCGGACAGAGGTTTCCCGTCCACAGTCTCAGCTAGATCGCTCTGCGGCCCGTTACCGCCTTCAGCAGCAGAACCAGGACGATCGCGCCAAGGATAGCCGATACCAGGTAGACCCCTCCGATTATCGGCCCTATCCCGAACAGCGCACTCCCGATCCACGCGCCGACCAGGCCCACGATTATGGTGCCTATCCATCCGTAGCCTGTTCGCCAGCCGACGAGGGCCTCAGCGATGGCGCCCACGACGGCCGCTACTACCAGCAAAAGAATGAAGCCGCCAATCGTCATCCGGTATCACCTCCTTCTGAAGCCAGCCGTCCCGCAGAAGGGCGAAGTGATGGTGAAGCTACTCACCCTGCGCGGGCTGCTCCGTCGGCTGTTCAGGCTCGGGCGCAGGCTGCTGCGGCGCGGGAACAGGAGGCGCCTCGCGTTCCCGATCGGGTGGTTGAATCACAGTTATCGCCCGATGCGCGGGCGCCCACCATGCGAAGTAGCCGACGAGGAGTATCGCAATTATGACGAGCAGGATTACCACAAGCGTGGCCCACGCTGCCGATTGATTCGATCCGGTATCGTAAGCGCACATCTCTGCTGTTATCCCCTCGGGCTGCCTCGATCCTGATCGGCGCGTCTCTCCGCGCTTTTTCTACCCGAACCCGAACGAATACCAAACCGAACACCGTTCGGCGTCGGCTCGAAAACCGAGGGAGAAACCAAAGGGGGAGAGCTCGGCCTTCAGCGCCTCATCAGGTACTGAAGAATAGACACCGCGGCCTGCTTGTCGAGGGGGAAGTTGTTGTCGCCGCACTTCGGGGATTGGATGCAGGAGGGACATCCTTCGGAGCACGGGCACTCCGAGACCGCCCGGAGCGTCGCTTCCAGGAGTTCGTCGGCACGAGAGTAGGCCGCCTCGCTGATCCCGACTCCTCCCGGGTGGGCATCGTAGACGAATATGGTGGGGACTCCACAATGCGGGTGAAGCGGATGAGACGCTCCGCCTATATCCATTCTGTCGCACATCGCGTACAGGGGCATCATGCCTATCAGCGCGTGCTCCATACCATGAATGCCACCTTCGAGGCCCAGGCGGCGTTCCCGAACATCCGAGCGGATGGGAGCGTCCAACGTAAACCACATGCCCTCCGTATCAAAGGGCTGGGGCGGCAGATCCAGGTCAATCACTTCCAGCGTCGTGTCCGTCAGAAGCTGTTTCCTCCGATACCCGGTGACGTGATTGACGACGGTGATCTCGCCGAAGTGGAGTGTGCCCTGCCCCTGCGGGCGGCTCAACGCTTCCGATCTGACCTTGACCTGGGTGAGAGTCCGGGGAACGGTGTAGTACTCAACGTCTCGGCGGGCCACATACGCGCGCCGCTCTTCAATCTCCAGCCGCTCCACCGCGTATGACTCCCCACGGTGAAGGTATACGGCCCCCTCGTGCAGCATTTGAAATGCGCTCGCTTCCTCCACGGTGCCAAGCGGCTCATGGGGATGAGCCGTCTCGTAAACGCTGAAGCTCGCACCGCCCGCCGACCGTATGTTCACGTCCGAAGCCGGGTGGCCCGACCCGGTCCAGAACCACCTCCGCTCGCTCGGTGCTATCTGTCCGGCGCCCTGGAGCACATCCAGCACGCGCTCCGCATCTTCGCCAAACAACGGCAAATCCATTTCGGAGATCGGCAGTTCATGTGCCGCGCACGTGAGGTGCTCGGCCAGCACGTACGGATTGTACGGATCAACTATGGCGCGCTCGTTCGCATGGTCGAAGAAATACTGGGGGTTGCGCACCAGAAACTGATCGAGCGGGTTGTCCAGAGCCACCAGAATCGCCAGGGAGGAGCCGCGGCCTCTGCCCGCGCGGCCCACCTGCTGCCAGGTACTCGCGATAGTTCCGGGATACCCGGTAAGCACGCATGCCTCCAGACTGCCGATGTCCACGCCCAACTCCAGGGCATTTGTCGCCGTCACGCCCAGGAGCGAGCCGTCGAACAAACCCCTTTCTATCTCACGCCTCTGTTCGGGCGTGTATCCTCCGCGGTAAGGCATGATCCGGGACGCGATCTCAGGCTCGTCCTTGAGCTCAGCCCTGGCATAACGATAGACCAGTTCCGCGACCACGCGGGCCTTCGCGAAGGTTATGTTCCGGATCCCGGCGCGCACCAGCTTCAGAAACAGGGCGGCCGCCTCCGAGTTCGCGCTCTTACGCTCGCCCTCCGCAAGGAACGGCGGATTCCAGAACGCGAAGGTTCTCTCGCCCGCGGGCGAGCCGTCGTTGTCAATGACTTCCGCCTTCACACCGGTGAGGCGATGCATCAAATCGCCCGGATTTCCTATCGTGGCCGAGCAGGCGATGAACTGCGGCACCGATCCGTAATACCTGCAAACCCGCCGCAGCCGCCTGAGAACGTTCGCCACGTGCGCTCCGAACACGCCCCGGTAGGCGTGCATTTCGTCCACAACCACGAACGCCAGGCGTTCGAAAAAGTCCATCCAGTTCGTGTGATTCGGCAGTATCGCCAGGTGAAGCATGTCCGGATTGGTGAGGATGGTATGGCAATTCCTGCGGATCCTTCCCCTCTCTGCCGCTGGAGTATCCCCATCGTATATGCCGAACCTGGGTCCGTCCGCCAGGCCGAACTCCTGCAGCTTCCTCAGCTGATCCTGCGCGAGAGCCTTGGTTGGGAACAGGTAGAGGGCGTTCGTGCCCGGGGAAGTGAGCTGCGTGTGCAGGACCGGCAGGTTGTAGCAGAGCGTCTTCCCGCTTGCCGTGGAGGTCACGACCGCGACGTGCCCCCCGTCCAGTACGCTGTTGATCGCGGCCGCCTGGTGAGAATAGAGATCGCTGATGCCGGCGGCCTTCAGGTGATCAAGGAGCCGCGGGTGCAGGGGCGCGCTCAGCTCCGCGTATCTAGCGTGTCGGGCCGGAATCCTGGCTATGTGGGTGAGCTGACCGCGGTAGTCGCGCGCGTTTTGCAGATCTGCTAAGAAGCGTTCCAGGTCCATGCGTTACGATCCAAGGTCACGCGGGCCGTGCCACACAAATGCGCAGAATCCCAGGAATGAATTCCTGGGCTACCGTGGGGCAAAACCCCTTCGGGTTACGGCCGCTTGAGTCCGGCAGGACTTTGCCCTTACGTAGCCCAGGGTTTCTAACCCTGGGCATGGTTTGGCACCTGCCCAGCCAAGGTGTTCTTCCCGCCGGAGCGGGATCCCGCACTCGGGACAGCCCCGGGGACGGAGTGCAGCGTATGAAGTTGCAGAGGCACTAGCCATCCGGCCGCGGGCCCTACTTCTCGACGAGCCGCACCAATCCGATGCTCAGCACGTAAAGCAGCACCATCGGCACGCACATCACCATCATCGTGAACGCGTCCCCGGAAGGAGTCACCGCCGCCGCTACGATACCTATGGCTACGACCGCATGCCGCCAGTACGATTTCAGCATCCGGGAGCTGATCAGGCCGACCTTCGCAAGGAACATCAGAACAACCGGCATCTGGAATACCACGCCAAATGCCAGGTACATTTTCAGTATGAAGAGCAGTGTGATTGCGACCGCGGGCATGAACTTTGCCTGCGGCGGATTCTGGCTGATGAGCCACTTGATGCCCATCGGCAGGACGACGTACGCCAGAGCCACGCCCACGATGAAGAGAACGATGGAAAGCGGGGCCACCAGTCTGACCGCGCGCCTCTCGGGCGGAGTGAGTCCCGGCTGGACGAACTTCCAGCCCTCCCAAGTGATGAGCGGCAGCGCCAGGATTATGCCCACGAGAAGCGATACCTGGACCTTGATCGTAAAACCTTCGGCAACCCCGGTGAGGAGAAACGAGCTGCCCTTCTCCTCCAGAAACGCCATTACCGGAGCGCTCAGCAGTTCGAAGAAGAAGCCGTAGAATATCCAGCCGACCGCCATCCCGGCGGAGACATAGACTATGCTGCGTATGAGCCTGGCGCGGAGCTCGGCCAGATGTTCGACCAGTTCGAGCTGCCTGTCTGACCGCAGGTCATCCGTTTTTGTGTCCACCATCCCTGCATTCCCGCGGCGGATTGCGCGGCTTCGGCGCCGATCCGCCGCTCATAAGAAACGACAGGCGGGAACTCGCACTCCCGCCCTCGTAGAACCATTTCGCTGCAAACCTGAGCCGGATGCTCAGTACACCAGCTCCACTCTCTCGTTGATCTCGAGCTTCACCGTAACAGTTGCCTCGGGCGCGCCTGTACCCTCATAGCCGGTTGGTGGCGCAGGATAGGTCGGCGGAGGCCCAAACGCGGCAGGCCCCTCCGCAGCCGAACTACCCGCCACCGGACCCCCTTGAGGTGCCCCAAATCCCGGTGCGAACCCGGCAGCGCTCGCGGCTGCGGCGCCCTGCGGCGACAGAGCTTGACCCAGGCTGTTGGCAATCGCTGCGTCCACAGTCGGCTCGGCGCTGATCCTCGTCACCGTGGATATCACCTTTCCGACGCGATACGCAAAATATGTGGTCTTGACCCCGGACACGGAGATCGGCTGGGTGAACACTGCGGAGAACGGTATCCTTACGGTTCCAGAAAACGTTGTTCTGATCTTCGCACACGGATGACCGCCTTCCCATTCAAGTCCCTCGAGCGTGCCGGTAGTGGTCAAGCTTGCTGAGTTCCCGGTGACGGCGTCCCTCAGTATCTTGTCCTGCTGCGTCCAGGTATCGCCGATTCTCACCCTCTGCGTCGGCAGGTTCGGCAGATCAACGCTGACCGGTGCCCCCGGGGACGACGAGGTCATGACATAAGTTGTGCGGCCCTGTGAGTCTTCGACATGGTAGAATGCTTTCGGAATCAGTCCAATCACGGGCATGCTCCGTCCGCCCTGATAGCGCTCCAGCGAGCCCATGAGCTTCTGGCGCACCAGCACGGTGCCTTCCGGCATGATATCCTCCACACTTCGCTTCACTAAGCCTTCTGCTCCCTCGAAGCCCTCACCCGCAGCCGCCGTCAGGTTCGTCGCACCCTGGATGCTCTTCAGGTCCACCGTGTACTTGAACTTGTATCTGGCCTCGGTGCCGACCGCGTGGTTGTATCGAAGTTTCAGCCCCTCAGCCGGCATGTCGGAGGACGCGCTGTTTTTCACGTAGACGGCGATCTGCTTTTCAGTACCCACCTTCTTACCGTCGGCGTCGTAAGCCTGCACGGCGATGGCATGTTTTCCGTCTCGCGCCCTTCCCTGGCCCTCCTTCGGGGTTGGAGCCGTGGCCTTCGTGTCCCACCGGTACACGAAGTATTCCTCATCCTCAGACGTGGTTGCCAGCGCGGCCCTGAATATCCCATCTATGGTGCAAGCCACGAAGCCGCCTACCGGAACGGCGGATGCCGGGACGAGAATGTTCACGGTCTCGCGCACCGTCGCCCCGTCGAGCGGCCTGCTTATCCGTATCTCGCTCTGTGCGGATACGAGAGTGGACAATGAGACCGCCGCGAGCAGGGCCAGCACCACGGTCCCGACCATGAATCTGCCTCTGGACATGAATAACGCCCTCCAAACCCCGATAGTCGGCGTCCGGCCTCTCGAACGAGAGACGGGCCGGCTGCCGCCTTTACCGGGCCGTCTTCCGATGCCATGGTAGCACACGGCGAAGCGCGAAGTCAACGACACCAGCCTTCGACGGCCGCCATCACTGTTTTTGACTGCTGAGTGCGCCCGACTGTTCCGAGGCCCCCTCACGGGAATCCCCAGGAATGAACCCGGATTATTCGTGAACGGCCGTCCTTTCCTGCCCGTGCGGTTAAAACCACGGCTACGAATGCACGAAGTCCCCCTACGGGGACTATATCCACAGTGTCCGGAGGGACACTTTGTGCCTTCGTTGCCGTGAATTCATTCGCACGGGGAGGAAGCACTCTGTGTCAACGTTACGCTCCTCATGAATAATGCAGGTGAATTCCTGGGCTACCCTCGAGCAAAACCCTCCGGGTTTGGCAGTCCGGCAGGACTTTGCTCCTGTCTAGCCCAGGGTTTCCAACCCTGGGCGCGCACTGCCCGGGCGGTCCCGCCTCCAGCGGGATCCCGAAGCAAGCGGGAGATCCCGAGGTAAGCGGGAGATCCCGCGCTCGGGACAACCCTGGGCCGGAGCGGGGCGTATTAAGTTGCAGAGGCACTACGCGACGGAGTCTACGCCGACCCACTTCTCGGACTCGGCAGACTTCTCGACGGCCTCCAGCACGGCCTGGCACTTCAATCCGTCATAGAAGCTCGGGACCGGATTCTTCCCGGCGGCGATGCCATTCATCAGGTTGTAAATCTGGTGCACGAAGGTATGCTGCCACCCGATGATGTGTCCGGCAGGCCACCAGCCCTTGATGTACGGGTGCGGCGGATCGGTGACGAGGATCGTCTTCCAGCCCTGCTGGGCTGCCTTGTCCTTGCGGCTGAAGTACTCCAGCTCGTTCATCCTCTCGAGATTGAACCGGATGCTTCCGTCGCTTCCGTTGATCTCGAACCGATTGCCGTTGCGGTTTCCCGTAGCGAATCTGGTGGCCTCGAATGTGCCGACGGCGCCGTTCTTGAACTTCGCGAGAAAGAGGGTTGCATCGTCAACGGTGACCTCGCCCATCTGCCTGGATCCCTTTGCGCTCAGGCCGCCGGCGTGAGCCGTAAGAAGCGGGCGCTTCTTGATGAAGGTCTTCATCATGCCGCACACCGAGTCGAACTCGCCGCACAGGAACCGCGCGAGGTCAATTATGTGCGCGTTGAGATCGCCGTGCGCGCCCGAACCAGCCTTGTCCTTCTGAAGCCGCCACACCAACGGGAACTCCGGGTCCACGATCCAGTCCTGAAGGTACACCGCGCGGAAATGATAGGGCGTGCCGATCATGCCCTGCTCGACCATCTGTTTCGCAAGTACCACGGCTGGAACGGCGCGGTAGTTGAAGTCAATCATGTGCAGGACGCCGGCCTTCTCGACGGCCCTTATCATCTCCTTGCATTCGGCGACGTTCATCGCCATCGGCTTCTCGCAGAAGATGTGCTTGCCGTTCTTCGCCGCCGCGACTGCAATCTCCTTGTGACTATCATTGCCCGTGGAGATGTCTACGAGGTGAATGTCTTTGGCTTCGACCACGTGCCGGTAGCCCTGACTCCAGCGCTCCCATCCGTATTGCTGGGCATACTGCCTGGCCTCCGCCTCCACCAGCCCGGAAATCTCCTTCATGACGGGTACAGCCTTCACGTCGGGAAAGGCAAAGGCGCAATCTCGATAGCCGACACTGTGCGCCTTGCCCATGAACATGTAGCCTACGAGTCCCACGTTGACCTTTTTCTTTGCCATGCCAAGTCCTCCCTTTGCAATGATTCACAGTCCGCCGGGGCTGTACGGTGCGAACTTTCGTAACGCAGAAGCAGACCCGGAACCCCGGGTCTGTGACTGTGCCCCGAGGGTCCGGATCTGCTTGTATTCCTTCGACGTGCGCGGCACGTCGGACGTATTGCGTCTAGTTAGCCGGCGCGGGCTGAGCCGGCGGTGCCGGCGGCGTCTCAGCAGCCGGTGCTGGCTCAGGGGCAGGCGCTGTTTTAGTGGCCGGTGGAGCCACAGACTCCGACGGCGGTGGCGGCGGCGCCTCCTCAGGAGCGGGCGGCGGTGGCGGCGGCGCCTCCTCAGGAGCGGGCGGCGGTGGCGGTGGCGCCTCCTCAGGAGTGGGCACCGGACGAGGTGGCCCGGGCTGTACAACCGGCTCGGGCTTCTTCGGCTCCAGCTTATTGTCAACCTGAGCCTTGTTCCTTATGCTCAGCATCCATTCCCCGTACTGCTGCCCAATCTGCATCTGGATTACCTGCTCTTCCAGATTCTTTCGCTCTTCACCTGTGGCGTCGCTGCCGGTCATCACGAACTTGATGATGTGGTAGCCGTACGGAGTCTTTACCGGGTCGCTGATCTCTCCCGGCTTCATGTTGAACGCGACCTCGCTGAACTCGGGAGTCATCTGGGTCTTGGAGAAGAAACCCAGGTCTCCGCCCTTCTCCTTCGTCATGAAATCGTCCGAGTACTTCTTGGCCGCCTCCTCGAACGCGAGGCCGTCCTTGATCTCCTGGGCAACTTTGTCTATCTTAACCTTGCCTTCCGCGTCATTCTTCTCCTGCTCTTTCGGATCCGCCGCGCGGTTGATCCTCACTAGAACGTGGCTGGCCTTACGATAGCCTTCGAGTTCCTCCGGTCCGACCTTGATGGACTTCTGGAGCACTCGCTCTGCCTGCAATCGCATCTTGATTGAGGCAAAAGCGTGACCGGGGGTAATGCCCCTCTGCTTCAACATCTCCTCGAAGTCCTGTCCCGGCGGCATGCCCTTCTTCAGCTCTTCCATCTTAGCCTTGACTTCCGCCACCGTTACAACGATGCCCGCCTTCCTTGCTTCCTGGCCGACAATTCGGTAGGCTATCATTTCGTCGAGCACCACGGCCGCCTGCCAGTCAACCAGCATCGCCACCAGCTCGTCCTTGCTGATCTTCTCGCCGTTTACGACGGCGACGACATTCGGCAGTTCCCGCCCTGCCATTGCAGGAACGGCGGAAAGTAGTATCATACCTGCCACCAACATCAAAAGTCTCTTCCCTAGCATTCGGTTTCTCCTTTCGAAGCTGCGATAACGGAGTCATGTTACTACAAAAGCCCACTCTCGTCAACAGGAAGTTGCGCCTACTGCGCGCTGTTCTCGACTGGCCATCAATCGTCGAGCTGAGCCACCTCCTGCGCAGTCGGCAATGATGATTGAGCGCCCATCCGGGTCACGGACAAGGCGGCTGCTCTGCCTGCGAATCGGGCTGACTCCAGCAGGTCGTGGCCGGACGATAGAGCCACGACCAGGGCGCCGACGAATGCGTCGCCTGCCGCCGTGGTGTCCACAGCCCTGACCTTCGGAGCGGACACAGCCTGGACCCCGTCCCGCGTGACTACGAGAGCACCCCTTGCGCCCAGAGTGACGACCGCGGTCCGAACTCCGATCTCCGGCAGTCTCGACATCGCGCCCTCATCAATCCGTCCGCACTCGCCCAGGTCAAGCAGCGTCCGTGCCTCGGTCTCGTTGGGCACGAGCACGTCCACCAGCT
>Ga0315294_10008436_pt1 | contig 11325 bp, 7 predicted proteins | sample YL17G13_40_MG_FD_203626 | JGI IMG/M metagenome (GOLD analysis project Ga0315294, IMG submission 203626) | Sediment microbial communities from Yellowstone Lake, YNP, Wyoming, USA - YL17G13_40 | ecosystem: Environmental > Aquatic > Freshwater > Lake > Sediment | place: USA: Wyoming | collected... | reverse complement strand
AACTTTGAAAACGGCACAATAACATTCTGGCACTGGACTTTAGAATCAGGCTACCACCTGTGGGTACTGCCAATAGGCACCCACGTCAAAGTGCTCTACTCAACCATTGAAGAGAACGAGAAAGGACGCTACGAGTGGATAGTCGTCGGCACAGACGCGGCGAGCATCGCGAACGTAGGTGCAGCCTACGTTGCAGAAGCCTTCGACTCCATAAAAGACATAGCGGTCCTGAAGACTGGCATGGACATTCGCGAAACAACATGGGGTCCAAATGCTCCATACGTAATGTCCGGACCTGGCACTCGCCTGCGGTCGAACTACTACGACTCTTTGGGAAGATCACATCTAAGAGATGATTGGTGCACAACTTATCCAATCGCTAGCAGCAACATGATCTTCATAGGCGGTCCACGCGCAACCTTAGGTACAGAATACTTTAACGAGTTCACTAACGCATTCTTCGCCGAAAGCGAATGGGTAGTGAACAACACAGGCCAGTCGAACACGATCATGGGACTGTCATGCTGGAATAGAAACACCTACTCTAATAATGCCACAACTGGCTACGCACAAATATCAGTTTACAAAGACCTCAACGGAACCATAGGCTTCCTAGTCTGGGGCATGAACGGAGACGACGGCTTATACGCTGCTGAATGGTTCTGGAACTACCCAGCCGGAATAACATGTCCAGACGATACAACAATAGTGTATTCAGGCATCGAATACCTGCAACATGAGAACCCCGGAGTCACAGACATAATCCTGGAAATAACCTATCCAACAGCCGACCCAACACACCAAACAGTGAGCATAATCGAACGCCTAGGCACAATCAGCGAGAAGACACCACACGACCCATAAAGTCGCCAAAAACCATCCCTTTTTATTTTCCTATTTTTTTGATATAAAACATAAAAACTACTTGGTCTCATTTTTCTAACCAGCGCGCTCGGGGGAGTTAAATAAATGGTTAAAAATGGTTTTAAATCCGTTTCTGTATAGGTCTATTATGGACTTTTTTGATGAGCGGATTTTGTCTGTGCTCAAGGATGGAAAGCCCCTAAACCTGGCCCAACTTCTGGGCGAGGTGGGTTTTAGCCGTAACACGCTGAAGCTGCATCTTGAGCGCCTTACAGGTCAGAACTTGGTGATAAAGGAAAAAACGCTTTCAAATGGACGGGGAAGACCGAAATACGCCTATTTCCTATCGCCCAAAGTCAGGCAGCAGGTCTTTGCAGCCTTCTCAGACCCGTCTGTAACGATTGTAACTTTACCGTTCAGTCGCCTAAGACACCTCTGCAGGTTCGAGAAGGGTGGATACTGCAAACAAGCCAAGAATAAGTGCGCCGTAGAAAACTAAAGTTGCTGTGAAGACTTTGTTTAAAAGAACAATCGTAAAAATTGAGAATCGTGAAACCCATGGTCACAAGAATGATTCAAACTTGCAATTCTGAGAGAGCTTTGGCTAAGTATCATATGAAGTTTAATAGGAATTAAAACATGAAAGAATCTGAGAAGGTTGTGAAAATGTCATTCAAGCTTCGTATCTTTGCGAAATGGGAAGATAGCAGAGAAAGAGCTTTTCTCTCTCTTCTAGAATTTAATCCAACGGCCAAAGTAATTGACTTGGGTTGTGGTAGAGGAGAATTTACACTTAAGGTAAAAGAAAAAACTGGTTGTAGTGAAATAGGGGGGGTCGATGTTTATGGTGAGGCAATAGCCGAAGCAAAAAGAAAAGGAATAAACATCAAGAAAGTAGATTTAAATGAGTTTTTACCTTTTGCAGAGAATTCTTTTGACATCATTGTTTCCAATCAAGTGATTGAACATTTGTTCTATCCTGTTAGATTTATGAAAGAGATTTATAGAATCTTAGATTTTGGTGGATATGCTATAATATCAACTGAAAATCTTGCAAGTTGGGATAACATTTTTTCCCTACTTTTGGGGTATACTCCATTTTCTATGGAATTCGACGGAGGCCTATACAAAATTGGAAATCCTTTATCTCCTCATGAAAAAGAAATAGTCGAGAATTATCCTCCGCATGTTAGGATCTTTACATGCAAAGGTTTAATTGAATTAGCAAAGTTTGTTGGATTTAAAGTGGAAAGAGTAATCGGAAACGGTCATATTCTTGGTAAATTTGGTGAATTGGCTAACAAGGAAAACTGTCGTTTTGTTACGATTAAGATAAGCAAGTGAAAACAAGCCTATGGTTTCAATGGTAATTCTGGCCTGCAATTCTGAAACAATTTTAAGCAAATGTCTAAATCGCGCGCCAGCTTGTTGCTAAATTCGGACTTTAATAGATTTTATTCGGTCAGAGCATCAACTATCTTCCGTCAAAAACATCTAAATACATACGTAGAAAAAGCTGACACGCATTAAGATCCATTTTTGTGCGGATCTAGCAACAGCCTAGCGCGCAAAAAGCAAACTTTCTAGACGTTTAATAGAGCGAGTAGAACGGCTATATTTTCTGGAGAATAGCTTTAGTTTTCTCCAACTTGATATGGCTTGATTAGCCATATATCGCAAGGTGGTTATATAAGTTTGAAGAACAGCTAAAAAGTTTGGGGGATATAGAAACTGGTTAGCAGAATAATCCCCACAATAGGCAATGAATAGAGGCGGCAGATTAAAAGTTGAAAGGGAAGTTACATTTGAAATCTACGGAATTATTAGTGTTTGCTGTACTTTTCTTGTTCAGCCTGCGTGTGATCAACTGGTTTGAATACCCATACATAGTCATTGGTGGAGACCTAAAGCCCCCTCTGGTTCCTGAAGCTTTCATTAAGCGTGTCATGTACTCATGGGATGAAACAGACTTTGGCATGCCTTCCGTTTATCCACCTAGAATTCTCGATCCGTTCTATTTTTTTGTTACGGTTTTTCGAGCTCTTGGCGTCAGCCTTTACTTGTCACAGATTGTAGCAGTATTTCTACTGTATTTCTTTTCATCGATACTTATGTACATATATGTTAAGCAACTTACAGATGGTGATCTTATTGCGGCGTTCGTCGCAGCATTATTTCTAACAGCAAATGTCCACCTGGTGACTGACAGGGAATTAACGGCTATAGGATTTATGAATACAACATTAATGATTCTACCGTGCCTAGCAACATTTACGATGGGCATTAAAGCAAAATCCTACAAGCTAATGACAGTTTCTGCATTATTCTTCGTTCTAACATATGGAGTATTCCCCAACTACGCGGTAACGCTCTTGTGCTTCATAAGCTTAGCCCTAACATCCTTATTTATGCTAATACGCGACGGGTCAGAAGTAATCCATGCCAAAAATGAGCCTTTGAAGAAAAAGCTCTTGAATATTTCTTTTAGTGTAGATCGCATCCTCGAATACGTGAAACTCAAGGCAGTATTCATTTTGTCGCTTCTATTGGCTTCTATTTGGGTTATTGCAATCTTTCTAGAAAACTCTGGCACTTTTTTGGCGGCTAATGAAGAACTGGGAGTATCATTGTGGGTTTTGGAGCGCATCAGTCTTGGTGATGTAGTAAGGCTCATTGCAAAATGGGGCTTCTATGAAAGTTGGTTGGGGCACCCTTACGTGTTCTATGCAAGTCGCTATTTACAAAACGGTGACCCTTTAGTAATTTTCTTATCGTACATTCCTCCAATCCTAGCATTTTCGAGCTTATTAACTTTCAAATCACGCAAGTTAACTATCTTTTTTAGTGGGATCGCAGTGCTCTCTCTTTTTTTGACTGCCGGCTTTAAACCCTATTTCAGTGAGCTCTATATTGCCTTGATAACGAATATTCCTTTGATGATGGCATTTAGAGAACCGATGAAATGGATATTCATCGTTATACTCTCATATGGTATCTTAATCGGTATTGCACTTTCAAATCTGTACCATAAATTAAAGAGAAAGGCATTCCAGATACTTGCATTGGGTCTGACTATCTTGCTGTTTCTTTCGTCATCATATCCTTTAACAACAGGTGATGTGACGAGAAATTGGGTTCGCACCGAAATCAAAGGCGGATATTTCCCTCCCTCCTATGTTGAGCTTAATGACATGCTTTCTGATGAATATTGGGCTGTCCTAGTTCCAAAAAAACAAATATATCTTGCCTATAATTTTACCCAAGGAAACCTTACTGTCGGGAATCCCTACCCATTCATTTTTTCAAAACCCATAATATCTGGCGTTGGGACAGAATACATTAGTGCAGGAAGTCAAGACTTAGTGAACAAAGTCCATCAACTATTGCAGAAAAACGATACCTGTGAGAACGTCGCGCCTGAAGGTAAAGCTTCAGCAAGTTCAATCGAACGTGTAGGATTTGAACCCGACAAAGCTATAGACGGTCAGTTTCAAACAAGATGGGCTTCTTCACAAGGTCTCCCTCAATGGTTCGAAATCGAATGGAATCAAACCCAAAAGATATCAAAGGTAACCATTTCATTCGAAGCTGCATATGCAGAAGACTTTAGCATTCAAACATGGAATGGTACAGATTGGACAGTCCAAATAACGGTAAAAAACAATACTGAACGCCAGCGTGATTTTGAGAAACTAACCAATGCAACAAGACTTCGCATTTACTTCTCAAAAGCCTCAAGTTTCGATTCAGTAAGCATGTGGGAACTACAAGTCTACGCTCGAACTGAAGGCGCTTCCAAGTTTCTAGGAATGCTTGGCATAAAATATCTCATCCTAGAAAAGAATATTACGTTTGGCAACGAGTATTCAGTCAGCGATTTGAAACTAGATGAGAAGGACTTTATCTTACACAAAGAATGGGAAGAGATCAAATTGCTTGAAAACTTGAATGCGTTGCAGAAGGTTTACGTAGCCGACGAAATTCGCAACTATTCAACCTTTGATGACATTTATGAACTTGCAAAGGATTTGGAATGGAATATTCTCGAAGGCTCAGTCCTTGTCAACGCAACTTTACCGGATCAAATAACAAATAGAGCGTTCGCAATGCCAATAAGCTTTACATGGCGCGAAATCTCTCCAACAGAATACAGAGCACACGTAACAAGTACAGGCCCATTCATTTTGGGGTTTCTAGAAAACTACGACGAACATTGGAAGGTCTACGTAAATGGCAAAGCCCTTCCAGAAACAAGCCATCTGAAAAAAATAAACGGATTCGCTAACGGATGGGTCATCGACTCCGTCGGAGACCTCACCATAACAATAGAATATGAACCGCAAAACATTCTTTACATATCTATCATTGCATCAATAACCTTACCATTGTTGTTACTGGTACTTCTTAACAAAAAAGAACTGAAGAGAATCATACACAAAGTGTCTCGTCGCGCGCGCAGCGCGTTTGGCTATCCATCGTCTTTAGGTGAGACTCATTGAATGTGAAATTAGCAAAACTTATTCTTAATCTAGGTTGCGGGGAACAGACGTATGGTGATGTGAGAGTGGACATTTATCGTAGTAAGGCAGTGAACATTCTCGCAGACGCTGAACAGTTTCTGCCTTTCAGAAACAGTGCGTTTGATGAGGTCTATTCAAGTCATTTCTTTGAGCATCTTAGAAACGCTTCTGCTGGTTTAAGCGAGATGGTAAGAGTGCTGAAACCTGATGGTAAACTAATTTTAATCACCGATAATGCAGCCTACATACCTTTTCATCTTTCTCGCAGATTTGGTTCAGGTTCCCATTCTTGGAATGGTTATCGCGGTGTCTCGCCTATTGATAGGCACTTTGCTCTTTACACTCCAGAACATTTGAAGAATCACTTGTTGAACCACAAGTTACAAATCGTTACAATTAAATATGCTTATTCGCATGATGTTGCCGAGGGGTCCGGCGGACCTTTTCAAAAAATTACAGGATTTTTCTCGTTGTCTAAGCTATTGCCTTTTCTAAGAGCATTTATTCATCCAAATATATTGGTTGTGGCTGCTAAACTATCTAAGTGAGGGTTCGAATGGGTCAAAATCCACTGGTCTCCATAATCATTCCTACTTATAACAGAAAACAAGAGCTTACTAGACTAATTGAGTCAATCAAGCAAAGTGATTATCCAAAGGAGAGTGTGGAAATTATTGTTGTTGATGATGCTTCCACCGATGGAACTTTTGATGCAATAAAAAAAGGATTTCCTGATGTTAAGGTTATCAGAAATACCAAACGAAGATTGACTTCTGGTGCTAGGAATGTTGGAATAGAATGTTCGAAAGGCGATTATCTCTTTTTTGTAGATCATGATAATGTCATAGACAGAAGAGCGATAAGTGAGCTCGTAAGTTTCATGGAAAGGAACGAAATTGTGGGCCTCGCTGGTCCAATAATGTATTATTATAGCGTACCAGAAGAAATATGGTGTGCCGGTGGAAAACTAAAGCCACCACTGTACCTTTCAACTTGCATGTTCCAAAATGAAACATCTGAGACTCTTCAAATAGCAGATATTTGTTCAATAGAATGCGATTATATTCCAAATGCGTTTATGGTACGAAAACAAATCATAAAAGAAATAGGCCTTTTCGATGAAAGGAATTTTCCGATTCTATTTGAGGATACAGATTTCTCACTGAGAATAAAGCAGGGAGGTTATCAGATAGTTATAGTTCCCAAGGCTAAAGTTTGGCACGATGTTTCGACAGCAAAAGATTTTCATATAGATGAGGAGAGGGCTTTTTTCAGAGGCAGAAGCCGTGCGAGATTTTATTTGAAATATGCACCATTAAGAACTTTGATGTTGCCCATTGATACGCTGGGATTTTGCGTTGTGTTATTTGTATACGACCGAGGTTCACGAAGATTGAAAAACCTTTCTCAATATTTAAAAGGAATCGTATACGGTCTAGGTCTAACAGATTCAACAAATCAGTACGAAAAGGAACAACCATGAAAATTTCTCAAAAATCAATCGACATATTAATCATAGTATTTTTGGGTTTAGTTCCGCTATTGTGGCTGAGACAAGGATACATCATTGCAAAGGGCGATTACTTTCCATTTTGGTTCAATCCATCAAGAACATTGAGCAACGATACTTATTTGTGGTCCGCCCATAATATGGGAAATGTAAACACATTGAGTTCATTCTTGCTGTACGAAATCATATGGTTATCCCTTAGATCTTTAGAGTTAAACGTAGAATTTGTTCAAATCCTTTTGCAAACAATTTTCTTCATGGGTGCTGGGTTCTCTATGTATTATCTATCAAAAACAGTATATCCGCAACTTAAACTATCCCCCTTGATCTCCAGCATTTTCTACATGTTCAATTTCTTTGTTCTCAAAAGTAGATTAAACATTGGAGTGGCTTGGACATACACATTTCTACCACTATTAATGGCTCTGCTAATAAAAATCATGAACACCACCTCCCAACAAAACAGCAAAGCAGCAAACAAAACTATCATCTACTTCGCCATCATTTCAACAGTATCCTTGTCCTTTGCCAGCGTGAATCCACCAAACGTAATCATAGTCGTGCTCCTACTCGCCATCTTACTCCTATATTACCTAATCACGCAAAAAAATAGAATTCGCCAACTTCTACGGGGGGTCGCCAAGCTAACCGCAATTTCGACCCTTCTTAGCGTATGGTGGATAATTCCTGTTCTCAACTACTATCTTTGGTCACCCTCGCAGCTTAACCCGGAAATCAGCGTAACCGCATGGAGCTGGACCCACAGCAGAGCATCCTTTCTAAATCTTTTTTGGCTAAACGGTGGCTGGGATTGGCGTCCAGAATATGTTCCCTACCTTGACTCTTATTCTAGCCCCCTCCTAATCATATTAACCTTGGTTCCTTTCTTCCTAGCCGCTGCAGCCTTACTCTTCAAAGCCAACAAATCTCGCTTCAACGCCTACATCATGCTTGCCATTCTAGCCTTCCTCTTCCTCGCCAAAGGACTTCACGAACCCCTGAGCCAACTAAACCTTCTACTCTATACCTACATTCCAGGCATGACTATGTTCAGAGAACCCACATCAAAATTCACGATGGCCCTCATGCCTTTCCTCGCCTTACTCATCGGTTACGCGGTCCACCACATTGCCGATATTAAAATTGGCAAACACAAACCCACTAACCTCACAAAAGCAATACTCACAACCATCTTTATTCTCGCATTCGTCATAAGTGCATATCCCTTAGTAACGAACCCCATCGAAACAAAAACGCCCCAACTTCCCTTCTCCTCATACATAAAAATTCCCAACTACTGGTACGAAGCGGCTGACTGGCTAAACAACCAACCTGAAAACTATAAAATACTAATCACCCCACCCGACGACTTCTACGCAATGCCCTACACATGGGGATACTATGGCACAGAGGAATTTCAGGCCCGCTTTATCCAAAAACCCATACTATTAACCTACTACTCTCCCTACAGATTAAACCCTGACACCGCTGCCACCATAGAATACCTAGGTAAAACAATAATCTATAACAAAACAGCCGAATTCAAAGCTCTCCTAGATCTCTTAAACGTCAGATATATCTTACAGCGCAATGACATACAACCCAACTTCACTGGCAGAAACATAATCCCACCAGAGGAGATGCAGGCCTTCTTTGCCTCACAACCTTACATCCGTCTAGCCCAAAAATTCGGACAACTTGACATTTATGAATACGCCGATCCTAAACCCTACATCTACATCCTAGATCCAACCACGCTCCGACAAGCAACAATCAAAATCGAGAACATCACAATCCTAGAACACTCATGGGACTTCACTAACCCTGCAGATATACAAGAATGGCAAAACACTACTCCACCAAACCAGGGTGGAGCAGTCCAAACCCTAACTCCAGACAACGGCACACTAAAAGCAGAATTATGGAATTCCACATGGGGCTGGAAAACAATCAATTCCCCACTCTTACCCGCCCAATACGGAAACACCTACCAAATCCAAACCAATATAAAAGGAGAAAACGCCCAAGTAGTCCACATAAAAATAGCCGAATATAACACAAGCAAGAACATCGTAACAGCAACCTACGCTGCAGACGTAAATGATGGAACCTTCAACTGGACACACACTACATTCAACTATGAACCACCCAATAGAAACACAGAATACCTACAAATACAAATTTGGCATGGGCACGAAACCAACAAACCCTTACCCAATATTGTGTGGATTGATAATATCAAAATAAATGGCTACACCCCGATCCTAAACACCACTGGTCTTGATCTGATCTTCCGAAGCACAACCCAGAATCAGTCAGCAACGATCTTGGACCATGAAAGAATAAACCCAACAAAAATGACAACAGCCATAAACGCCACTCAACCTTTCATACTCGCAATAAGTGAGGCCCTCGACCAATCATGGACGGCATACGTTAATGGAAAAGAAATCAAACCAACATCACTCTACCTAGGTCTAAAAGGATTCTACATCAACCAAACTGGGCTTCTAGAGATCACAATTGAGTATGTACCTCAGCGATGGTTCTTTTACGGTTCCATAATATCTCTAACCGCCTTCCTCGCGATAACTGCATACCTGACCATAACCTACACAAAAACAAAAAACATACACAACAAAATAAAGCAAAAGCTAACCCGCATATTTGGCCCCAAATAGAAGTTCATTACAGAAATCATTAAAGATGCCCTACTCACAGGGGGTAGGCGCTATTGCAACAGAAACTCTCCAATTACCAAGCAAGCTATTTGGGCCGCGCTACATGAAACCTCGCTTTTCTCTTGATATAATTCCAATCGTGGCCGCTGTATATCTTACTAATTGGTAAATGACAAAGCCCACTATTAGAATTGGATCGCTGAAAAAATTGGAAAGACCTTTAGCATAACTTTCTCTTAACGGACTTAGTTGCCTTAAAGCTTTTTGGGGATTTTTCCTAATGAAACTTCCCATATTTTTCCCGTAATAGTAATGTTTTCGAACAACTTCCGCCAAAGTTTTTGGTTCTCCGATATGAGTTTCTCCCGCATTAATTCGCCCAATTTTGAAACTGCTTTTCACGAGTCTATTCTGAAGGTCATAGTCATCCCCTGCCACAAGGGTTTCATCAAATCCCCCTACAGCTAGAAACACTTCTTTCTTCCAAAAACGCGCTGCAACATTAAGTTTATCGTTCTTGTAGCAATCCCTCTCCGCCTTCCTAACCCTAGCCCAAAAACTAACAGTCGGATCAGAAGTGTTATGGATGAGGATCGCATCGTAGCCTTCCCTCTCACAACTCTCAACTGCTTCTCGAATAACGTCAGGTTGGAGGACAAAGTCCGAATCCACTCTATAGATGTACTTCCCCACCGCCTTTTCAGCGCCAAAATTGACTTGAGCGCTCCTCTCTGGGCCTTTCAAACAAATTTTAACGCCATAGTGCTTGGCAACTTCTCTAGTTCTATCCCCCGAGTAGTTGTCAACAACAATAACTTCCAGGTTCTTGTAGCTCTGCTCCGCCAATGACCTTAAGCACTTTTCAATCGTAGCTTCCGAGTTTCTCGTCGGAATGACGACCGAAACTAAAGGCTGCGTTAGACTAGACTCTTGCATTCAAATCCCCATTACGCGGCTTTGAGAACATTCATGAACTCGCCAGCCACCTTGTCCCAACTGAAACTCTTGGAGTAAGCTAAGGCGCTTTCTGAAAGCTTTCTCCTGAGATCATCATTCGTCAAAACGAGATTGATTGCTTCTGCAAGAGCCTCCACGTTGCCTGACTTGACAAGAATCCCGGTTTTGCCATGTTGAACAGCGTCTCTTAGGCCTGGCACATCATAGGCGACGCATGACACGCCCAAAGCATTGGCTTCAACCACGTTCAAGCCGAAACCTTCCCTAACACTTGGATTAACCAAAACCCAAGCCTTCTTAACAAGTTGCCTTCTTTCTTCACTAGAAACAGACCCGAAAAACCTAACGCCTTCAACGGCAATTCTCATCAACTTTTTGCTGAAGTGGCCATCTCCAATCATCCAGAGCTCTGCGTCGGGAACTCCGTTCTTAACAATCTTGAACGCTTTGACCGCGTGGTCAGGCCTTTTTGCCTTCTTCAACCTCCCCGCAAAAACTATGACTGGATGAGTCTCTTTCTCCCCTATTTTTTCTATGGGCTTGAAATTCAATCCTTCACCGACAACAAAAACCGTTTCAAAACCTAACCCTGCCAAGTCCTTTCTCGTGCTCTCTGAAACCGTTACTGTTGGAATCCTTCTGTAGTTCCTTAACCATCTCTCTTCGAAGAAATAGTATCCAAAATAGCTTATTGGAAAAGGGGTCTCGTAGAACCAGTACTCTCTGGCCAATTGGTGTATTAAAGCAACTATTTTTTCTCCTTTCCTGATGAATTTCGGCGTCAGAAAAGGTC
>Ga0315294_10008435_pt1 | contig 11326 bp, 9 predicted proteins | sample YL17G13_40_MG_FD_203626 | JGI IMG/M metagenome (GOLD analysis project Ga0315294, IMG submission 203626) | Sediment microbial communities from Yellowstone Lake, YNP, Wyoming, USA - YL17G13_40 | ecosystem: Environmental > Aquatic > Freshwater > Lake > Sediment | place: USA: Wyoming | collected... | reverse complement strand
GCCACGGGCACCGCCTGGGGCATCGTCATGGACCGTTTCGGCCGCAAGCCCGCCGTGCTGCTGGGCGCCCTGCACCCGCTGCCGATTTGGCTCGGCTGCTTCTTCATGACGGAGAACAATTACCCCTTCATCCTCATCTCGACGGCCCTGGTCGCGGGCCTGCTGGGCCCCGCCTTCTGGGACGGCTCCGGCCAGTTGATGCTGACGCTGACGCCGCAGCGGAACCGCAACGCCTACCTCTCGTGGCACATGGCGACGGTCGGCATCATTGCCGCCGGCGGTTCCTTCCTGGGCGGCAAACTGGGCGACCTGCTGGGCGGGTTCCAGTACGAACTGTGGCAGGGGTTCTTCATCGGCGGGTTCCACGTGGTGGCGCTGGTGTCGTTCGTCCTGTCGGCCGCCAGCGTGCTGGTGCTGCTGCGGATCCGCGAGGGCAGCGAGAAGCCCGTCGGGTTCGTGGTGACGCGGCTGCTGACGCCCGGCGTTTTCCGCACGGTCCTGAACCTGCGCGTCATCAGCGGCGCGTCCACTTCGGACGACACGGTGCGGGCGCTGCGGTCGATGGGCGGCGCTTCGGGCGACCTGGCGGTCACCGACATCGTCGCGCGCCTGTCGGACCCGGACCCGGGGGTCCGGGAGGAGGCGGCGCGGGCGCTGGGTCGCATCGGCTCGGCCGATGTGGCGGCGGTGGATGCGCTGGTGGACCGGCTGCGTGATGCGCAATCGACCATCCGGCCCGATGCGGCGACGGCCCTCGGGCAAATCGGCGACCCGCGGGCCATCCCGGCCCTGATGGAAGGCTTGTCGTGCCCCCTGCCCGAGGTCCAGGATGCCTGCGCTCGGGCGATGGCGGCGTTCCAGAAGCCCCCGCGCGCCGCCAAGACGGTCCGGCGGCTGCGCGGCGTCGAGGGCGCCTCGGACGGCCTGACGGTCGGCGACCTCATCGTCCGCCTGGACGACCCGGTCGCGATGGTCCGCGAGGAGGCGGCGCGGGCCCTGGGCCGCATCGGGTCGCGCGAGGCCGTCGATGCGCTGGTCCACCGGCTGAGCGACCCGGACTCGACGATCCGGCCGGACGCCGCCCTGGCGCTGGGCGACATCGGCGACCCGCGGGCCATCCCCGCGCTGGCGGCATGCCTGAACGACGGCTCGCTCCAGGTGCAGGATGCCTGCGCCCGGGCGCTGGGCGACATCGGCGGGCGGCAGTCGATCCGGCACCTGCTGCGGCTGCTGGAGGAGAAGCACCCGGAGCGCGTTATTGCCGCCGGGGCCGAGGCCGTCTCAAGGCTCGGCATCCTGGAGGCCGCCTGGGAGATCATGCCACGCATGCACGAGACCGCCAACCCCGTGCTGCGCCGGCAACTGGCCATCGCCCTGGGCAACCTCCTGGGCAACCCCGGCGAGTTCTACGCCTGCCTGACGAGCGAAACGGCGCAGCCCGGCGCGAGGCTGGGCAGGCTGTTCCGAGGCGCGCGGCGGGCCATCCAGTCGTTCGGCCGCCCGCTGCCGAGGGGGAGCCGCCCGCGCCGGCGGGCCGACGGCCTCCGGCAGGGACTCCCCCGTATCCGGCATCTCATGGAAAGCCACGCCTACCCGCAGGCCCTGGAGGGGCTCTACATTCTGCTGCGGCAACTGGTGGAGATTACCATCGACCGCGGCTGCCCGGATGATGTGGCGCTGGAGTACGCCCTGGCGCGCGACGCCAAACTCGGCGTCGGGTTCTGGTTCATGCAGGAAGCCCGCCGGTACACCGAGAGTGCCAGGGACGCGGAACTCGTGCACATCGACGCGCTGCTGGCCCTGTACTTCCTGAGCGCCTACCGCCTGCCGCCCGAGCCCAGGGCCGCGCGGCGCCGGTAAGGCGCGCGATACACCACGGCGCTCGTGCGAATCTCGAAATCAACAGAGGCGTGCAAACTCCTCGACGGTCATTCCTGCGGCACGGATGAGAGACCGCAAGGTTCCGGGGGCCAATTCTCGATGCTGGGGCACGGAAAGGCTGGCGATGTTCCCCGACTTGAGCATGACGACGTGGCTGCCGCGTTGGCGATCCTGGCGCCAGCCCGCACGCTCAAGCGCCTTGACGGCCTCAGCGCCTGAGATTACAGGCAGTTTGGGCATCAGACCGAGACCTCGATCTCGCGCGTGGCGACCGTCAGCGGCATGCCGTTGGCCGCGCGCGATTCCAAGCAGGCCCGGATCGCCTCGCGAACGTTGGCGAGGGCCTCGTCCTCGGTCTTGCCCTGCGAGATGCACCCCGGAATGGCGGGGCACTCGGCCACGATCATCCCCGTTTCGTCCCGCTCAAGAGTGACGATAAGTTTCATTTTCTGCTCCTCGTATTGATTCTAGCGAGGGCTTAGGGGGTGGTCAAGCACTGGTTTTGCGGGGCGTTCAGTATGGGGGGCCGCTCGACGGCCTCGCCGCGCTCCACGCGACCGCAGGGCGCTCTCCCCGCGCGGTGGGTGAGGACACCCCCCGCGCGAAGATGCGGCCAGCCGGCCGTGAACTGCCCTAGGCCGCCCGGGCGGCGCGGCGCGCCCTACTTGGCGGGTGCGGCAATGACCACCGGCTGGGTCCACGCGACCTCGGCGGCCCCCTGGGCCCTTCCGTCGGGATCCCGCCCGGCTCCTGGCTTCGACGCGATGACCTTGGCCCGGACGTAGAGTTCCTTGCCGGTGGGCGTGTACGCGGCCTTGGCGCCCTTGACTTCCTTCAGGACCAGGCCGATGTCCACGGCGTAGCGCTGCGTCGGCGGGAGGAGGGCGCCTTTGCCGTCCTTGGCATCCTCCGTGCTGCGGTTGTAGCCCGGAAACGTGCCGATGAACTGGATGGTGTAGGCGACGCCCGGGTCGGGGTCAACCTCGATCGCATATTCGCGCGGGCTGCGGCGGACGTCCCTCAGGCGGACGCCGGTGGAGGCGTAGAACTCGCCCGCGTTCATGGCGGCCACCAGGCCGGCGGGCGTGAGTTCCTTCGAGCGGACCACGATCCACCCCGCGCCGGCCCCCGGCCGCACATCGTGCACGTCGTCGGCCGCGATGCCGTAGATGGGCCCAAGCCCCAGCCGCGACAGCCGCGCTGCCAGCGCCACGTCCCAGAGCCGGTCGGTGCTCAGGCGATTGGCGTCGCCCGTGTTGCTGGGACTGGTGATGACCCCGTTCATCACTTCAAAGAACCGCAGTTCGGGCGCCGCTTGCCAGTCTTCAACCGGCACGACGCCGCCCCAGTTCGGATGCGCCAGGATGGCCATCATGGGCTGCTTCAGGCGCTGCGCCTGCTGCGCGACGGCCGTGAAGTGGCTCGCCAGGGTTCTTGGGATGCTCGGGCCACTCAGGGGGAGGATCTTCTCGGCCAGGTTCACCGTTACCACGTGGACCTGCACCTTGCCGCAGCGGTCGGTGACCTCCTCGCCGGGGATGAGGATGAAGCGGCCGGGTTCCTCGAATCGGCCGCGGTAGTCGGCCAGGGCCTTGAGGCGCGCGGCCTGGACGGGCTTGCCGGTCTTGGCGTCCGTCTGCTCGCGGAGGGGGACCTCCTGGCCGCCGAGCCACTTCCTGTACTCCTCTAGTCGCACGCGGTCGCGCGGCTGGTTGACCAGGGGCGACCAGCGCTCGCCTTCCTGGAGAAGGTCGTGGTCCGTGGTGACGAGGAAGTTGTAACCGTGCGACTTGTACCAATCGGCCACCATTTCGGGGAAGTCGGCCCCGTCGCTCCAGCGCGAGTGGGTGTGCGTGACGCCTTTCCACCAGCGGAGGGCGGGCGCCTGGGCTTCGGCCGCCCATGCGGCCGGACCGCAGGGGCCGAGAATCGCCAGCGCCAGAACCACCGCCGCGGCCGCCAGGAGACGGCGTCGCCGCCCAGTACGGGCGGGCGTACTGGCCCGCAGGACCGCTGCCATCGGGCCCACCTGCCTGTCGGGTTGCATGCGTCCGATTCCTTTCGTTGCGGGCCAGAGCGCCTTCTTCCGTCACCGGGACACAGGCTGCAGGCCATCTTATCCGGCAAAACGGCTAATGCAAGTTTCCGGCAGGGCTGAAAAGATTGCCCGTCCGTAGTCCGATGCTACTCTGCGAAGCAGCGCTTCGCTGCGAAGCACGAGAGGACGAAGGCGGGACGGGCACGGTCATGGGTGTCGCCCGAAATCGATGATTAGCCCCCGAAGAGTTCCCTGCCACCTGGGCTGGCAGTGCCAGTCCAGCCAAGGTCTTTGATCCAGTGCGTGACATTCTGCCGGAGAACAGGCATCGACATGGACACGTAGCCTAAGAGCGTCCGAAGGATGAAGTGGTACCCCATCGCCACCATCTGCCTGGCATGCGCTGCCAGCAGGCCATTCAAGTCGGCCGCAGGATCGCCTTTCTTGCTCGTCGCGTGGACAACCTTTGCTCCGTATGCAAAGGCGTCCAGGTAACGTCTCGCAGGAAGAGTGGTTTGTTTCAGCGGGAAGCTCACGGGTCGCTCAAGGAACTTGTTGAACTTGGTCTGGTAGTGTTCAATCCAGCCCAAAGCCGGATGCCAAGGAGCACAGTGCCTGTTGTGGATCATTCAACACCGGTTGAAGAGGTCGTCAGCGCAATCCTTTGAGTAGAGCTGCCGGAACGGAAGGATAACGGCCATGCAGTCTTCGGGGACGGGAAGGACGGCATGGTACTTATCCTTGGCTAGAGTAGACACCACGCATGGGGTTCTGAGCCACCGGCTTTGGATCAGATGGACGTAGACATCCGAAAGTTGGGCCATGAGCTCTGCATCGGATTGACACCACAGGCCTGGTCGGACTGGGTCTGCCGGCCCGCAGCGCAAGATCGATTCCGGATGGTCGAAGAGGATCGAGATGGCACCGTTCCCGTGCTCCCTCTTGGCTTCCTCATCGAAGACCTGAACCATTGTGATCGGCTTCTCATTCTCGTCCTCAAAGTAGGAGTCTGGACCAAGCGAAAAGTTTCCACCGGCGCAGGAGTTCTGCATATCGGCACAAAGTTGTTTCTCGTCCGGCACGTAATCGAAGAGATGGCGGTATTGGAGGATTCGCCTGTCCATGGAATCGGCGCCGCCCAAGTGGATAGACAAGCGACCCTCGCCGAGTTTGGTGGGTGGCGCGGGCAGGTCGTCATTGCGCCGTCCTTCAACTAGGCGAAGTACCTCCTGGGCCTCTGAATTCGTGGCCCGGTCGTAACTTAAGCGATACCACTTACGCTGGAATGGAAACCGATCAGTCGCGGTCCTGTCGTAGACAAGGATAAGCCAGCAGATAACCGGTCTAAGGCCAGTCTGGTTCACATCGGCACCTCTCTGAATCCTGGGAACTTGATTTCTCTTCCCCCGCGCGAAGTTCGGGGGACATGGCGAAGTTCCGGGCACATGATCCAATGGCATTAAGTTAAGGGTTTTCGGGCCGTTCTCCAATGGCTGGGGCCCGGCAGAACCGGGCCGGAAGGCAGCGCCAGGGCCATTCGGCGGCTGGTCCGCCTGCCTTCGGGAAGGGCCTCCGGGGCTTATCTTAATGCCATTGGGCACATGATCCTTATCTCCCATGCCAGACATGGCACGGGCGGGGCTTGCAGGGTTCGCGGGCGGCGGCCAAGGCCGCCGGCGGATGCGCCTGGCCTGCGGCCACCGCTCGTCGGATGCGGCGCATGACAATACGTTCCGGCAGACGATGGAAGAAGTCAAGGGGATTTCCGTGGACGCAATATCATTTATTGCCTGACACTGCCCTGGGGCGGCGGTGGGTTGCGGCTATGGCCCGCATCGCACTGGTGGCAGCCCCGGCCTGCCCGCTCGCCCAGTCGAGTCTTCGACCTGGGCGGGTTCCCATGCTCCCGCGGCGTACATTGCTTCAGCCCCGAACGGGGCGTAAGGGCTGTAGCCACGGGTGGAGTGGCGCGGCCGCAGCCTGCCCGCCTTCGCGGGCTGCGGCCCGACGCGGAACCCGTGGAGAACGGATATCCCTCAGCATCTTCTCGCCCCAACGGGGCGAAGAACGACCGTTACAAAGTCTGTCCGCCTGTGGCGTTTTGGCGGCTTTGCGTGAGATCGCTGCCGTTGGCCTGCCTCCCTCTGCGTGCTCCGCGGTCTCCGCGGTGAAGGCCGTTCGCCGTTGCCGTTGTCACTCTGCACTCCGCACTCGTAACTCCTGTTCCCGCCTTACTGTACGGCCACGGGTGTCCCCAGGTTTCCGGTTCCCCGGCCTGCCCGCCTCTGGCGGGTTCCCGGCTCGCGGTTCCCGCCTTTGCCCCTCGGCATAGGTGTCCCCACGTTTCCTGTTCCCCGTTCCCCGTTCCCGGTTCCCGGCTTTTGGGAGTTATCCACAACGGCGTATGCCCATCCGTCCATGTCAAAAACCGTTAAATTCGGGTCAAAATCGATCAAAAGGGCGACAGATTCCGATCAAAACCGATCAAAACCGAGCGCATTTCGTCATGCCCATCTTAACATTTTGGGTGTGGACCCCCTCTGGCGCTAGCGCCAGGGCCGTTTTGGCCTGCCCAAAGGGCAAAAAAGGCGCGTTTTCGGGCGCTCCGGAGCAAGTTCCAAAGTTATCCACAATTAGCACTACAGCGCAACTTGGCGCGGCGGGTCTCCTGACCCGCCGCGTTGGGCGCTTCATGGGTATCGGCGCGGCGGTTCAGGAGAACCGCCGCGCACATAAGCAATCTTAAAACGCTATAGATGACGGTCTTGGAGCACGTCGGGCCATCGGCCGCGGCCGTCAGATCTTCTGGAGCAGCAGGCAGGCGTTGTGGCCGCCGAAGCCGAACGAGTTGGAGGCCGCGCGGCGGATGGTCATTGCGCGGGGCGCGAGGGGCACGTAGTCCAGGTCGCACTGGGGGTCGGGTTCTTCCAGGTTGATGGTCGGCGGGGCGACCTGGTCGCGGATGGCCAGGGCCGCGGCGATGAACTCCACGCCGCCGCTCGCGCCCAGCAGGTGCCCGAGGCTCGACTTGGTGCTCGAGATCGCCAGTTTCCCGGCGTGGTCGCCGAAGACGGCCTTGACGGCCTTGGTTTCGGCAATGTCGCCCAGCGGCGTAGCCGTGCCGTGGGCGTTGATGTAGTCGACCGATGCGGGGTCGGCCTGCGCGTCCTGGAGCATCGAACGCATGGCGCCGGCGGCGCCGCGGCCTTCCGGGTCGGGCTGGACGATGTGCATTCCGTCGCCGCTCATGCCGAAGCCGATGATCTCGGCGTAAATCCCGGTCCCGCGGCGCCTGGCGTGCTCGTATTCCTCCAGGATGAGGATGCCCGCGCCTTCCGAAAGGACGAAGCCGTCGCGGTTGCGGTCGAACGGGCGGCTGGCGCGGGCCGGCTCATCATTGCGGGTCGACAGCGCCCGGGCCGAGCAGAACCCCGCCAGGCCCAGCGGCGTAACGGCCGCCTCGGAGCCGCCCGTCACCATGATGTCCGCCTCGTCGATCTGGATCGTCCAGAAGGCCTGGCCGATGGCGTTGTTGGCGCTGGCGCAGGCGTTGGCGACGCCCGCGTTGGGGCCCTTGATGCCGTACAGGATGGAGATGTGGCCGGCGGCGGCGTTGATCATCAGTTTGGGGACCATGAAGGGCGAGACCCGCATCGGCCCCTTCTCCAGGAGCCGCCTGTGCTGCTCCTCGAATTCCGCGAGGCCCCCGATGCCGCTGCCGACGATCGCCCCGGCGCGAAACGGGTCCGCCAGGTTCGCGAGGTCCAGCCCCGAGTCGCTGACGGCCTGCATGGCTGCGGCCACGGCCATCTGCGCGAAGCGGTCCATGTGCCGCGCCTCGCGCTTCGGGAGGCAGGATTCCGGGTTGAAGTCCTTGACCTCGCCGGCGATCTTGACGGGGTAGGCCGATACGTCGAACGACTGGATGCGGCTGACGCCGGACTGGCCGGCCAGCAGCCGTTTCCAGAAAGCGTCCACCTCCAGGCCAAGGGAGGTGATGCAGCCCAGTCCCGTGACGACGACGCGGCGGCGTGGCATGGCCTACAGGTGCGCCTCCACGTAGTCGATCGCCTGGCCGACGGTCTGGATCTTCTCGGCATCCTCGTCGGCGATGCTGATGTCGAACTCGTCCTCGAATTCCATGACGAGTTCCACCGTGTCGAGCGAGTCGGCGCCGAGGTCGTTGACGAACGACGTCTCGCGCGTGACCTGGGTCTTATCGGCGCCCATCTGCTCCGCCACGATCTCAATGACCCGTTCCTCAATAGTCGCCAAGGTTATTCCTCCTGTCCTTTCCAGTGCGGAGTGCGCAGTAAACAAGCACCAATGACCAAGCACCAATGACCCATCAGCCAGAAGCAATGCCCAAGGCCCAAGCAATGACCAATGAAACGGAAACGAAACGGCAATGCCCAACGACCGGCGCGCCATTGGTCATTGTAGTTTGCAGTTTGTTTGGTCATTGGTGCTTGGTCATTGGTCATTCTTCATTATTCAGGGGGCCATACCGCCGTCCACCGGAAGCACGTGACCGGTGACATAGGCGGCCTCGTCGCTGGCGAAGAACGCCACGACGCTGGCGACTTCCTCGGCGGTTCCCATCCGCTGCATCGGGATGGCCGCCAGGGCCATTTCCTTCGCCTTCTCGGGCAGAACGTCGGTCATATCCGTCTTGATGAACCCCGGGGCCACCGCGTTGCACGTGATGCCGCGCTTCGCCAGTTCCCGCGCCACGGTGCGCGTAAAGCCCACCACCCCGGCCTTCGACGCCGAGTAGTTGGCCTGTCCCGGGTTGCCGACGAGACCCGAAACGCTGGCCAGGTTGACGATGCGGCCGTATCGCTGCCGCAGCATGTGCCTGGCCGCGTGCTTGGTCATCAGGAAGGTGCCCTTGAGGTTGACGGCGATGACGAGGTCCCACATCTTGGCGTCCATGCGCAGCAGGAGGTCGTCCCTCGTGATGCCGGCGTTGTTGACGAGGATGTCCAGTCGCCCGCACTTCTCGGCCACTTCGTCGAGCATCTTCTCAACGGCCGCCTCGTCCGTCACGTCGACCTTGTAGGTGAGGACCTTCGCGGCGCCCTCGGCCGCGAGTGTCTCGGCGGCCTGCTTGAGGGCATCTTCCAGCACGTCCACCAGGACGACCGTCGCGCCGCCGGCGGCCAGTTGGCGAGCGCACTGAAATCCGATGCCGCGCGCCGCGCCCGTGACGACGGCCGTTTTGCCCTCAAACCGCGTATGGCACATGCAACCTGCTCCTCGCACGCCCCGTCAACGTCGCCGGGCGAAACGCGCCCACCGGGCCGCCACGGCCGCCTCGCCGTGGCGAGGCGGGCGGCTGCCCGGAAGACGGCCCTACGCCCGCGGCGCCTGGTTCAGTGCCTCGATGTCGGCTGCGGCCGCGACGTTGACGGCGTCGCGGCCGATCCTGCGGTCGATGCGCTTCAGGAGTCCCGTGAGGACCCGCCCCGGCCCGATCTCGTAAAAGCGGTCGAACCCGTCGGCGATGAGGCGCTCGACCCCCTGCTGCCAGCGGACCGCCCCGTCGACCTGCCGCGTCAGGAGGTCGGCCGGCGAAGCGGCGTCACTATAATAGTCCCCCGTCACGTTTGCAACTACGGGGAAAGCGAGTTTCCGGAACTCCAGCCGCCGCAGTTCCGGCGCGAGTTTCTCTCGCGCCGGGGCCATCAGCGGCGAATGGAACCCGCCCGCCACCGCCAGCGCCACCGCCCGCTGGGCGCCCAGCGACTCGGCGATCTGGCACACCCGCTCGCAAGCGGCCTTCACGCCGCTGACGACCACCTGGCCCGGGCCGTTGTAGTTCGCGGGCCAGATTGTACCGGCGGGGCGAGCGGCCTCGCAAATCTTTTCGGCCCCCGCCTCGTCCACGCCGATGAGCGAAACCATGCCCGAGGCTTGCGCATCGCACGCCTCCTGCATGAGGCGGCCCCGGAGGTGCGTCAGGCGCACGGCGTCGTCGAGCCCGAGTGCCCCGGCGGCCGCCAGGGCGGTGTACTCGCCCAGGCTCAGGCCCGCCGCTGCGCCCGGCCGGAGGGCCGCACCCGCCGGCGTCGCCCGCAGCGCGGCCAGGACCGCCAGGCTCGTCACCAGGATGGCCGGCTGCGAGATGTCGGTGGCCGTCAGGCGGTCCTCAGGACCCTCGAAACAGATCTTCGAGAGGCCGAAGCCCAGGACCTGGTCCGCCCGGTCGTACAGCGCCCGGGCCTGGGGGAACCTCTCGGCCACGTCCTTGCCCATGCCGACGACCTGGGCGCCCTGGCCAGGAAACAGAAGCGCCGGGTTGCCCATATCTGTGCCCCGCGGTGTTATCGGTTGCACGCCAAAGACGAATAACGACGGTCGCTCCGGAAGGCTTAATGCCTGATGACCGCTCCTGCCCACGTCAGGCCGCCGCCGAAGGCGATGAGGATGGCGATGTCGCCGGCCGCGAGGAGCCCCTGCCGCCGCGCCTCATCGTGGGCGATGGCCACGCTCGCGCCCCCCGTGTTGCCGTACTTGTGGATGTTCAGAAACACTTTCTCGGGCGGGAAGCCCATGCGGCTGGTGGCCGCGTCGATGATTCGCGCGTTGACCTGGTGCGGGATGACCAGGCGGACGTCCGCGGCGGTCAGGCGGCATTCCTTGAGGCACTCGTCGATCAGTTCCTCCATCTTGAGGACGGCGAACTTGAAGACCTCCCGGCCGCGGATATGCATGTAGTGCAGGCGCGCGTCAACCGTCTCGTGCGACGGCGGCCGCCGCGAGCCGCCGGCCGGCAGGATCATGAGTGCCCCGCCCGAGCCGTCCGCGTACGTGGTCGTATAGAGAATGCCCGTTTCGGCCTGGTCGCTGGCCTGGACCACGGCCGCGCCGGCCCCGTCGCCGAAGAGGACGCACGTGTTGCGGTCGCTGTAATCGGTGATGCGGGAGAGGCACTCGGCGCTCGTGACGAGGACCGTGCGGGCCTGGCCCGACAGGATCGCCGCCCGCGCCTGGGCCAGGGCGTAAATGTGCCCGCTGCACGCCGCCGTCAGGTCGAACGCACCGGCGTTCCGGCATCCCAGGCGGTCCTGGATCCAGCAGGCGGTGGCGGGCAGGGTGTTGTCGGGCGTGATGGTGGCGCAGATGACCAGGTCCACTTCCTCGGGCGTGACGCCTGCGCCGGCGAGCGCCGTCCGCGAGGCCTCGACCGCCAGGTCGCTCGTGGCCTGGAGGTTCTCGGCGATGCGGCGTTCCTGCATGCCGGTGCGCTGCGCGATCCATTCGTCGCTCGTCTCGATGAACCGCGCAAAGTCTGCGTTCGTCATCACCCGTTCGGGGACGAACATGCCGGTGCCGACGATTCGGGCGCTGGCGGGGCGGTTCACGGCTCCTGCCTCCCGGCCTGCGCGACCGCCTCAATGATGG
>Ga0315294_10008434_pt1 | contig 11327 bp, 10 predicted proteins | sample YL17G13_40_MG_FD_203626 | JGI IMG/M metagenome (GOLD analysis project Ga0315294, IMG submission 203626) | Sediment microbial communities from Yellowstone Lake, YNP, Wyoming, USA - YL17G13_40 | ecosystem: Environmental > Aquatic > Freshwater > Lake > Sediment | place: USA: Wyoming | collected... | reverse complement strand
GGGCCAGGAGGTAAAGAGAGGGCAGGTCCTTGCCCGCCTGGAGATGGCCCCCCTGGAAAGGGCCATCCGCCAGGCCGAGGCCAGCCTGGAAAACGCCCGCTATGCCCTGGATAAAGCTAAGAACCCCTACAAGGAGTCGGATATCACCCGCGCCCAGGCCCAGGTGGCCTCGGCTAAAGCCGCCCTAGCCTCGGCCCAGGCCCAGCTCAACGATATCCTCAAAGGCCCTGACCTAAAGGATGTCAAGCTCAGAGAAGAGCAGCTCGCCTCCGCCCAGGCCTCCCTCACCTCCGCCCAGGCCGGGCTTGACGAAATCTTCAAAGGCGCCGACCTGAAGGAAGTAGCGCTACGGGAGGCCCAGCTAAAGGTGGCCCAGGACTCCCTGGACCAGGCCAGGGAGAACCTGGCCAGGGCCACCATCATCACCCCCTTTGACGGCGTGGTGGCGGCCACCTATTTCAGAACAGGGGAGTATGCCCCGGCCAATGCCGCCGTCCTTGTCCTGGTGGACACCTCCCGTCTGGAGGTGGAGGCCCTGGTGGATGAGCAGGATATTCCCCGAATCCGCCCCGGCCAGGAGGCCCGGATATACTTTGACGCCCTGCCCACCGTCACCTTCCAGGGCCAGGTCAAGGCCGTCTCTCCCCTGGCCCAGCGCCAGGCCGGGCTAGTAAACTACCGCGTTCTCCTCTCCCTTGAGGGGGAGGCAGGGGCCGGTATCACCCTCCGGGAGGGCCTCACCGCCACGGCCGAAATCCTGGTGGACAGGAGGGAGAATGTCCTTCTGGTGCCCAACCGGGCCCTTTCCCGCCGCGGCCAAGAGAGGGTGGTGAAGGTGGTGGCAGGGGAGAAGATAGAGGAGAGGGTAGTGGCAGCAGGCCCCTCCAATGGGGAATACACCGAGATTACCTCAGGCCTGAAGGAGGGAGAGAAGGTCCAGGTGGAGTCGTCCCGCTCCACTCCCACCCCTTCCCCCAGGGGCATGCCCTTCTTCGGCCGGTAGGCTATCCGGCATGATTGAGATGGAGGGCATCACCAAGGCCTACCACCTGGGGCGGGGGGAGGTCCTTGCCCTCCAGGGGGTAAGCCTGAGGGTTGAGCGGGGGGAGATGGCAGCCATCATGGGCCCTTCCGGTTCCGGGAAGTCCACCCTGATGAATATAATAGGCTGCCTGGACCGCCCTACCTCGGGGAACTACCGTCTGGAGGGGGAAGAGGTTAGCCGCCTTTCCGATGATGCCCTGGCCTCGGTGAGGAACCGGAAGCTGGGCTTTGTCTTCCAGACCTACAACCTCCTGCCCCGCACCAGCGCCCTGAGCAATATAGAACTGCCCCTCATCTATGCCGGGAAAGGGGGTCGGCGGGGCTTGGCCTGGGAGGCCCTAAAGAAGGTGGGGCTGGCCCAGCGGGCCCACCACCGACCCAGTGAGCTTTCGGGCGGGGAACAGCAGAGGGTGGCCATCGCCCGGGCCCTGGTAAACAGGCCCTCCCTCCTCCTGGCCGATGAGCCCACGGGGAACCTGGACAGCCGCACCGGGGAGGATATCCTGAAGCTCTTTGAGGACCTCCACCGGAAAGAGGGGCTGACCATTGTCCTGGTAACTCACGAAAGGGATATCGCCCTCCGGGCCCAGAGGCGTTTTTTTATCCGGGACGGCATCCTGCGGGAGGAGAAAGGTGAGGGCTAGCGATGTCTTGCTCATTGCCCTCAGGGGCCTGGCCGCCCACCGCCTGCGCTCCTCCCTCACCATGCTGGGGATAGTCATCGGCGTCGCCTCCGTCATCTCCCTCCTGGCCCTGGGCAGCGGTGCCCAGCAGATGGTAGCCGGCCAGATTCAGGGCCTGGGCAGCAACCTCCTCTGGGTCTATCCCGGCCCGCCGACGCAGATGGGCATGAGGGGGTTAGTGGGAACGGGCTCAAACCTCACCCTGGAAGATGCTCGAGCCCTTATGGACCCGGATAGGGCCCCCTCGGTAGTGGCCGTTTCCCCCCAGGTCAACACCACCGCCCCAGTAGTGGCCGGGGGACTGAATACCACCACCTCCATCAGGGGGGTGACCCCGGAGTACGTCCAGGTGCGCAATTACTCCCTGGCGGAAGGGGACTTCTTCACCCCTCAGCAGGAGGAATCCAGGGCGAGGGTGGCGGTCCTGGGGAACCAGGTAGCCCAGACCCTCTTCCCCGATGGCGATGCCGTGGAGCAGTGGCTCCGGGTGGGGCCCCTCCGCCTGCGGGTCATCGGCGTGCTGGAGAGCAAAGGGGGGGCCATGGGAATGGAGGATGACCTGGTCCTGGTCCCCATCACCACCTTCCAGGCAGGGCTGGCCCGCCAGACGACCGCCGGGGGGGAGTTTTCCCTCCAGGTTATCACTGTCCAGGTAGCCGACGGCAAGCTTGTAGAACAGGCCAAGGAAGAGGTGAGGGCCATCCTCCAGGACCGGCATGGCTCCTCCGAGGAGGAGGACTTCAGCATCATCAGCCAGGAGGACGTGCTCCAAACAGTGGGCCAGGTGATGGGCATCTTCACCCTCTTCCTGGGGGCCATCGCCGGCATCTCCTTGCTGGTGGGGGGCATCGGAATCATGAACATCATGCTGGTCTCCGTCACCGAGCGCACCCGGGAGATAGGTATCCGCAAAGCGGTGGGGGCTAGACGGCGCCACATTATGCTCCAGTTCCTTCTGGAGGCCACCTTCCTCAGCCTGGCGGGGGGCATAATCGGCATCCTCCTGGGGATGGGCCTCTCCGGCCTGGTCTCCGGCATCAGGATGGGCGAGGTGGCCCTTCAGCCCGCCGTCACCCTGCCCGTTGTCCTTCTGGCCTTCTTCCTGTCCGCCGCCATCGGCATCTTCTTCGGTTTCTACCCCGCCTCCCGTGCCGCCCGTCTGGACCCCATCCAGGCCCTCCGGTACGAATAGGCCCCCTTTCCCCACCCGAATGTCCCCCCCAGAAAGGGACTAAAGGGTCATAGGCGGGGAGGCCCATTCTGGCAGAATAGGCCTAGGAAAGATGTCCTGATGAAAAGGCAATTGGTTGCCTTCCCCTCGGGGCTGGAGGGGAAAGTCGTCCTTTTTGTCTTTCTGGGGCTTACCCTCTTCTTCTGGGTGCTCTATTTTGGAGGGCTCTGGCTGGCCCAGGAGACAATGGGGCAGGGCCTGGCAGAAGGGCTGGATTCTCTTCTCTCCTGGTGGAGGTGGGGGAGAGTCCTGGCGGGGTTGGGCTTTACGGGGGTCCTGGCCCTTGCCTGGTTTGCCATCCACCGGATGTCCACCCCGATGAAGAGGCTCACCTCCGCCGCCCAGGGCCTGGCCCAGGGGGACCTGGAGACCCCCATCCCCACCACCAGCCTGGGGGAGGCAGGGACCCTGGCCCAGGCCCTGGAGACAATGCGGCAGAGGCTCCATGAGGCACATCAGGAGCTAAGGGGCTGGGGCGATATGCTGGAGACCAAGGTAAAGGAAAGGACCAGGGAGCTTTCCACCCTCTACGAGGTGTCCACCATCCTGGGGTCGGGGCAGGAGCTGAGAGAGAGGTTGAAACAGGCCCTGGCCCGGCTGGTGCCCACCAACTCCACCCTGGCCCTTGTCACCCTGCTGGACAGGAAAGAGCAACGCCTGAGAGTCCTGGCTGCCCACGGGGCCAGGGGAGATGAGACCCAGGGCCTGGAAATAGACCTGAGGGACCTCCCCCCAACCCTGGCCCAGGCCGTTACCCAGGGCAAGGGAACCCTTATCTTCACCGAGCCTTCTCTTATCCCGGAAAAGCTCAAATCCCTGCCCCTCTTTAAGGACAAGCGGACCCTGGTCATCATCCCCCTGATGGCCAACCAGGAGGCCCTGGGCTCTATCATCCTCACCGGCCCTCATACTCTGGCCTTCACCGCCGAGGAGTTCCGAGTCCTGGGCACCTTTGCCTCCAACACGGCTATGGCCATCCGCAATGCCCTCTCCTATGAAGAGCTGAAAGAAAAGACGGAACAGCTTTCCGCCACCTGGGAGATAACCAAGGTCCTCATCTCCAGCCTGAAGATGGAAGAGGGGTTTAAGGCCTTTGCCCGGGAAGTAAAACGCCTGGTGGACCTGGAACGGGCCGAGGCCATCCTAGATGAGGGGAACGGCGAGATAACAGAGATGGCCCTGGACCTGGGACAGGGGGTGCTGGAAAAGGGGGAGGAGGAGATAAGGGCCCTGAAGAAGACCCCCCTGGAATGGCTGAAAGTCCACCGCAAGCCCCATCTCATCCTGGACCTCAAGCTGGAGGACCACTTCCCCATAGACCAGGTCTATGCCCAGCGGGGATACCGCTCCGTCCTGCGACTACCCCTCCTAACCCGGGACATGGTGTGGGGCTACCTGACCCTCCTCAGCCGCCGCCCCCAGGCCTTCGGCCTCAAGGAGATACAGGTGCTGGAGCCCGTCATTGCCCAGCTGGCAGTAGCTACCGAGAATTACCGGCTGTTTCAGGGCCAGGGGCGCCACCTGGAGAGGCTGACGCTCCTCTCCGAGCTCCTAACGCGGCTGGGTTCTAATCTGTCCCTGGAGGACGCGGTTGAAAATGTCCTGCGCAGCGCCCGGCAGCTCCTGGGGGGCGGGGAGGCCATCTTTTCCCTCTACGACCCCCAGACCCATGAGCTGCGCTCCAGCTCCTTCCTGGACAGCCAGGGCTCTTTCCAGTTCCAGGCCAGCCCCCACATCAACCCCTCCGAAGCCACCAACAGGGTGGTGTATCTCACCGGACAGCCCATCGTCTACCCCGGCTCGGAGACACCCCCCCTGGAGGCCGGGGCTGGCTCTCTGATAGCGGTGCCCGTCCTTCTCGGGACCACCCCCCTGGGGGTCCTTACCTTGTATTTTCCCGACCCCCATCCCTTTGGCCAGGAGGACATCCAGCTCCTGTTCACCCTGGGGCGGGCAGCGGCGGTAGCCGTGCATAATGCCCGCCTCTTTGCCCAGGTGGGGGAGGTGGAGGCCCTGCGCCACCTTAGCAAACTCAAGACAGAATTTATCTCCCGGGTCTCCCACGAGCTCCGCTCCCCCCTCACTATGCTGGTGGGCTACTCCGAGCTCATGATAAAGAAGGAACAGGTCCCCGCCAAGCTCCAGCCCATGGTGGAGCGCATCTACGACCAGGCCAGGCATATGACCACTATCGTGGACGACCTGCTGGATATCTCCCGTATTGAGACGGGGACCCTAGAGCTGAAAAGTGAGAGGGTTGACCTCAACAGGCTGATTGAGGCCTGTGTCAACGACTACCAGGCTTCCTGCCTCAAGCACTCCTTTGACGCCTGCCTGAAAGAGATATTACCGGTGGAGATAGACCCCGCCCGCATCTCCCAGGTCCTGCGCAACCTGCTGAGCAACGCTGTCAAATACTCCCCCAGGGGGGGCACCATCCGGGTCTCCTCCCAGAGAAATGGGGCCGGGGTGGTAGTGAGTATCTCGGACGAAGGTATCGGCATCCCCAGGGAGGAGCAGGAGAGAATCTTTGAGAAGTTCTACCGGGGCAGAAGCGAACAAGTAACCAGGGTCCGGGGGACAGGCCTGGGCCTGAGCATCTCCAAACACCTGGTGGAGGCCCACGGAGGCCGCATCTGGCTGGAGAGCCAGGCGGGCCAGGGCTCCACCTTTTTCTTTTCCATCCCCACAAGAAAGGGGGGCGAATGTACCGAATAATGATAGTGGACGATGACCCGGAGATAAGGACGCTGGTGGCCGTCACCCTGGGGGACGGCCATACCATCCTGGAGGCCGCTGACGGTGTGGAGGCCCTTTACCTGGCCAGGAAGGAAGCCTTTGACCTGGTCCTTCTGGATGTGATGATGCCCAGGATGGACGGCTTTGAAGCCTGCCGCCAGCTCAAGGGGGACCCTTTGACCATGAATACCCCCGTCATCATGCTCACCGCCCGGGGCACCAGGGAGGACCTGGAAATGGGGAGGGAGGCAGGGGCCGATGACTATTTCGTCAAGCCCTTCAGCCCCACCGCCCTCCTGGACAAGGTAACCCAGGTCCTGGAAAAAGGCCGAGAGGAGAAGCCCCATGGCTGATAGGGCCGAAAAGAGGCCCCAAGGCGCGAGCCTGGAGCAGATGAGGGTCTATGCCCGGGAACTCCACCAGCTCTACCGGGCCGAGCACCAGGCCCGCCAGGAACTGGAGGCCAGGACCCACGCCCTGGAACAAAAGGTGAGAGAGTTGGCCGCCCTGAACCAGCTCTCCCAGACCCATATCCGCCAGAACATCCAGGCCCAGGAGGCCCTCCAGGACCTGCTGGCCCAGCTTAAGGCCCTGGTAGCACAGGCCGAAGCCCCACCGGGGAAAAAGACCCCGACCTGAGCCTTACCCAGGACCTTATCCAAGGGCGACGTTCTCTTCAGATATGTTTGGCCATCAAAGTAGGGGAAAAACCTGAACGGGAAGTCACTCTGACTTTATTTCGGGACCCCTATGCACGCTTGTGAGGTAACGAATAACCCCACGCAACGATTGCCAGTCAATGACCAGGTGAGCGACCGTCACAACCACAGCGGCCACAGCAATCCAAAGGTGAACGTCGCCCCATTCGCCTTTAGTCAGGCCCAGCAGGAGCGGAAGCCGACCTGAGCGAGGTCCAGAAGGCGCCGACCATAACAAAAGGCCAGATAGCGCTACCAGACTCCAAACGGCAATGAGCATTACTCCCACGACAGCGCGAGCATATACCTTTACTCTGACGGGACGCCTGGGTTCCATACGACCTCCTTCCGATGCCATATCCAGGGCCTGCCAGGCCCTCTGTTCTCCCGTCCCACCCCAGGCCCATGTCCCGGGGTCAGACAGATTAGACCAGCCGGGTCTTGGCCCTGATGAGGGCCTGGTCGGCGGCGGAAAGGAGCTGGGCCGGGCCCTCCCCGTCCTGGGGAAAGGTGGCTACCCCGTAGCCAAAGGCGGGGAGGGGGTAGCCCTCCCCCCCTGCGGAAAAGCGGGAGCGAGAAAAGACGCCCATCAACCGGCCCATGGCCCTCTCCGCCTCCTGGGCCGAGGTCTCTGGCATGAGGAGAACGAACTCATCCCCCCCATAGCGAGCCACCCCGTCCCCCACCCTCAGGTTGTCCCGGAAGAGCCGGGCCACGGCCTTTAGGGCCTCGTCCCCCACCACATGGCCGTAGCGGTCGTTGATTGTCTTCAGTCCGTGGGTGTCCACCAGCACCAGGGAAAAGGGCCGGCCCTTTCTCCGGGCCCGGGCCAGCTCCTCCTCCAGACGCTTTTCCAGGTAGTTCCGGTTATAGACCCCCGTGAGGCTGTCCACCAGGCCCTCCTGCCGGGCCTTCTCCAGGGCCTCCAGCACCTGCCCCAGGAGGCGGGCCAGCCCCCCCAGAAGCTCCCGCTCGCCCGGAGAGAAGACCCGGCCCCCTATCTCCAAGACAAGAAACCCCCACGACTTCCGCCCCGATTTCAGGGGAAAGACCGTCCAGGAAGGGGGCATCTCCCGGGGCAGTCTTCCCGCAGGCACCTTCAGCCCCCGGGAGGCCACCAGTTCCAGCTTCCTGCCCCTCTTAAGGAAAAGGGCAGTGTGAGGATAACCCAGCCCCTTTAGGGTGAGGAGGGCACTGTTGCAGAGGTCCGATAGGGGGTCCTTCAGGCCCTTTTCCACAGCCAGTATTCCAGGCTATCAGCCAGGGCCTGCCAGCTAGCCTCAATGATGTTGGGAGAGGCCCCCACCGTCCGCCACTCCGCCTCCCCATCGCTGGACTCAATGAGCACCCTCACCTGGGCCGCCGTTCCCGCGCTCTCCTCCAGGATGCGCACCTTGTAGTCCACCAGCTTTACCCTCTCCAGGGCGGGGTAAAAGCGGACCAGGGCCTTCCTCAGGGCCCCGTCCAGGGCATTGACAGGGCCGTTGCCCTCGGCGGCGGTATGGACCAGCTCCCCATTCACCTTCACCTTGACCATGGCCTCGGCCAGCAGGCCCTCCCCCGCCTGGGGGGGGCGGCGGCGCTTTTCCACCACCACCATAAAGTCCACCAGCTCAAAGGGGGGCTTGTATCCCGGCTGGGCCCGGTGGAGGAGCAGCTCAAAGGAGGCCTCGGCCCCATCATACTGAAAGCCCTGGCTCTCCAGGGCCTTGATACGCTCCACGACCTTTTGGGCCTCCCCCTCCTCCAGGCGCGCAAACCCCTTCTCCCTGGCCTTAAAAAGAATGCTGCTCCGGCCCGAGAGCTCCGAGACCAGCACCCGGGGGTGGTTCCCCACCAGGGTGGGGTCTATATGCTGATAGCTTCGGTCCCACTTCATCATGGCAGAGACATGGAGCCCCGCCTTGTGGGCAAAGGAGGAGGCCCCCACATAGGGCAGGTGGGCATCGGGGGCCAGGTTGGCTATCTCGCTGACATAGCGGGATACCTCGGTGAGCCGGGAGAGCTGGGCCTTGCTGAGGCAGTCTATCCCCAGCTTCAGCTTGAGGGCGGGGATGATGGAGCAGAGGTTGGCGTTGCCGCAACGCTCCCCGTAGCCATTGATGGTCCCCTGCACCTGGACCGCCCCCGCCCTCACCGCTGCCAGGCTGTTGGCCACCGCCACCTCCCCGTCATTGTGGGCGTGGATGCCCAGGGGGACCCCAATTTTCAGGGCAGCCTTCACCCCCTTCTCTATCTCGTGGGGGAGGGACCCGCCGTTGGTATCGCAGAGGACCAGGACCTCCGCCCCCGCCCCGGCCGCCGCCTTCAGCGCCTTGAGGGCATAGCGGGGGTTGTCCTTATAGCCCTCAAAGAAGTGCTCGGCATCAAAAAAGACCCTCAGGCCCCGGCCCCTGAAAAAGGCCACCGAGTCACGAATCATCCTCAGGTTTTCCTCAAGAGAAGTTTCCAGCACCTGGGTCACCTGGAGGTCCCAGGCCTTTCCCACCAGGCAGGCTACCGCCACCCCCGCCCCCAGGATGGCCAGGAGGTTAGGGTCTTCCTCGGCTTTCACCCCCGGCCGGCGGGTGGAGCCGAAGGCCACCAGGGCGGCCTGGGCCAGCTTCAGCCCCCGGGCCTTCCTGAAGAACTCCTCCTCCTTTGGATTTGACCCCGGCCACCCCCCCTCAACATAGGGGATGCCCAACTCATCCAGCTTCTTCGTAATCTTGAGCTTGTCCTCCACCGAGAAAGAGAGCCCTTCCCGCTGGGCCCCGTCCCTGAGGGTGGTATCATAGAGATAAACTTGAGACATCAGCCTTCGTGTTCTAGGATCCATTTCTACAAAATACCAAGATCTTCCTCTAAGTCCCGGAGACTTTTCTTTTGCTTAAGTAATTCGTCTACCTTTTCAACCCCAATGAACCTGAGCTTATTCCGGATTTCGTGGTAAAGGCCGGACAGCAGCTTATCAGCGTTTTTCTTATCCTCTTTGTCAGCTATTAGAAATATGTTGCTATTCCATATGTCGAAAGCGTGCTTTAGCTTAGCCAATGCCCGGTGCAAGTCTCCGCCGAAGTGGACTTCAAATACATAGGCGGGAACAGCCCTTTCCACTCTCCTCCATACAGCATCTAAGCGGTTCCCTTCCATATCATACTCTCTTTCAGCTATGAATTTTTGTAGGCGGCCGATTTCAAGAACTTTCGCAATTATTTCATCATGGAGATTAAGCCCTGATGGCGAAGTTCCAATATGGGTTGCTGGAAGTGGAGGCTCTGCTCGCTGCCCAGGGAAGGCTTTTAGTACATCATTGGCTAAACTTTCCTCAAACGTCTGCAACGCCTGTCGGCGGCGAACCCGGTTTTGGATCATCATATCAACTATTCTCTCCGAGCGCCATCGATCTTGAGGCAAGCAGTATTCCATATCGAATTCAAATCTAAAAGGCCACAGAACCTTTCCCTGCTTGACCTCTTCAGGCCACAGCGGCCTGTCCTGCTTGGACTTGTTACGAACCAAGCCAAAGCCAATGAGGCCACCTACAGGAGACGAAGCGTAAATCAGGATTCTATCGCCAGGCGATAAATGCTCCCAAAGGCCCTGCTGTGTTGCCTTGAGCCCCCACAGGTTCCCATGCTCAAAAGCGGTCTGCCAATTCCGTGGAGAACCTATGACAAGCCACCACTTAGACATTGGTCTTCTTTCGCCCTTCCGCCAAATGCTTCCTAGTAGAGTTGCCTCTCTAATTCCATAGCCGCATAACTCGAGACTTTCCCAGAGCGCTGTAGTGCTCGGGCTGTTTCTAGACTGGTGAGGCCACCAACGATGAGGTCATTATACTTGGCACGAAATCCATAGGCTATATGATGCTCCTCACCCACGGCTTCAATCCGGACAATCTCCCAGCCTCTGTCATATTCTGGTTCAACCGAACGCAAATCGGCTAGTCCCTCAGCTTCTAGCTTTTCAAGTGCCTCTTTCAGTTCTTCATCGCTTTGCATAGGTTTACCTCCTGATTGGCCTTGGCTCTTTCACTTCAGACACAGGCTCTCTATCCCCCTATTCTGCTGGCTATCAGCCTGCCCATCTCTTCCGTGCTTACCTGCGTGCCCGTTTGCCCCATTATATCACGGGTGCGGGCACCTTCGGACAGGACGGCCTCCACCGCCTTTTCTACCGCCCGGGCCGCCTCTTCCAGGCCCAGGGAATACCTCAGCAGGAGGGCCACGGAGAGGATGGTGCCCAGAGGGTTGGCCAGGCCCTTCCCCGTCATGTACGGGGCCGAGCCGTGGACCGGCTCATACAGGCCGAAGGCGGGCACCCCCTCCCGGGGGATGGCGGCCAGGCTGGCGGAGGGCAGCATGCCCAGGGAGCCGGCCAGCACCCCGGCCTCGTCGCTCAATATATCTCCGAACATGTTCTCAATGGCGATGACATCAAAGTCCGATGGGCGCCGGACGAGCCTCATGGCACACGAGTCCACCAGATAATGCTGGAGCTCCACATCGGGATACTCAGGGGAGAGCTCGGTAGCAATCTCGCGCCAGAGCCTTGACGATTCCAGGATATTGGCCTTGTCCACCGAGGTCAGCTTCCGGCGCCTCCTCCGGGCCAGCTCAAAGCCCACCCTGAGCAACCTTTCTATCTCGTGCTCGGAGTACCTGAGGGTATCCACCGCCCACCTGCCCCGGGAGGTCTGCCACCGCCTCTTGGGCTTGCTAAAATAAAGCCCCCCCGTAAGCTCCCGCACCACGATTAGGTCCACACCTTCCACAAGCTCTTTTTTCACCGGGGATGACTCAAAGAGCACGGGCAAGGGCCTCACCGGCCTCAGGTTGGCGAAGAGGCCCAGGCCCTTCCTCAGGGCCAGGAGGCCGTCCTCGGGCCTGACCTTTGCCTGGGGGTCATCCCATTTGGGGGGCCCCCCCCCCCCCCCCGCGACCCCCCCGG
>Ga0315294_10008432_pt1 | contig 11330 bp, 8 predicted proteins | sample YL17G13_40_MG_FD_203626 | JGI IMG/M metagenome (GOLD analysis project Ga0315294, IMG submission 203626) | Sediment microbial communities from Yellowstone Lake, YNP, Wyoming, USA - YL17G13_40 | ecosystem: Environmental > Aquatic > Freshwater > Lake > Sediment | place: USA: Wyoming | collected... | reverse complement strand
CTGGGATGTTTACTTTCTCGATACATTAAAAGGTTGGATCGGAACCGACCAGGGTTTTATCTATTATACCGATGATGGTGGCTGGAACTGGTCCACTCAAACTATGGGTATATCCAAATATACAGCAAGAATTACCTTTTTCGATAATAATTATGGCTGGGCATCTTGTGGCGGTGCAATTGTTGGACAAACTACTAATGGTGGTCAACAGTGGAATCAAATTATTTTGGATTATCCCCCATTTCATGTTGATACAGTAGATTTATATGACATTTCATTTGTTACACAAAGTAAAGGGTGGTTTTGTGCCGGACGATATCCAGAAGTAATTACAGGAGATACCTGGTTTAGAGGCGGTCAGGGATATATCGCCAAGTCAACCAATAGTGGTGATTCATGGCAACTACAGAAAAGAGATAGTGTATATGACTTCTTTGGTTTAAGGTTCCTTGACACATTAAAAGGATTCGTCGTGGGTGGCAATGACCGAACAAATTCAGCCGTGATGATGAAAACCCTAAATGGTGGGCAAACATGGCAAGCAATCACAATCCCAAATCAGGCAAAATATCTAAGAGCTTTAGAGTTTGTTGATAGAAAATATGTATGGGCGGTGGGAAGAAATGGCACGATAATTCACAGTAGTGATAGCGGCAGTACCTGGGTTCAACAACAAAGCAATGTCGATACAACTCTTTTTGATGTGAATTTTGCGGATAGCCTGCATGGCCTCATTGCTGGTAACGGCTGCGTGCTCTACACCAATAACGGCGGCGATACATGGCAACAAGCAACGATCGGTATCGAGGAAATCAATTATATTAACAACATTATTCCAAAACTTAAAATGACAGTATCACCTAATCCATTTCATCGTCAGACATTATTCCATATTCAAAGTACAAATGCTCACCTATATAATATAAAAATTTATAATCTAAATGGTGAATTGATAAAATCATTTAACCAAAATCAACCTCCAATATGGGACGGAACCGACAACAATGGAAAACATGTATCATCCGGTGTATATTTCAGCACAATAAATATTGATCAACGTACTACTATAGTACCAATAGTATATCAGAAATAGGATACTAAAATGAAAATAAAAATTTTATTTTTATTAGTATTAATAACATCCATTATTAATATAACATATGCAACAACCGGTGCGAGATATATAATTATTTGTCCCGACAGTTATATTCAATCGCTACAGCCATTAGCTGATTGGAAAACGAAAAAAGGTGTAAAAACAATAATTGCGCCTTTATCAGTAACCGGTAGTAATGCTTCGCAAATCAAAAATTATATACTCAACGGTTATAATAATTGGGATATCAGACCAGAATATATCCTGATAGCAGGATTGGGTACGCTGGTACCATATTCTGGTAGTTCAGACGATTATTATGCTGATATTACTGGTAACTATCGAATTGAGCTCAGTATTGGTCGTCTTCCTTTTACTACCATTGATCAATGTAATCTTCATGTTGCAAAAATACTTGCGTACGAACGTACCCCATATCTTGATGATACATTCTGGTTTAAAAAGGGAACCATTATTGTAAGAGAAGATGGCTCATCACCACCGGACGATGTTTTCTGGGAGAATGCCCGATATATTGCCAATTTTTGGCAAAATTTTGGATATACTCAGGTTGATACTTTTTCAAGACTGCGTGGTCATACTAGTACTAATGTTATTAATTCGATAAATGATGGCCGGATGTTTGTTGTCTATCGTGGCGAAGCAGTAACAAATTGGTGGAGTCCCTTTGCAATTACACCAAGTAATTTAGCTAACAATAATAAAACGCCAGTCGTAGTGTCTGGAACATGTCAGACAATGTCAGTAAGTTCTGATGGTTATCTGGGAAATGCATTTCTAAATGCTGGATCCGCTACAATCCTAAAAGGTGGGGTGGCTTATTTTGGAACGACGGTTGTCGCCAGTGGACCCAATCTTGGTTTAAACCGTGGTATAGTTACCAAAGGCTTTTTTCAGTCTATCTTTGCAGAAAGAACATTTACATTGGGTGACGCAGCAAAACGAGGTAAGTTCATTATTGATTCAATACAACCACCAAATTATATTACAACACGGTATTCGGAGTGGGAACTTTTCGGTGATCCGGAATTACAATTATGGACTGGCGTTCCGCATAAGTTATTCGCAATTTATGATTCTATAATGCCTGTCACACAAACCGATTTCATTGTGAATATTCAATCTGATGCAGGACAACCAATACAGAATGCATTGGTCTGTATCCAAATGGATACAACCGTTTATTCATATGGATATACGAATGCACTAGGACAAGTGAGATTATCAATCCAACCCAATACAACAGGTTCACTTAGTGTCACCGTTACCGCTCATAATTATCGTCCATTTGAAGGGACGGCAAGAATAATAGCAGCGAATACTCCATACCTTGTATACGATTCGTGCTATGTAAATGATTCGCTAGGCGGTAACAATGATCATAAAATTAATCCCGGAGAAAATATTCAATTAAGAATATTTTTGCAAAATAGTGGCGGCGCTCCTGCTTCCGAAGTTCAGGCAGTATTGAGGTCCTCTGACCCATTAATAACAATTACGGATAGCATTCAGAGTTTCGGAACTATATCTCAAGGGATGATAGCAGGATCTCAGGGTCTCTACCGATTTTTAGTTAATCCGAACTGCAATAATAATTATCAATTGAATTTTCAACTTTTCGTACAGGATAGTCAAGGGCATAACTGGACTCAACAAATTACTATTCCGGTTTTTGCTGCCAAACTAATTTTTGTTTCATCTGCGATTAATGATTCTTTTCCAGGTGGAAATGGTAACGGGCGATTAGGTTCAATGGAAAATGCAAAAGTCATAATTCAAATAAATAATATTGGTGAAAATATATATCAAGCAACGGCGGTACTAAATTGCCAAAGTCAATATATTATCATTACAGACTCATCGGCCAGTTTTGGTGATATTAGTGCCGGAGGAACGAGTAATAATATTTATGACCCATTTGCTATTTCGACTAGTCCCAATTTACCAAAAAATTATCAACTGAATTTTTCGGTAACGCTAAGTGGTCAAGGTGAAACATATACTTATCATGATAATCTTGTATTCGGTGTAGTAACTGAAACTGGAAATTCAAATGATCCAAGCGGTCCCGATGCATATGGTTATTGGGCTTATGATAATACTGATACTTTGTCTGGTCGAGCTCCGAGCTATAGTTGGTTTGAAATTGGACCGCTCGGTCCTGGTTCACTTATTGACTCAATAACGAATCGAGACGCAGCGGTGGTGACTTTACCTCTGCCGTTCACATTTCGTTACTATGGACAGAATTACGATTCAATATCCGTTTGTTGTAATGGTTTCTTGGCAATGGGAAGAACCAGTTATCGATTAGGAACTAACTCGGGAATACCGGATACAGCCGGTCCGGCGGCAATGATTTCCCCATTTTGGTGTGATTTGAATGCTAATGAAAATACGAATCCGGCTGGTGCTGGTGATATCTATCAGTACTATGACGCGTCGAATCATCGATGGATTGTCGAATTTTACGGTGTTGCGCACTACGGTCAAACCAATGTCCGAGAGACATTTCAAACAATTATCTTGGACCCTATATATTATCCAACACAGACTGGCGATGGTGAAATAATATTTATGTACAATACGGTTGCCGACCCAGCGGTTGCGACCGTGGGAATCGAAAACCAAACACAAGCGCGTGGTATACAATATGTTTATAATAATAACTATAATCCGACTGCCGCTGTCTTGGCGAATGGAAGAGCAATAAAGTTTAGCACACAAACACCGACCAATTTCCAAAGTCTATGGATTGTATTAACCCGAGCAACTTATTCTGATTCAATTGGTGGTAACAATAATGGAATCCCGGAGCCCGGTGAAACAATTCGATTAATAACCTATCTGCGCAACAGTGGTTCAATTCAAGCACAAAATGTTTTAGTAACATTAAGAAGTCTTGATGGAAATGTTATCGTGACCGATTCAATTAGGAATTTCGGGAATATTGCCCAGGGCGGCGAAGTAAACAATCAAACCAATCCTTACCTATTCAACATTATCGCCAATCCGACTGATACAATTCTTGATTTTGTTCTCCAAGTTCAAGCACAAAATTATTCGAGTATACAGTACTTTTCAATCGGAATCCAGCGTCATCCGGGTATTGAAAACAATTCATCACAAAACATCAAATATTTTGTTTTAAAACAGAATCGCCCTAATCCGTTTAAATATTTTACTACAATTGAATATTCACTGCCTGTTAGCCAACACGTAGAATTAAAAGTTTATAATTCTCTCGGACGTATTGTAAAAACACTCGTCTCAAAAAACCAATCAAGCGGCATCTATCAGGTCACGTGGGACAGAAAAGACGATATGCAACGTAATGTATCTACCGGTATATATTATTGTGTATTTTCGAATTCTCTAAATTGTAAAATAACAAGGAAAATGGTATTGAACTAAATGCGATCACGGCTGCTCTTAATAATTTTTGGATTACTGATAATTAATTTAATTATCAATCAACCGACCAGCGCCATCGACCCACGCTTTCATACATATGGTGAAATGTCTGATGAAATTCGGTACGTTTCGTTAAGATATCCAAATATTACACGCATCTATACGATAGGTTACACAACCGCTTTTCATCTCCCTATCTTAGCCATGAGAATATCTGATAACCCCCAAATTAATGAAGACGAACCAAAGTTACTTTACAACGGTATACATCATGCATGTGAACTTATCGGACCAGAGGTATGTTTGTATCTTATTAATGACCTGGTAACGAAATATGGAAATGATTCTTTTATCACATCAACGATTAATAATACTGAGATATGGATCGTTCCGATGGTCAATCCGGACGGTAATTATATTGTTGAATCTGGTATCGACACTTTCTGGAGAAAAAACTGCCGTGATAATAATGGCAATGGTATATGGGATCCCGAAGATGGAGTTGACTTGAACCGTAATTACGATTTCTTATGGGAACTTGGTGGTAGTCCCGACCCCAATAGCCGTGAGTACCGAGGACCATATCCATTTTCCGAAAACGAAACTCAGGCAATCCGCGATTTAGTATTAAGCAAGAAATTTGTATTTGATATTTGTTATCACAGCAGCAAGGAGCAATGGGAAGGTGAAGCAGTTTATTATCCATGGCGTTGGGGAAACCCCTTTTGCCCTGATTATAACTATGTCAGAGCAGTTGCAGAAAGTGTTGCTTACCGAATTCAGAATGATGCTGGAACCGGCACTTATTATGCGATTGCCGGGCGGGCAACCGAAGGGGGTTTATCACGCAACTGGATGTATTTTGCGACTGGAACATTTGCCTACACAATTGAAGTCAGCCACACATATTTTCCCCCTGCTTATCGTGTTGATTCAATATGCCAGAGAAATTTAGCTGGCGCTTATTATTTATTACAGCGCTCCTTTGGCAGTCAAATTACCGGACACGTAACCGATTCCATAACTGGTCAACCTTTAGTTGCAGAAGTACGAATTCTACAAGCATATGCACCACCAGAATCAATGGCTCCAAGAACAAGCGATACAACTTATGGCAGATTTTACCGTATTTTAAATCCTGGTAGTTATACAGTTAAGGTAGTAAAGCTCGGATACGAAACTGAATCTATTCCTAATGTAGTTGTATCCGCAGGTCTGCCAACTATCTTAGAAATTAAATTATCGCCAACACATATTTTCGAAGACAAAACCATCCCTATCAATCAGAATAAAACCTTTCAAATTTTACCATCAATTACTAATAACAATAACAAAATTAACTTTGTCTTGAATGGCGATAGCAAAGTTAATATTGACATCTATTCTCAAAATGGACGATTAATAAACACCCTAGTAAATCAAACACTCCCTACTGGTGTATATTCATATTCTTGGAATTACGAAGATAAAAATGGAAAAAAAGTGAATGATGGTGTTTATTTTATAAAAATTAGAACCAGCCAATTTGAACAAACAAAAAAACTTATTGTAGCTAATTAGTCAATAATAGACTTTTTATAATCTTCCAAAATTTGCCTATGATCAAATGTGATGTTTTGTGGTAAATCATCTAAAATAAATAACATTATTTCAGCCGCATCATCTGCTGCCTTTGGCAATCCATTACTACTCGCCGTAAAAACAATTGATACCGTATGCTTTCTTGGATCGCGGTCTGGTTGTGAATAAACATGAAATTGTTTCAAATTAGTTAATTCTAAGCCGATCTCTTCTTTTGCTTCTCTTTTTGCTGTATTTTCAACACTCTCTCCAAGCTCAACAAAACCGCCAGGTAAAGCCCAACCATACGGTGGATTTTTTCGCTTAATAAGTACAACCTTTCTATCAATTTCTATAATAATATCAACTGCTAAACCTGGCTGCTGATACATATGCTACGGTTGTTTAATACCAAGTTCTAACAAATAATCCTTTAATGCTTCATTCCATGGTCGTAGATTATTTTTAAAGATGCTCTGGTAATTATGATTTTCCAGTACGGAATTAGAAGGGCGTTTGGCCGGGCGGTTAATTTTATCACTTAAAATTGGTGATACACTGTTCTTTAATCCTGCTTGTTTTATAATTTCACATGCAAGTTGATACCATGAACATTTTCCAGAATTGGTCAGATGAAAAATACCATAATGTTCTTTATTTGCGATATTAAACAAGTGTTCGCAAAGGTCTTTAGTATAAGTTGGGCATCCAATTTGGTCTGACACAACTTCTAAATTTTCTTTTTCTTTTGCTATTTTCAGTATCGTTGTGACGAAATTCTTACCATTCTTACCATATAACCATGAGGTGCGAACAATATAATACTTTTTTAAGTGTTGAATGATAGCTTTCTCGCCAAGAAGTTTTGTCAAACCGTAATAATTAATCGGGTTCGGTTTATCTGATTCATTGTATCCGGTCTCTTGTGTTCCGTCAAAAACATAGTCGGTACTCATGTATAAGAGCTTTGCTTTGATTTCCTTTGCTGCCAGGGCTAATGTCCAAGTCCCTTGAGTATTAACTGCGTATGCTTTTGCCTTTTCGATTTCTGCTCCGTCAACATCAGTATATGCAGCGAAATGGAAAATTATATTAGGTTTTTCTCTCTTTATTGTGGCAATGGTTCTATCTACATTTGTGATATCCATTTCAGGAATATCCCATTTGACCAAATCAATATCTTTGCTCGCGATGTAATCGCAAAAATCAGCACCCAGCATTCCATGTGCACCGATGACCGCAATTTTCACAACTGATAATAAATTATAATATTTGAGATGTCAATATTACGAAAAATCAATGAATTATTAAAATTTGAAGTCAGTTGACATTTTACACTTTTATATATTATACTCAGTTCAAAAGTCGAAATCAAATGCTGACCATAATAAAATTTTTCGTGAAAATCAACCAAAGATGTTCAATTTTCTTTGCGAAATACCTGCCTCAAACTAAACCTTTCATAATAGACATTTATAACAAAACTGTCGCAAGCTACGCAAATGCAAAACGCAATCAGACTATCATTGATGCCGGTTGTGGTACAAAAACAACATTTGTAAAATTTTGTAAAACAAGTATAAATAACAAAATCATTGGAATTGATTTATCAATAAACGCTTTTGAAAATAAAGATGTTGATGAGGTTATTATTACAAATCTTGAAACTGATTTGCCATTTAGCGAAAATTCAATTGATATTATATCTTCAAGTTCGGTTGTTGAGCATTTAAAAGATGTAGAAACTTTTGTCAAAAATTGTAGCCTTATATTAAAACCAGGCGGAATTTTTATTAATTTATTTTCTAATCGTTATGCTCCATTTGCTTTATTGAATTATTTATTACCAGAAAAAATTTCACGAAAATTACTTTATTTCTTTCGGGAATCAATGAGAACAAAAAGAAGATACAGAGTATATTATAATAAATGCACCTATAATCAGTTTAACCAGTTATTACAAAAATATAATTTTGAAATGGTCAATACTTATTTTAATTATTATCAATCCTTTTATTTTGATTTTTTCTTCCCCTTATTTATTGCAAGTGCAATTTATGAAATCATTTTGAGCGCGGTAAAAAATAAAAATCTTTGTTCTCATATGATAATTATTGCTAAAAAAATCAAATAAAACCAAAGATTATGGTCGCAGTACTTTTTCGATTCTACTTAATGCCCAGTCAATGTCTTGCTTTGTGATAATAAGTGGTGGAGCAAAGCGAATCACATAATCATGTGTTTCCTTGGCTAAAATACCATCTGCCATCAACCGTTCACAAAATGGTCGTGCTTTACCAGCTTCATTTTTAATTTCAACACCGATTAATAGACCTTTTCCCCTCACTTCTTTCACAAATGGCGAATCAATCGCCCTGAGTTGGCTCATAAAATAGTCGCCAACCTGTTTAGCATTATCTGCCAGCTTTTCTTCGACAATTACTTCCAAAGCAGATTTTCCAATCGCGCATGCCATTGGATTACCGCCAAATGTTGAACCGTGGTCACCCGGTGTGAACACATCCATAATGTTATTATTGGCACACATCGCCGAAACCGGATAAAAACCACCGCCCAATGCTTTACCTAAGATTAATATATCCGGTATTGCATCTTCGTATTCGTATGCGAACAATTTCCCGGTTCTGCCTAACCCGGTCTGAATTTCATCCAGCATTAAAAGCACATTTTCTTTATGGCAAATATCTAGAGCCTGTTTTAGATAACCATTAGCAGGAACGATAACGCCACCTTCACCCTGAATTGGTTCAACCAGAAAACCGACCGTATTTGGTGTAATCGCTTTCTTTAAAGCTTCTATGTCATTATACGGAATCATCTTAAATCCCGGCGTATACGGACCGAACCCAAAGCGATACTGCTCTTCCGATGAAAAACTTATAACGGTTGTTGTCCGACCATGAAAATTATTTTCGCAGACGATTATTTCTGCTGCATTTTCCTTAACTTTTTTCTTTAAATATCCCCATTTACGTGCTGCTTTTATTGCCGTTTCTACTGCCTCGGCACCGGTATTCATTAATAATACTTTGTCTTTCTTGGTAATTTCACATACGTATTTACAGAAAACACCAAACTGGTCATTATGAAATGCCCGTGAAGTTAAAGTTAGTTTCTCAACCTGTTCTTTCACTGTTTTTACTATTTTTGAATTGCAGTGACCCTGATTCAGCGCTGAGTAAGATGACAGCATATCCATGTATTTTTTGCCCTCAACATCGTACACCCAAATGCCATCACCGCGGCACAATACAACCGGCAGCGGATTATAGTTTTTCGCACTATAATTCATTGATAAATTTATCAGTTCATTACTATTATTCATGATTATGTTCTTATAATAATGTTAAGTTATTGTAATTAAATTTTACGATTCGTCAACTAAAATTTTGCCCACTTGACGAACTCTTTATTTTGTGTATAATTATTTCTTATGGCAAAGAGATTACGTGCATTAACAATTGAAAAAGGTGTGACGGCCAGTTTTACTGATAACGGCTCGAAAATAGTTGTTAAGGGACCGTTAGGACAACTCGAGACAAAAATTCACCCGACCGTCTTGGTAGAGATGAAAGATAATACGATAACCGTAAGCGAAAAGAATCCTGAAGCACTTATGCAAGTCGGCACAATCCGAGCTCTTATACTTAATATGATTAAAGGTGTTACACAGGGTTTTGAAAAAACTCTCGAAATTCGTGGAACAGGTTATCGTGCCCAGAAGATTAAGGATGGAATTCAGGTCTTTGCTGGATTTATCCATCCGGTCGATTTCCCGATTCCTAAAGAATTAACGGTTGAACTCAAACAAGTTTCAAATCCTGATGATGTCAAAGAGCAAATGACCCAAGTATCAATTAAAGGCTGCGATAAGCAGCAAGTTGGTGAGATTGCCGCAAAAATACGTGATATCAAACATCCTGATGTCTACAAAGGCAAAGGGATTCGCTATAAGGGTGAATACGTACGTAAAAAGGCTGGCAAGCGCGCGGTTGCCACTCAGGCATAATCAATAAAACACAATATTTTGAACACGAATAACACAAATAGACGAATTTCACGAATTATCTTTTACTTTTAAAATGCTTTTATTAGTGTCATTAGTTAAATTCGTGCGATTCGTGGTAATTTCCTAAATATGAAACTTGGCAAGTTTGATATATATCCAGTATTGGACGGATTTTTTCGGCTTGACGGTGGTGCAATGTTTGGGGTTATCCCCAAAGTTTTATGGCAGAAAACAAACCAGCCTGATACAAACAACCGAATTCTATTAGCCTTGCGGACCTGTCTTATTGATACTCACAAAGATTTATTACTTATCGATACGGGTATCGGCGATAAATACGAAGATAAGTTTGAAGACATTTATCAGGTTAAAAAGGAAATAAACCTTAAAAACTCGTTTAAACAGGTCAATAAAAAATTCGAAGATGTTACGATTGTTATCAATACCCATCTGCACTTTGACCATTGTGGTGGTAATACAAAAATTGATACTAATGGTAATATTGTGCCAACTTTTCCCAATGCCAAATATTATATTCAAAAATCAGAATGGGAAGCAGCCAATAACCCTGACAGCCGTTCACGAGCAAGTTATTTAAAAGAAAATTTTCAGATATTAGAGCACGCTAAAGTATTACATTTGGTTGACGGAGACCAGAAGATTACTGATGATATTGAAGTAATTAAAACATCTGCTCACACTTATGGTCATCAGGTTGTTTTAATTACATCTAATGATAGCCACAGAGACTCAGAGACCACAGAGAAAAATCCTGTTAATCCTGTCGAAAGAAAATCCGAGACATTGATTTACTGGGGTGACTTAATTCCAACCGTTTCGCATCTGAATCTTCCCTATATAATGAGCTATGATTTATTTCCATTACAGACAATGGAGCAAAAAGAAAAGCTGTTAAACAAAGCGCTCAAGGAAGACTGGGTTTCTTTCTTTGAACATGACCCTAAGATTGCGATTGCTACTCTTATTCAGGAAGAAAAAAGAATAAGAATCAAGTCAGTAATCGAATAACTAATCAACAGTTCTGCTAAAATAACTCCTAGATTATTTTTATAGAAAATATCCCTAATATATAACCAAGACGTAAGTGATTGAAGAAATTTTGAAGTGAAAAGAAAGTTCTCCAACTTTTTTCGACAAGAATAGACAATTTACAAATTTTTTTAATTTTTATTTATTTCTTATAAACCC
>Ga0315294_10008431_pt1 | contig 11330 bp, 6 predicted proteins | sample YL17G13_40_MG_FD_203626 | JGI IMG/M metagenome (GOLD analysis project Ga0315294, IMG submission 203626) | Sediment microbial communities from Yellowstone Lake, YNP, Wyoming, USA - YL17G13_40 | ecosystem: Environmental > Aquatic > Freshwater > Lake > Sediment | place: USA: Wyoming | collected... | reverse complement strand
CGCAAGCATTACGCGCGGATCCGCGCGGTGGGCAGGACGGCCCACCGCGCTCAACCTTCGGGGGTGGCATGGCCACCCGCTGTTGGGTGGCCGTGCGTGGCATCGCACGATGCAGGGCCACGCAGCAGCGCGTGGCCGTGCCACCCTGGCAGCATGGCAGGTCACTTCCTGGCCTGGTCCACCGCCTCGTCCGGCAGGGCGATCCGCAGGTCGAACGGCTCGTCCTTGATGGAGTCGAGGACCTCCAACTCCGTGCAATCGAAGAAGCGGGCGTTGGTGACCTTGTACTGCACGTAGCGCGCCGCGACGGGCTTCTTGGGGATGAGCCGGAACGTCTCGCCCTGGAGGCACTCATGGTCCGGCCACATGTGGTTGACGGGCAGGTCCTTCCACCGCAGGGCCGTCGCCAGCAGCCCGAGCGACGCGTAGTCCTTGCCGTCCTGCGAGACGAGGACCTCGACATTGTCCTTGATCTCGCCCTTGAGGGCGTCCCACCACGGGTAGCCGTGGAAGTTCATGCCGAACGAGGCGCACGTCTTAACTTCGCCGAGGTCGAGTGTGATGACGGGGTTCCTGCCCGCGCCCCAGAGGGCGCCATATTTATATGAGCCGCCGCCGGCGTACGGCGGGCCGGCGACGCCGTCGGTGAGTTTCTTGCCGTCCGGGTCGCCCGCGTTCCAGTTCGTTTCCGACGGGATGCTGAGCGTGTACGGTTTTCCGACGGCCAGGTTCTTGCCGACCGTGAGCCAGCGGCCGACGAACTTCTCGCCGCGGGGGTCTCGCCCCTCGTCGTATCCGACCACGATGCTGGTGTCGGGGTCCCAGAGGGACAGAATCAGGGTATTCATCACGGGGTGGTCCTCGCCGCCCACGTTGAGGGTGTACTTGTGCGGGACCTTCTCGACGGCTTCCTGGTGGCTCCGCATGACCAGGCTGCCGTCCTTCTGCCGCTCGGACCAGTTGAAGTTCACCAGGATGGGGCGGAAGGTCGTGTCGGCAGGGAGGTAGTTCGCCTCCATCCGCACGGCATAGATGCTGCACGCCGCCCGCTCGGCCGCAGGCGAGTTCATCAGGTACCGGACCCACACCGCGCGGTTGCCCTTCGGCACGTCGAGAGTCTCGTAGTGGATGGTGTCCCACGGCGCCTCGACGCTGGTGAGGGACCAGGCCGTCTTCCACTCCTTGCCGTCGAGCGACCAGGCGAGGTCGATGCGGCTCTTCGGGGCGCGGTTGTAGAACCGCCCGCCGAACGTGAGCCGCGTGATGTCGCCGGGGGCGTCGAGGCGGTACACCACGTACGCATCCTCCTTGGCGACCTTCGGGTAGATGACACCCTGGTAACCCATGTGCTTCTCGTCGCAGGCGATGTTCTTCTCCTCGACGATATGTTCCTTATATCGATCATTCTGGAGTTCCGGCCAGAAGACGATCGATTCGGTCTGGTCGCCCACCCCCACGTAGATGGTGTTCTTGCCGAGGTTCAGGCGGGGCTGTGTCTTGGCGTTGAGCATCGTGAGGGTCTGGATCTCAAGGGCCTTGAGCGTGGCATCGGCGGGCGACGCCTTGGCCGTGAGCTCGACCCGCACGAGGACCTCGTACGCGCCGCCGACCTCGCCGAGCAGCTTGATTTCGGCGGGCAGTTCGCCCGTGCCGCCGGCCTTCCACACCTCTTTCCACGCCAGGCCGTTGTTGGTGCTGACGCTGAGGCGGGCCTCGTCCTCGGCGCCCTTCCGCACGATCGCGGCCTTGATGACCTGGCTCGTGATGACGTTGGCGGCCTGGACCTTGAAGATCACGCGGGCGGGGGCGCCGGCCTTCTCCGGATGCAGACCCCCGGCAGGCTCGGCCGCCATGTTGGCGGCGCCGGCGATCGCCCTCTTCCAGTCGGCGGCCGCCAGGCTCGGCTGGAACGTCCACCGGCCGTTGCCGCGCAGGCCGTACCGGCTCGCCTTCTCGGGGTCCTTGCCCTGGTTGGGCACGTAGAATTCGGGCCCGTCGCCGAGACTCCTGTAATGGCGCGTGTAGGTCTCGCCCTCCTTGAGGTTGAGGATGTAGCGGTGGCCCCAGTCCCACTCGCAGTAGTAGTGGCGGAACTTGAGGGCGCCCGGCGAAAAGCACCGGGCCTCGTCGGCCAGGGTCCGCTCGCAGTCGGCCCCCGTGAGGAACCCGTTGGGGCTGGTGGCGTTCAGGCAGTGATACCTGGCGACGTGCCCGATCTCGGCCTTTCCGCCCGAGGCCGCGCACGCGCCTTCCTTGCCGATGTCCTGGACGCCGGCGATCGTCTTGCCGTCGCAGAGCGTGTACAGGGCCGACATGGAATTATCATACATGTGCCAGCCGCCGTCGTAGAAGACCTCCGGCACCGTGTGCATCGAGATATCCCAGTACTTCCCCTTCAGGCCCATCGCGTTCCAGATGCCCATGTTGATGCCGGCGACCGTGGAGCACATCGTGTAACCGTAGTCGTTGGCCTGGCGGACGGGGTCCGTCAGGTCCATGCCGTGAAGGTGCATCGGGGCCGTCTGGCGGCGGGCGATGTGGTTCCAGTAAAACATCGCCCAGCATTTCTCGGCGGGCGTGGGCCACTTGGCGGTGATGCTGCGGACCATGCTCGCCAGGTCGGAGTAATCGGGCGAGGCGTCGGTGACGACCTTGACGTTGCACACCTCGGCCGAGGCGGCCGCCGCCAGCGCCGCCGCAAACACGCATGCCAAGCCCGCGATTGCCCGGTTCACGGTCGTTTTCCTTTCTCGCCGTTTACTTCGGATTCCCGAAAACACGCGTCCAGGTCGCCGCGGCGACTCTTCGACGAGCTGGGCGGCTAAATGGCCTGCATACCAGCACGTTCGAGCGCGAGACGATGGGCGTCGCCGTAGTAGCGGCCGAGGTTCTCCCAGTCGAACTGCTCCGAGAGCTGCTCCACCCGGTTCCGCTGCTCGATGCGCTGGCGGCGCTCCAGCTTCAGGAAGTTGAACAGGAAGTCCGTGACCTCGTTGGCCGCCTGGTCGAACGACGCGCGCCGCCGGGCGATGATCGCGAGGCCGCGGTCCCGCCAGTCCGGCACGTGGTGCGCCAGGTACGTGCCGAAGCCCGCCAGGTCGCTCGTGACGGCCGGCACGCCGCACGCCACGCACTCCTGCGGCGTGTAGCCCCACGGCTCGTAGAACGAGGGGAAGACGCCCAGGTGGCATCCGCGCACGAACTGGTCGTAGTCGATCCCGAACAGCGGGTTGGCCGACGTGATGAAGTCCGGGTGATACACCACCTTGACCGGGTCGTCCGCCGTGTTGAAGAGCATGCATCTATGGAGTTGAGTCAGCACGGCGTCATGCGCCTCGTCCAGGAGGTCGTGCGTCACGAGGAAGGGCAGGCGGCTGGTTTTCCACGCGTGCTGGAGCCGCCGCAGGCGCAGCATCCAGTAGTCGTCGAGCAGGGCCTCGAACTTCGGCGCCGTCCCGGTGGCGGTGGCCTGGAACAGCCTCCGGCCGAGATCGTTCTTGATCGCCTCGCAGTTGTTCCGCATCTCCTCCATCACGGCGCGGCTGCGGAGGGCCTCGGCCTTGATCGAGCGGAACGGCTGCTGCGTGATGAGGAAGAAGACGATCGTGCGGCCCAGGCCCGCCCGCTTCATCCGCCCGTTCAGCCGCGCGATCGCCTCGATGGCCAGGTCGAACCCCTTGTTGCGGTACTCGAACCGCCCGGCGCTGAAGAAGTAGAGCGTGCGGTCCAGGTCGAAGGTGTAACTCGGGAAGAAGTGGGCCATCACGCACTGGTGGATCTTCTCCTTGTACTGGAGGTGCAGGTTCTGGAACTCGTGCAGCGCGGTGAAGCGCTCGATGTTGAGGCCGTTCGGCACGAGGAGGTCGGGTTTGCGGCCGAGCAGGTGCTCGCACTCGAACGCCGTGATCTCGCTGAGGGTCGTGAAGACGTGGGACCCGTGCGCCGCGGCCCGCTCGAGGAGCACCTTCGGCTCCAGCACGTAGCGGCGCGCCGTCGCCAGCCAGTCGACGCTCGGCAGGTGATCGTAGAACCCGACATCGTTGGAGGCCAGCGCGCGGCCGAGCTGCGTGGCGTGCGTGGTGAAGACGATCGCGACGGGCAGGCCTGCGCGGCGGATCTCCGGGATCGCCGACCCCCCCATCCACTCGTGAAAGTGGCCGACGATCGGCCGCCGGCCCCGCGTCTCTTCCACCAGCGCCCGGAAGAACTGCTCCACCAGGAACCCGAACGCGACCACGTCGCTGACGGTGCTGTCATCGCCCGGCAGGCCGATGCGGTGATGGTCCCACAACAGGCGCTTGATCTCGCCGAGCCGGCGCTCGACGCATCGGGGATTCAGCAGGACCGCTTTCGGCCGGCCGCTGATGAGCCACGTGCCGTGATGCGCCTCGAAGCCCCACTCCTGAAGTTTCTTGACCACGCGGCCCACGAGGCCCGTGGGCGTCGTTTCATCGAACTCCTGCGGGCTGAGCGTGGGGTTGTACGGGCCGACCACGCAGAACCGGCGGCCCCAGCGCCGTATCATGCTGGGGACCTTCGAGCGGATGACCGTGTGGATGCCGCCGAGCTGCTGGCAGACTTCCCAGGCCACCTCGCACAGGAGGGGCTGCAAGGTGCCGCCGGTGCGCTCGTTCTCGTCCGTCGGGCCCGTCTCGTCGGCCATGACCGGTTTTCCTCGCCCTCGCGCCGCGCGTCCCCCGCGGAGCAACCTAGCCGCCCGGCGGCGGTTCGTCCAGTTGAAAACGCCCGCAGGGGGGGCACAACGCAGAACTCTTGAGGCAAGACAATCTTATTCTGTCCCCTTGCAGAGCGTTCCTGTTGCCGGATAGAATACGGCCAGTTCAAGATCGTCTGGGGAAGGAAGAACGGGTGCGCGAACGATGACGATTGCCCAGCTCAAGAATTTCTGTGACTTGTCTACGGCCCTTTTGGGTCTGAAGCAGTCGGCCATTCTGGTCGGCGATGCCCTGACGATTCTGAAGGCCATCCCGGAGGCCACCTTTGCCTGTTGCGTTACAAGCCCGCCCTACTGGGGCCTGAGGGACTACGGCATCCCACACCAAATCGGCGCTGAGGCCGAGCTCGAAGACTACATTTCAAACCTTGTGGCGGTTTTCCGGGAAGTACGCAGAACCCTCAAGGAAGATGGCACCCTGTGGCTGAACATCGGAGACTCGTATACCAGCGGCAACAGGAAATGGCGGGATACGGACGACAAGAACCCCGCTCGCGCTATGGATTATCGTCCGCCCACCCCCAGGGGCCTGAAGCCGAAGGACATGATTGGGGTGCCGTGGCGATTGGCATTTGCTCTTCAGGCGGATGGCTGGTATCTGCGGGCGGACATTATATGGCACAAGCCGAACTGCCAACCGGAATCCGTGAAGGACAGGCCAACACGATCGCACGAGTATGTTTTCCTCCTATCAAAATCAAAGCACTATCATTATGATCACGAATCCGTATTGGAGCCAAGCGCAAGCCAAGGCAAGCCCAGGAACCTGCGAACCGTTTGGTCCATCAACACGGAGGCGTTTCCCGAAGCACACTTTGCGACCTTCCCGCCCGCCCTGGTCGAGCCCTGCGTGAAGGCGGGCTCCCGGAGGGGCGATTTTCTGCTGGACCCGTTCTTTGGCGCCGGCACCGTGGGTCTTGTGTGCATGCGAATGAAGAGAAGGATCCTGGGCATAGAGCTCAACCCGGAATATGCGGAGATCGCCAGAAGCCGGCTGGGAGATGAACTGCCCCTATGGAACACGCAAAGTCTGGACAGCTACCGGTCCTAGCCCCCAACCTGCAGATCTCCTTCTACTACCGCCTCCCGGCGATCCGTACGCTGTACCTTCACGAGGCTTTCCAGGAAACCGTAAAGGGGCTGGACATCCGTGAGATTGACTCTGAGTTGGCTTCCTATGTGTCCAAGCAAGCACTGAATAAGGTAGCATCCTCCGGCCTAAGGGGTGAGGTCTTCTTCGCGGTTCCTTGCATCGTCCACAAGAACCCCCATCTCCTCGGATATTACCGGTTGCTCTTGGGCTTCTCGCAGAAGGAGTTCTATGCGAAAGGCCCCTTCGGACGGTTCAAAAAGCTGGAGGAGGAGGGCGAGATCACTTCCGCCACCCGTCCAGCCATTCCTGCCTTGTGCAAGAGCGTCATCGCTTCGGCCGAGATGCTGGTGGAAGGAATCGATCAGCTTTCTCTGGACCTGGTCAGATCGCTTCAGCTTCTCACGGTCGGCGCGCAGTTGCGGGGCAGTGAAAACACGAGGCTCGGGCAGCGCGCCATAGAGCAAGTCTACGGCCTTATTCTAGAGGCCGTGCGTTCTTACGCAACAGACGCCACGAGACGCACGATCATTGTCAGGAACAAGTCGAAACGCAACGTTCTAATAGAGTTTGCGTCCGATCCGGACGTGCGAATCAGCGAGAAACTCGCGTCGGGGCTGCGTCCGCTTGTCTCGATTGAAGTGAAAGGCGGCGCCGACGTCTCCAATGTTCACAACAGGCTCGGAGAAGCCGAGAAAAGCCACCAGAAAGCTAAGGGGAGGGGCTTCTTCGAGTTCTGGACTATCGTGCGCGCTGATGTGGATTTGGCAGACGTGGCGCGGGAATCGCCTACGACGAGCCACTTCTTTAACCTCGATGCCATTGGCAAACCGGGCAGCGCTGACAACCGGCGATTTCGTGAGATGCTGTGTTCCACAGTGGGAATACCTGATTGATGGCTGTCGGCAGGGCACCCGCTGCCGTTAGAACGGCCCCTCGCGCTCCAGGCGGAACTGCGCGAGGGCCTTCTCGGCATGCTGCCGCACCTGGGGGGCGGGGTCGGCGGCAAGTGCCGCCAGCGCTTGCTGTGCGCGGGGGAAGCTCTCCTGGCGGTATACGTCTGTAACGTAGGCAGCGCCCGCTACTTTCCCGAGGGCCGATGCCGCGATCCGCCGCACGTTCGGCGCTTCGGCCCGCGTGCAGTTGATGAGGAACTCCAGGGCGTACTCGCCGCACAGTTCTCCGAGCGCCCACACGGCGCGCGACTGCTCCCGCAACTCGCCCGACGCTGCGTACCGCGAGGTCAGCCGGGTCGCGAGCGCCCCCGGATGGTATAGCCGCAGGTCCTCGACGATCCGCTTGGCTTCTTCCTGGTCGGCCACGAGCATCCGCTCGACGAGGGCGTCGAGCGCGACCGCGGGATCCGCTATCGGCGGTGCTGACGGCGCGGGCTGGGCTTCTTCCTCCGGAGGCCGCGGCGCTTGCGATGCGCGACGTGCTGCTGTCGTCTCAGGCTTCTCCACGCGTGCCGGTGCGCCTCGCGCTTCCTCTTCCTTCTCGACGGCTCCGGCCGCCTTCTCGCCGCGGGCGGTCAGGGCGAGGACCGGCCGGCCCGGTTCGCCCTCCCGCTTCAGGTATCCCTGGCCGATCATCCTCTCGATGACGTGCTTGATGACCTCCTGCTTGGTATGCACGCGGCCATACGCGGGGTTCTTGTCCAGTCGCCAGGCGATGAGGTCCTTGTCGCGCGAACCGGTCAAGACCTGGGCGATGCGTCCGACGCCCAAAGGGAAACGCAGGTGGCGGATGCACACCAGCACCGCCGGGGCGATGGACGGCTGCTGCGCGAGCACGTCGCCGCTCTTGGCCGGTGCGCCGGCTTCACGGCGCGGGGCCGAGGGAGGCTCCGGTGCGCCGGCTGCCGGGGCAGGGGACGCCCTCCGCTGGGGCGCGTCGGCCTCGCGGCGGCGCGATTCCCGGCCCTTGGGCTTGCGATCCCCGCGGGCCTTGCAGCAGTCGCACATGCCGCACGCGAGGTCGGTCTTCTCGCCGAAGTACCGCAGGATGAACGCCCGCCGACAGCCGCCCGTGTGGATGTAGTCCTCCATGGCATCGAGCTTCTCCACCTCGAGGCCGCGCAGGAAGTCCTGGTGCTTCCAGTCGATGGCGAGTTTCTCGAACGGCGGCGGGGGATGAACGAGTTTCTCGATGCCGCGGCCGCGGAACGGCGGCTCGTAGTCGAGGTGCCGGGCGTCGGCGAGGGCCGTCATCGCGCGCCGCACCTGGTCGATGGCGAGGTTCGCCACCCGCGCCACCTGTCCGAGGTTGATGGCATAGCGGCCGGGCGTTTCGAGGTCGAGCGAGGAGGCGAGGGCCTCGAAGACGCGCCGCTGGACGTCGCCGCGGATTTTCGGCAGGACCTCCGCCCCCGGCTTCGCGAGGGTGATCGCGGCGGTCGCGTCTCCGGCCATCGCCCGCGTGACGCCCGCGCCGTCCAGGAGGCGGATGGCCGAGGCCACCTGGCCCTCCTTCAGCTTGTCGCCGTCATCGCTGCAGAGGTCGGCGATCTGGGCGTACGTCATCGCCAGCGGATTCTCCTCGATCTCCCACAGGGCGTCGTACACGGCCTCGACCTGCTCGCGCGTGGGGTACGAGAGGTCGATGAAGAACTCGCGCAGGTACCGGTCGGAGGCCGAGTAAAGAAGGACGCAGCGGGCGGGCAGGCCGTCGCGCCCCGCGCGGCCGATCTCCTGGTAATACTCCTCGACCGAGCCGGGGAAATGGTAGTGGTGGACGAAGCGGATGTCGGCCTTGTCGATGCCCATGCCGAACGCCACCGTGGCCACCGCCACGCGCGCCTTGCCCGTGAGGAACGCCTCCTGGGCCCGCGTCCGCTCCTCGGGTTCGAGGCCCGCGTGGTACACGATGCAGCTCGGCTCGACGTCGGCGATGGCGTCGGCCACCGCCTCGGCGGCGCGGCGGGTGCCGGCGTAAATGATCCCCGCCCCGCGCTCGGTCCGCAGAAAGTCGCGGAGGAAATCCGTCTTCGCCTCTTCGCGCCGGGCGTAAACGACGCTCAGGCTGAAGTTCGGCCGGTCGAAGCCGCGCACGTGGATGTCGACCTCGTGGGCCTGGAGGCCCAGGCACTCGACGATGTCGGTCTGGACGCGCGGCGTGGCGGTGGCCGTGAGGGCCGTGACGGGCGGGTCGCCCATGTCGGCCCGGAACTTCCGCAGGCGCCGGTAGTCCGGGCGGAAATCGTGGCCCCACTGGCTGATGCAGTGGGCCTCGTCGACCGCCAGGCGGACCGTCCTCACGCGCCGCAGCATGTCGAGGAACGCCGCGCTCTGGAACCGCTCCGGCGCGACGTAAAGCAGCTGCACCTCGCCGCGGAGGCACCGCCCGATCCGCTCCTGCTGCTCCTGGAGGCTGAGGCTCGAGTTGATGAACGTCGCCGGGATGCCGCGCCGCGTGAGCTCGTCCACCTGGTCCTTCATCAGGGCGATCAGGGGCGAGACGACGAGCGTGAGACCCTGCGTCGCCAGCGCGGGGAGCTGATAGAGGAGCGACTTGCCGCTCCCGGTGGGCATGACCACGAGGAGGTTGCGCCCCGCCAGGACGGACCTCACCGCCGCTTCCTGCCCGTCGCGGAACGCCGCGTGGCCGAAACGCTCGTGCAGGAAGCCGATCGCCTGGGCGTAGGCGTCGGCGGCGGGCGATGTCGGCGGGTCATTCATCATGGCGATAACATATCCGCAAGGCGTTGCCGGCGTCAAGGACGCGCCATGCCGTCCCTCTCCCTCGATGGGAGAGGGTGGCGAAGCCGGGTGAGGGTGATCGCCGGATGCGCGGCGACCTGCCGCCCAGCCCCTCACCCCCGACCCCTCCCCCGCGAGGGCAGAGGGGAGGGCGCACGCTACCGCGCGCCTTTCAGGAACTCGTGGAAATTGTCGTGCATCACCTGGCGGACGGTCGCGGGGGCGGCGCCCAGTTCCCGGAGGATGTCGAAGTCCGTCCGGACCCAGTCGCGGTAGCCCTCCCGCCACGGGGCGCTGTCGCTGCCGTACATCAGGGCGTTGGGCGGCAGGTATCCGAGGGCCTTGCGCATGGCGTCGACCTTCCAGGCCCTCGGCGAGCCTGGCGTGATATCGACATACATCTGGCCGCGCCGGCCGTCGCCGATCCAGAACCGCCCCGCCAGGGCCAGGCACTCGTCGGTCCACGGCCACCCGATGTGCGCCAGGGCGAACCGGACGTTCGGATACTCCAAGAGGACCTCGTAGAACGCCGGCCGGCAGTACATCGACGACGCGCCGTGACCCCACAGGATGCCCGAATGAAAGAGGACCGGCGCGCCCAGGGCGCTCAGGGTCTCGTACACCGGCCGGAGGCGGTCCTCGTACGGGTACCACTTCTTGGGGAGCATCTTGATGCCCGCCAGGCCCAGGCCCTCGATGGCCCGGCGGATCTCGCCGGTGATGCCGCGGACGGTCGGGTTCAGGCGGGCGAAGCCGTGAAGGCGGCCGCGGGCCTCCTTGACGATCCGCGCGAGGGCGTCCGTGGCGTCGCGCGTGGCTTCGAGCGTGTCCTCGGCCTCGGGCGAGAAGAGGATGATCTCGTCCACGGCGGCGGCATCCATGGCCTTGAGGATGGCGGAGGCGTCGCGGACGCCCCCCGCCATGTGAACGTGACAATCGTTGATGGTTTCCATGGGCGCCTTCTCGTTCGGCCGTCGCCATCGTTTAGCCGTCGCCGGTACGGCGACGATCATTATCGCGGCCGTACCGGCGACGGCTAAACGAGGCTCACGGCTTGGCGGCGTTGCTCAAGTCGAGATTATCGAGATACAACGATGTCGTTTCGTTGGCCATGCTCGAGAAGCCGAGCCAGTCGAGGCGCTTCCAGTCGGGGCTGCCCGTCTTCAGGCCCTTGAAGGTCTTCGGTTCCTGGCCGGGGATCGTCACCGCGAGGTCCCACGTGCCCGCCGCTTTCGAGCCGAGGCCCGCGGTCATCTCGACGTGGACCCACTGGCCCGCGGGGATGTCGCCCACGGACTGTTTGCCGGCGTGCATCTTGCCGCCGCCGACCGACAGGGTCGGCCCGACGCGGTAGGGCTGGCCGCCGTCGCGCCATTCGACGTACATCGCCGTCTGCGGCTCGATCCGCATGTCGAAGGCGAACCGGGTCACGCCGTCGCGATGGTGCGGGATGTAGTAGAAGTGGGGGTTGAAGACGGCCTTGAGGCCCGGGGCGTCGGTGATCTTCAGGCTGCGCTTGCCGCCGCCGGCGGCCTCCCCGGTCACGGAGATGGCGTCGCCTTTGCCCTCGACGTGATACTGGGGACCCGACGGCCGCTTGCCGACCTCGGTGGCTTCGTAGTCCTCGCGGAAGACGAGCGGCGCGGGCGGCGGCGGGTCCGGCGCCTTCTCGTCCGCCGGGTACTCGACACTGGCGGCCAGTTTCACCCACGCCGGGTCGCCGTACACGCCCGCCTTCATGTAGTCGAAGGGCTTGAAACCCATCTTGAGGGCTGGGGAGTCCTCCTTCAGGCGGAAGTCGTAGTGG
>Ga0315294_10008430_pt1 | contig 11331 bp, 8 predicted proteins | sample YL17G13_40_MG_FD_203626 | JGI IMG/M metagenome (GOLD analysis project Ga0315294, IMG submission 203626) | Sediment microbial communities from Yellowstone Lake, YNP, Wyoming, USA - YL17G13_40 | ecosystem: Environmental > Aquatic > Freshwater > Lake > Sediment | place: USA: Wyoming | collected... | reverse complement strand
CAGCCCCCATCACGATCATCAACTTTTTAATGACGGGTGTCAGACCATATCCAAATGAGAAACGGTATCGGTAATAAGTCATTATTCTTTCACCTCGGCGAAGCGAATTTTATATTTCTTCATTTTGTATCGAAGAACCCTTTCACTGATGCCAAGACCCTCAGCCGCCTTGGTTTGAATTCCCTGATGTTGATGGAGGGCTTTGACAATTAAATCTCTTTCAACCTCTTCCAAAGATTCAGGAAGAGTCTTTACTTTAGGAAACTTCCATGGGATTTCAGGTTTTCCTTCCTGTAAGTGAAAAGGAAGATCCTGCGTGGTGATGACCTCCCCTCTGCAGAGGACCACCGCTCTTTCAATGAGATTTTCCAATTCTCTGACATTTCCTGGATAAGGATAATGGAGAAGGAGGTTTCTGGCCTCTTTCGATATATCGGAGATCGTTTTCTGATTCTGCTTCGAATATTTTTTTATAAAATAGTCGATCAGAAGAGGAATATCCTCCTTCCTTTCTCTTAAAGATGGAAGGTGAATGGAGATCACATTGAGTCGGTAGTAGAGGTCTTCTCTGAATTCGGCTTTCTTCAATGCTTCCTCGAGGTCTCGATGAGTCGCAGCGATCACCCTGACATCCGTCTTTAGAGTAAGGTTTGATCCCAACCGTTGAAACTCCTTCTCTTGGAGAATCCGAAGGAGTTTGATTTGAGTTCCCGGCGTAAGATCTCCGATTTCGTCAAGGAAGAGGCTTCCACTGTCTGCCTCTTCAAATCGCCCCATTCTCTTTTGGGCTGCTCCTGTGAAGGCGCCTTTCTCATGACCGAAGAGTTCACTTTCGAGCAGGGGCTCAGGGATGGCAGAACAGTTCACTTTGACCAAAGGTTTTTTCGAACGAGGGCTCGCAAAATGGATTGCATGAGCGATTAGTTCTTTTCCTGTTCCACTCTCCCCACGGATGAGAACCGTAGCCTGACTGGGTGCCACACGAGCAATAAGTCCCATCACCTCTTCCATCTTAGGGCTCCCATAAACGATGTTATGAAACGTATAGCGTTCTTGAAGTTGAGTCCTCAACTCTTTATTCTCTCGGATCAGATGAGAACGCTCGATCACTTTTTGAAAAATGAGGAGGACTTCATCCAAATCAATAGGCTTGGTTAAATAGTCCAGTGCTCCCTCTTTCATTGAGGCCACGGCGGTCTCCACCGTTCCATAGGCTGTCATCATTACCACGGGAAGTTCGGGATAAAGTCTTCGAATCTCACGGAGTGTTTGAAGTCCATCGAGTTCGGGCATTTTATAGTCGATCAGTGCAATATCGTAAAAATTTCCCTTGAGTTTTTGAAGGACTTCTCGACCATGGGTTACCGCATCGACAAAGAATCCCTCCTTTTTCAAAAACCCCTCCAGAAGATCCCTCTGGGATTTCTCATCTTCAGCAATCAAAATCTTTGCTTTTTCCATCTATTTTAGATTCTTACATCTTGAATTTAAGAATTTTCTTCTAACATTTTGCCCCCTCACCCCCTCCCTCTCCCCCGTTGGGGAGAGGGGAAGGGTGAGGGGAAATTTCAAATATCTTTTGTTAGAATTAAACTCCGAACCCCGAATTTAAATGGGGAGCCTCACTTTCACTTTTGTTCCGAATCCCACTTGACTTTCAACTTTCAATTGGCCCCCATGAGCTTCAATAATTCGATGGGCAATGGGAAGTCCTAACCCAACTCCCTTTTCTTTTGTGGTGTAATAATAGTTAAAGATTTTTTCCATCTGTTCCGGAGGGATCCCAGAACCTGAATCGGAGAATGATATTTCCACCCGATCTTTAAAGAATTGCGTTTCAACATGAAGAACCCCTCCCTGTTCCATTGCCTGCATTCCATTTTTCATAATATTCAAGAAGGCTTGTGTCAACTTCTCATGATCCATTTTGATGAGAGGAAGATCAGAGTCTGTTTCTGCTTGAATCCGGATGCCTTGGGAAGAAGCCTCTTCTTGAAGGAAGGTGATCAAATTTTTGAGGAGGTCTTCGAGGGAGGAGTGTTTCAAGTTGAGCTCAAAAGGCCGAGAGAGACTGAGAAACTGTTCGATGATCTCGTTGACCCTTCTGATTTCTTTGGAGATCAACTCCGTGAAGGAGAGATACTCTTCCTTTTTAGATTCTTCCTGGGGGAGAAATTCCCTCTTGAGTCTCTGCAACCCCATACCAATAGCATTGAGAGGGTTGCGAATCTCATGAGCGACTCCTGCAGCAAGGTGGCCGAGGGAAGAAAGCCTCTCCGCTAATTGAATTCGATCTTCCATCTCTTTCACTTTTCTAAGGTGCCGGTTCTGGTTCACCCCAATCAAAGCGATCGCCGAAACTCCTAAGATAAGAAAAAAGAAGATCGAGAGGGCGACATTTTTTTTGACCTGACTGAGCAGAGGATAGATCTCTTTTGAGGAATACCCGATACGGATTAGCCCCATGGGCTTATCCTTGAGGGAGAAAGATTTTACCACTTCAAAGACCTCTTCTCCTTTGGTGGGATGGAGAAGGCGAGAAAGAGGCTGGTTACTTTGAAGGGTTCCTTTTAAGAAAGAATCCTCTTCCCTTTTCCCTGTAAAAACGGGGTCCGTATGGGCGAGGATGTCCAATTGTCCATCCTGAACAGAGATATAGAGGATGCCTTCTCTAAGACCGATATCGGAGATCGCCCTCTGAATCGCAAATTGGCGAAAGAGCTTTTTGATCTGGTTCCCATGGAGATGGAGAGCAATGATGCCTGGAGTCGTCTTTCGCAAGATTGCAATAGAGAACCAATGATCTTCTGACAGTGGTTTGCCGAAAAGGTCGATCACCACTGAACGTTTCTTTTCAATAAGGTCTTGTAGAAGTGTTCTTCTTCCGATGGAAGGAATTGGAGAAGGCCGACTCCTGAGGAGGTTTCCTTTGGAATCGTAGATTTCGATCGAGGTGACAAGATACTGGTCAGTGAGGGACTGGAAGTCAGAAGAATTCAAAGGTTTTTCTTTATCGAATTGATCGACCTGATGGGCGGTCTCTACAAGGTACTCTGCAACGGATTCCTCAAGGCCGAAAAAAAATCCGGAGATAGGTGAACTGAGTGGGTACCTCCCCGGAGCACTTTCCACCAACTGAAGTGAGGTAAGGGTTTCCTGGATATTCTTCTCAAAGTGTTGAATGAGGACGATGGCTTCTCTCTCCAATAAGCGATAGAAACCATTTTTAGTTCGGTTGATTTCCAAAAGTCCGTTAATCATGAGGATGATGAGAATGATTCCGGAGAAGATCGCAAGATAGATGGGTGAAAAACTTCGTTTAACCTTATTTTCCCTATGTCTGAACAAAATAGCTTCCGCCTTTATCCGATTAGAAAGAATGCCCCTTCCTTTGGTTGGAGTTTAAAAATGCGATATCGCAAGACCCGTTAGAAATCAAATGACTTTTAATCATTATGGTTTTACAAACTCAGTAATTTCTAACGGGTCAAGGGTGGGCTTTGAAACTCCACCCGAGCTTTCTAAAAGGGTTTACTCCTCTCTGGATCTATCTTTTGATGGCAGGTTCTTTCTTGGGCGCATGGGTCCCATTGGGTTAGGCCCATGCATCATTAGCTGAGAGAGGGGATACTCATCCTCCGGGTTCCAACTTTTTAGTTGCTCAGGCGTGAGGAGACTCCTCACCTTTATCAGATATTCGGCAGCCTTCTCATCGAATCTTGATTGTATTTCGTTGATTTCAGAGTATTTAGAACGGATCGACTCTTTTTTCACAGTTGGATTCGTGAGAAATTCCCGGAGTTCCAGCCGTTTCGAAAGAAGCTGGGCCCGTAAAAGTTGTGTTTCCTGATAGTAGGTCTGCTGAATGAGATTTAATTCTTTTGACTGGTCAGCTGAGAGGTTGAGCTCCGATGCTCTCCAGCCCCGATTTTCTCCCCTCCAGTGTTTCATCCCCATCTCTGGCGAAGATCTCATTCCTGAAGGTTGTGAAAAAGAGAGAGAAGTGATGAATATGGAAAGGGTACAAAAAAATAGTAAAGGTATTTTAAATTTCATTTCCTTAGCAAATTCCTCCTTCCGTCCCTTTCCTTGCAAAAAGGGAGTAATAAGGGGGAGATTCTCTAAACATATCGAAATGTCTTCAAAAAGTCAAAAATAAAAGGAGAGAAGCCGAAGAGAGACCCAAACCCCTTTCCCATTTTTTTATTCCTCTGTAATTTACCTTTAGCCTTATTCCTTACCCACTTCTGCCTTTTTTACGGGTACATCCTTCCCATGGCCCGTTCCAATCTGGCCTTAGCGATATTGAAATCGCTCAGACTACTATAGTAATTCACCCTGATTTGAGCCAGTAATGTTACGGCATCAAGAACATCGGTGGCAGTGGCTACCTGATATTTATATCGCTCCTCATTCATCCTTAAGTTCTCTTCTGCCTGTTCAATAGCCTTCTCTGCGACTCCTATGCTCTTCTCCGCTTGCAACATATTCAGATAGTCTTGCTTCACTTCCAAGGTCACCCCTTCTACCAACTGAACTTTCGAATCCTCAGTCTGAGTAACCTTTACCTTGTTCTCTCCCACTTTGGAAGCTGTTTTCTTCCAATCCCATAAGGTAAATGTAGCTAAGGCCTGAACGGTCCACTTTTCGCTTCGAAGATCCCCCATGAGCCCGACTTCTTCAGAACTGCGGCCATAGTTACCTGTAAGATTAACCGTCGGGAAAAATCCGCTTCGGGCTATCTTGACGTTCTCCTTTGCTTGGTCGATATTCAACTCTGCGGTCGTAATCTCAGGTCTCTTCTGCAATGCCTCCTCAAGAGACTCTTCGAATCGGAGTGAAAATGGTTTGTATTCAAGAATATCGACGACACGCAAGGAAGTATCGATCTCCCTTCTGAGCAATGTATTAAATGAAGCTTTGGCCACTGCAAGATCATTCTCTGCCTTCACCAGTCCCTGCCTGGCATTCGCCAGCTTTACCTCCGCCTGGAGAAGGTCATTCTTCGGAACAATCCCAACCTCGAAGAAGGCTTTTGTCACCTCCAATTGAGCCTCGAACTGTTTGACGGCCTGTTGTGCCACACCCAGGAATTTTTCGGCTCTTAAAATATTAAAGTAGCCCTCTCTCACCTGAAGGACAATATCCCTCTTCACCACTTCTACGTTGGTTTTTGAGAGATCCACTCCTAACTTCTCCAGACGATAATTACTGGTAATGGATCCTCCAGAAAAGAGGGGCTGTTTGATCGAAGTATTAAAATTGGATACGTCTCGGTCTTTTCCAGCATTCCCAATGGAAGTTGGACTATTATACCGTGTATAACTATATTCACCTGTCCATTTAGGAAGGAAATCGGTCTTCGCCGCTGCCTGTCTGAATTCAGAACCCACAATTCCTTCTGTTGCAGAATGAAGCTTAAGATTTCTTTCTAAGGCAATCTGAATGCTCTTTTCAAGGGTCAGAGGTTGCTGAGATTCTTGCGCCAATCCAGATCCACCCAATATTAAAAAATAAAAGATGAATCCAACAGTCCATTTTATTCTCATCGTTTTACCTACTCCTTTTTCCAAAGATTCAAAAATCCACCTATGTTTGGTTCTCATAGCTCTCCAATTACTGAATCTATTCGTACCTCAGAGCATCGATGGGGTTAAGTAGCGAGGCCTTCCTGGCCGGGTAGAATCCGAAGAATACTCCCACAGAACCCGAGAAGAGAAAGGCCAGAAGGATCGCATTGACCGAAAAGAGCGTTGGCCATTGAGTAAAGTGAGAAAGGATGAGCGTCCCCACCATCCCAATTCCGATTCCCAATAGGCCTCCTATCAAACTGAGCACCAGAGATTCGATGAGGAATTGGAGAAGAATATCTCTTCCCTTGGCACCCACCGCGATTCGAATGCCAATCTCCCGGGTTCGCTCGGTCACAGAAACAAGCATGATGTTCATGATTCCAATCCCCCCAACAATCAACGAAATCGAAGCAATCGAGGCCAATAGCAGGGACATCACCTTGCCTGTCTGTTCGATCGTCCCCATGATCTCCGTAAGGTTTCTGACGGTAAAGTCATCTTCCTGATTGGGCAAGATTCGGTGCCTCTGCCGAAGAAGGTCTTTAATTTGCTCCTCCACCTCCTTCAACACCTCTGGCCCCCTCGCCTGTACACTGATCTGGCGCACCATCCCAGGTATGTCCCTACCAAAAAGCCTCTTCTGCGCTGTTGTAAAAGGAACGAAAACAATGTCATCCTGATCCCTCCCCATCCCTGACTGCCCTTTAGGTTCAAGAACACCGATGACCGTGAATGGAAATCTCTTGATGCGCACAATCTGGCCTATGGGATCAATGCCTCCAAACAGATTTTCCACCAATGTATTGCCCAGAATACAAACCTTAGCCGAACTCTCTACCTCCTGGGCAGTAAACGCACGACCCAAAGCAATGGACCAATTCCTGATGTCAAGGAGTTCAGGCATTGTCCCTTGGGCATCCGTTGACCAGTTTTGATTCCCAAAGACGACCTGAACCGACCCAGAAGTGGAAGGAGCCACGTACTTGACTCCTGGAATCTCAGCAGCAATCGCCTTTGCATCCTCCACTGTCAAGGTGGACCGTGTCCCTGCCCCAAATCGCATCCCTCCGCTTGTAAAACTCCCGGGAACAACCATCAGAAGGTTTGAACCCATGCTCGCAATCTGTTCTGATATTCTGCTCTGTGCCCCCAGGCCCAGCGCCACCATAGCAATGACCGCTGCTACGCCAATGATGATGCCCAGCATGGTCAGGGCTGACCGCATCTTGTTCACCATGAGTGCCCGAAGGGCTATCCGTAGACTCGAGAGAAAAGTCGTCATCCATTATCTCCTATGAGTAACTCAGGGCTTCAGCCCTGAAGGGCTGAGTTACGATCCTCAACCACCCTCCCATCCCTGAAATGGATATTCCGCTTTGCAAACGATGCGATATCTTGTTCATGGGTGATCATGATGATGGTAATCCCTAGATCCCTGTTGAGATGCTGAAAGATCTCCATCACCTCGATACTCGTTCGGGAGTCAAGATTGCCCGTCGGCTCATCCGCTAAAAGGATGGAAGGTTGATTCACAAGTGCCCGAGCAATGGCCACCCGCTGCTGCTCTCCTCCTGAAAGCTGACTTGGATGATGATGTCCTCTCTCCTCCAGCCCCACTTCAATAAGGGCCCTTCGGGCCATCTCCCTCCGCTTCACCCCTGAAACTCTCGCATAGATTAGTGGAAGCTCCACATTCCCCAGAGCCGAAGTCCTGGCCAAGAGATTAAATCCCTGAAACACAAATCCAATCTTTTGGTTCCGGATCTCTGCCAGTTCATCTCTCGAAAGATTCTCTCCGTTGATACCTTCTAATAGATATTGACCGCGAGTAGGCTGATCTAAGAACCCCAGGATGTTCATGAAGGTCGATTTCCCTGAGCCAGAGGGGCCCATAATCGCAACAAACTCCCCCTTTTCGATTCTGAGAGAAACACCCCGAAGCGCTTGAACTTCTACCTCTCCTAATCGGTAAAGTTTTTCCAGTTCCTGAACCTCAATAAACGACTCCACTCTTCTCCCTGTCATGGAAACCTTATTAGACCTCGAATCTATTCCCGCAGAATGATTCGGCAGATTCATGGTTTCTACCTTCTGGGTCCCGGCATGAAAGGAAGCGAACCGGCCCTTGTGGCCTGGGTCTTTTTATTCGACGTCTCTTCAACGATCAGTTCTGCCCCCTCCTTGAGGTCGCCTGAAACCACCTCACTGGAGGTCCCATCCGTAATGCCAAGGACAATAGACACCCCTACCGGCTGGCCCGCTGATGAAAGAACCCATACCCTCGCCTGTTTTCGTTCTTCTCCCTGCCCGCTCTGCCGATTCTCCCACTTCTGCCTCTGCTCCTCTGTCAATAACCCCATGATCTTCTGTCGTAACAAACTCTGTATCTTCCCTCTCGACTCCTCCGGCTTCGATTTCTCACGAATCTCCTGAATCTCTTGTTGGGATGCCTTCATGATCATACCCACCTTCTCTTGCTGCTCTGGTGTGAGATTTAATCCCTCGGTCAATCGCTCCACCGTCATTCCACCCCGCTGCTGTCCTCTCGTACCCCTCTCACTTGTAGCCTCACTCTTTTGAGTCTGAGTCCCTCCCTCCTTCTTCCCAACTTCCTCGCTAACAACCGCCTTCGCAAACTCCGGCCGATACCGCAATACCGCATTCGGTATCCTCAACACCCCCTCCTTATGAGCAATCATCACCGTAACATTGGCTGTCATGCCCGGCTTCAACCTTAAATCCTTATTATCCACCTGGATAACCACATCGTAGGTCACAACATTCTGAATAATGGTGGGCGCATTGCGAATTTCTGAAACCCTTCCCCGAAATGTCCTCTCCGGATAGGCATCGACGGTAAAGGTTGCCTCCTGCTTCTTTTCAATGCGGCCGATATCAGCTTCACTAAAATTGGTATCCACCTGCATCTGTGTCAGGTCCTTGGCAATGGTAAAAAAGGTCGGGGCCTGAAGGCTTGCTGCCACAGTCTGACCCACATCGACATTCCTCGAAATCACAATCCCGTTGACAGGAGATCGGATGGTCGTATACCTCAAGTTGGTCTCAGCCATTTTCAAAGCGGCCCTGGCTCGTTCCAACTGTGCCTTTGCGGATTCGATCTGAGATCGGGCCACATTTAACTGAGCCTTGGTAGCCTCTCTTTGAGCAACAGCAGAATCATAGCTGGCCTGGGACGTATCGAGGGCAGCCTGAGCAATGGCACTCATCTTCATCAATTGTAAGTAACGATCCAGGGTCTTCTTCGTATCGGAAACCGCCACCTCCGCCTTCACAAGATTGGCCTGGATGTTCTGCAGATTTGCCTGAGCATTTGCCACATTGGCCTGCTCTATGGCCACTGTGGCCCTGGCCTGCTCTACCTGGGACTCAAAAATGTCTGGATCAATCTGAGCAATTACCTCCCCTTCTTTCACATGGGAATTAAAATCAGCAAAGAGGGTCTTGATCCTTCCTGAAATCTGGCTCCCCACGAGCACGGTGATGACCGGATTGATCGTGCCAGTCGCCGTCACGATAGAGCTGATCTCCCCACGTTCAACCTTTAGCGTTCTAAATTTTTGGTTTGTCCCCTTATGACCGATTGCTCCGAAAAGAAATAGTCCCCCAGCCGAGAGGATGACGAGGAGAATGATTGGTGTCCACAGCTTCTTCCATCGTCTGCTCATTTTGATTCCCCTTTCTTTTGTTTTAGAGGATTCATTGAATCTGAGGTAAATATATATTCACCTCTGTTTTTTTATTTGCCAATTAAATTTTCAATAGGGAAGAGCCGAGACTTTCTTCATACCATAGTGTGAAGAGGGGAAGACGTTATTCTCTTCCCCTCTTCAGTTTCGTTAGAGAAAATTTTACTACCATATTCCGCTTTAACGGCCCATTCGGCCGCCTTTCAAGTGGCCATGATCAGAACCAGAACCCATTCCGTAGCCCCTCATGTGACCGGGACCAAAACCAGGTCCCATTCCACGACCCGGACCAAATTGAGAAATCTGATCAGGGGTAAGAGACTTTCGAGCCTCCAATTTTAATTGAAGCATTTTATCCTTCATCTGGTTTTGAAGGTCCCTCAACTCTTTTTCCTTATCAGCAATGATCTTTGGGTCAGCTTTTGGATTTGTCCAGAGAGATAGGAGTTCCAGCCTTTTTGTGAGGATATTTCCTCTTAATTGAGCTGTCTCTTCATTAAACTTCTGGCGTAATTCCTTAAACTTGTTTAGCTGTTCAGGAGTCAGAGAAGATCCTTTTCCAGAACCCCAGAATCCTGGACAATATTGTCCCATTTCTCCGCGGCCGAAACCTGGTCCGCGAGCATAAGCATAGGTGATCCCAAAAAGAATCAAACCTACCAAACTCAATGCAATGATAGCCTTTTTCATCGATCTCACCTCCTTTCTTTTGGTTAATTTTTACTTTTTAAATATAGCAAGAGCTATGCCAATCTAAGAAATGAGTTGATTTATCTTGAATATTCAATAGGTTGCTGCTTTTTGGAAATTAGAATAGATTTACTCTCTTAATTTTCGGAGAGGAAAGGTTTGTCGATTCTTCTTTATGAGAATAAGGTTTCTTCTTAGATATCGGTAAATAATCTGTTTCGACAATCTTGACGAACAATTCGACAAGAATTTCCTACATCATATTCTAAAGTCCAAAAAATTTTACTTGATAAAAAGAGAGAGAAAAGGTAGAAAAAATTGTGTAAGAAGAGCATTGGAAAAGAAAAAATCAGGAGGCTTCTCTATGAAGGCAGAAAATGAGAAGATTAATTCTTTCGAGGTGGCAAGGAAGCAAATTGATATCGCTGCAAAATATTTAGACGTAGACCCTGGATTGTTGGAGAAGTTGAAGCATACGAAGAGGGAGTTGATCGTCCACTTTCCTGTTAAGATGGACGATGGGACCATGAAGGTTTTCACAGGATATCGGGTTCAGCACGATGTTTCAAGAGGACCTGCCAAAGGGGGGATCCGATACCATCCCGATGTCGATCTTGATGAACTGAGGGCCTTGGCCATGTGGATGACCTGGAAGTCGGCTGTAGTCAACATTCCTTTTGGGGGAGCCAAAGGCGGGGTTCAATGTAATCCCAAGGAGATGTCTCTTCACGAGATCGAACATTTGACACGAAGATTTACCTGGGAGATCTCGATGATGCTGGGTCCGGAACAGGATATCCCTGCTCCAGATGTCTATACCAATCCGCAGGTGATGGCATGGATAATGGATACTTACAGTATATTGAAAGGTTATTCTGTCCCGGGTGTGGTGACTGGAAAACCCATTGAGTTAGGGGGGTCTCTGGGAAGGTTTGAGGCTACAGGCAGAGGGGTGGTGATCACAGCTCTCGAGGCGCTGAAATATTTAAAAAAGCCTATTGAAGGGGTTAAAATCGCCATCCAAGGTTGTGGTAATGTAGGGGGCATTGCAGCAGAGCAATTCCGACGACTGGGGGCAAAGATAAATGCCATGAGTTGCTCAGCGGGAGGGATCTATAATGATAAGGGACTTGACGTGAAGAGAGTCCTGGATCGCAAAGCACAATATCAATGCTTTGTTTGTGAGGTTAAGGAGGAGTCGGAGATCACCAATCAGGAATTATTGGAGTTGGATTGTGATATTTTGGTTCCAGCTGCCATTGAGAATCAGATCACTGAGAAGAATGCCTCACGAATCAAAGCCAAGATTATCGTGGAGGGGGCCAATGGACCAACAACACCAGAAGCAGATGAGATTTTAA
>Ga0315294_10008429_pt1 | contig 11331 bp, 9 predicted proteins | sample YL17G13_40_MG_FD_203626 | JGI IMG/M metagenome (GOLD analysis project Ga0315294, IMG submission 203626) | Sediment microbial communities from Yellowstone Lake, YNP, Wyoming, USA - YL17G13_40 | ecosystem: Environmental > Aquatic > Freshwater > Lake > Sediment | place: USA: Wyoming | collected... | reverse complement strand
ATAGGCTGGGGGAGCCCCCGCGGGAGCCAACCCTCGCCGAGATCGCCAAAGCGGCCGGCAGCCAGCCGAGCAAGGTCAAGGAGATCCTCGGCTGGTCTCATCGGGTGCTCTCGGAGGGCCGCGCCGCCAAGCAGCGGCTGACCGAAGCCAATCTTCGCCTTGTGGTCAGCATCGCCAAGAAGTACAGCGGCCGCGGCATGTCGTTCCTCGACCTGATCCAGGAGGGCAACATCGGTCTCATCCGCGCGGTCGAGAAGTTCGACTACCGCAAGAAGTTCAAGTTCTCCACCTACGCCACTTGGTGGATCAGGCAGGCCATCACCCGCGCCATCGCCGACCAGGGCCGCACCATCCGCATCCCGGTCCATATGGTCGAGACCATCAACAAGCTGGTGAAGACCTCCCGGCAGCTCCACCAGCAGCTTGGGCGCGAGCCAACCTGGGAGGAGCTTGCCGAGGAGATGGAGGGGCCGTTCGACACCTCTGAGGATCGCCTGAAGGCCGTCCAGCGGGTGACCGAGATCTTCCGCATTGCGCCGGAGCCGCTCTCGCTGGAAACCCCGATCGGCGAGGAGGAGAACTCCCACCTCGGCGACTTCATCGAGGACCAGGACGCGGTCTCGCCGGCCGATGCCGCGTCAACCCTGGTGCTGCGCGAGCAGCTTGAGAGCGTCCTCGATACCCTGACGGAGCGCGAGCGCGATGTGCTGAAGCTGCGCTTCGGTCTGGACGATGGCTATCAGCGCACGCTCGAAGAGGTCGGGCACATCTTCAAGGTCACCCGGGAGCGCATCCGGCAGATCGAGGCGAAGGCGCTTAAGAAGCTCAAGCACCCAAGCCGTAGCCGGAAACTCCGCGACTACCTCGACTAGGCGTTGCCGCGATCACGAAGGCGGGGACAATGAACCTGGCTCACCGCCGCACGCGCACCCTTATCATCCTGGTTCTGGCTCTCGCCGCGCTCTGCGCGGGCTGGCTCTTCGCCGCGCCGAAGCTCGCCCCGCGCACGGAGGAAATGGCAGCGAACGAGGCGCGGGTGGATGTGGACTACCTGCCGTCCGCCTCGGCCGACGGCCTCGGGATTCCCTTCTACCCCGGCGCCGAGGTGGGGGACAGCTTCGTCTATACGGTCACCACCCCGGGCGGAAAGCAAGTGCTCTACTACGCCTCCGCCATCCTATCGAGCGCCGACTCCCCGGACAAGGTCGCTTCGCACTACCACGATGCGCTGCCCGGCCGCCCTGAGGCGGAAACGCTGAAGGGAGATGCCGGAGAGAGACTCGTCCTCGCGGTGTCGCAGGGCGACGAAGTGAAGATGGTCACCATCACCGCCGCTGACGGGGGTTCGCGGATCGAGCTGGTGCGCGCCACCAAGCCTACCATCCCGCCGAAACCACTGAAGCCGAAAGGGCGGGAGCGGGTGACGTGAGCAGACGTTGAGGAGGCTGGTGGAGCCAGGCGGATTCGAACCGCCGATTCGTCCGTGCGAGGGACGCGTCTTCCCGCTTGACCATGGCCCCAGAGGATAGATGGGCCCGCCATCGGCGGGCCTGCCGTCGTTGTGACCAACAGCATCCTATCAAAAGGACGCTCGCAACGTCAACCGCAGGAATGAAACCCACACGGGCAGGACCCGCACTCTTGCCCTGCGAACCTCCCTCGCGTCATGTCCCGCGAACTCCGCCATCTGACAACGCTCGATGACGCCCGGCGCATTCTCTGGCAGGCGCTGCCCGCGCGCATCCGTGAGGGGCGGTATGCCGGACGTGATACGCCAATCGCTGAAGCGGTCGGCTTCGCGCTCGATGAGGACATCGTCTGCCCCACCGACCTCCCGCCATTCGACCGCTCTACCATGGACGGCTACGCGGTGCGGGCCGAAGACACCTTCGGCGCCTCCGAGGGCCTGCCCGCGTACCTGAAGGTGATCGGCGAAGTGCGAATGGGGGAGGCGCCTTCGTTCGAGCTGTCGGAGCGACAGGCCGCCGCGATCCCCACCGGCGGCATGTTGCCCGTCGGCGCCGACGCGGTCGTGATGATCGAGCACACCCAGCCGTGGGGAAGTGACCTTTCGGCTTCGCTCCAGGCAGGCAGCATTGAGGTGCTACGCGCGGTCGCGCCCGGAGACAACGTGGTCTGCCGCGGCGATGACATTCGCGTCGGCGAAGTGCTGCTGTCAGCCGGGCACCGCCTCAGGCCGCAGGATATCTCCGCCCTCGCCGGCCTGGGAATCGCAACTGTGCGCATCAGGCGCCCGAGAGTGGCAGTCCTCTCCACCGGCTTCGAGCTTATCTCCCCCGACCAACCGCTCGCTCCCGGCCAGATCAGAGACATGAACGGCCCCGCCTTGCGGGCGGCAGCGCGCGCCGCAGGCGCGGAGCCCGTCAACCTTGGCTTGGTGAGCGACGATCCCGAGGCCATTCGCGCCGCCCTGCGCAAGGGTCTCGCTGAGGCCGACATCGTGCTGGTGTCGGGCGGCACCTCCGTCGGCACGGAGGACGTGGTCCACGATATCATCAGCTCCCTCGGGGAGCCGGGGGTGCTCGTGCACGGGCTGGCGGTGAAGCCAGGCAAGCCGGTGGTGATCGGCCTCGTGAACGAGGTCCCTGTCTTCGGCCTGCCAGGCCATCCGACATCGTGCCTGGTGATGTTCCGCGAACTCGTCTCCGCGCTGCTGAGAGTCGCTGCTGGCTCAGAACCGCAAACCTCGCTGCCGGTGCGGGCGCGCCTCACTCGCAACTACCCGTCCCAGGCGGGCCGCGAGGAACTCGTGCCTGTCCGTCTGGATGAGCGCGACGGGATATGGCAAGCGACGCCCTTGGTCGGGCCGTCGGCTTTCATCTCCACACTGGTCGCGGCCGACGGGCTCATCCGCGTTCCCGTTGCGGCCGAAGGGCTCTGCGCGGGCGACGAGGTCGAGGTGGAGCCGTTCGCCTCCGCACAGGGAAGGCCGTTTGAATGAGCGGTGGCGTAGATCACATGAGGTCGGGTAGGGCAGGACCTCGATTCCTGCCCCAATCCCACGGGCAGGACACAAGGTCCTGCCCTACCAGCTACACGCCCGCCTTCCGCCAGACGCCGAGCAGCGCATCCCCGGTCGCCCTGATCGCATCCGCCGGCGCCATCTCCTGCACCCGCTGGCTGAATGGCTCCGGTGTCACCGGCCCCGTGTAGCCGATCGCCTTGAGCCCCTGAAGAAATCCGACGAGGTCAATAACCCCGGTCTCTCCCGGCAGCGCCCGCTCGTTATCTATCTGTCCTTCCGGCCCGCGGCCCTGGATGGCGTCGTTGATGTGGGTGTCCACGACCAGCGCGTCGCTCAGTTTGCCGATGTCATCCCTCGTTCCGTGGGATGTGTACCAGTGGAACGAGTCGAACAGCAGCCCGACATTGCTGGTGCCGATCGCGTCGCACAGCTCGAGCATCCCCTCCTGCGTGTGAATGAACCCATACTTGTGGCCATCCCGCATGGACTTCGTCCCGACGAACTCGACCGCGAACCGGCAACCGTGTTCCGCCAGGACTTCCGCGCACGGACGCAGCCTGCCTGCGTGCAGCTCGAAGTTCCGCTCGAATGGCAGCTCGTCGGAGAAGGGCAATATCCACGTGCTGCACCGCGTCGCCCCGAGCGCCTTGGCGGTCTTCGCCAGCGCGGGCAGCTTCTTCAGACCTTCCTGGAAGGTGGCCTCATCTTTCCGGAACTCAACCGGCAGACCCCAGGCTGCGGGCTGGAGCTTGTTCGCGCCGAGCACCCGTCTCACCGCATCGGGGTCCGCAGTCCCCACGTCCACCGTGATCCCGCCAAAACCAGCCTGCGCAGCCAGCTTCGCGCACTCCTCGAATGGCAGCTTCACTCCGATCGCGCCCGGGCTGAGTGCTGGGTACATGCTCTCTCCTATCGCATCCATTGTCAGGTTCGCCCGCCGCGGCGAGCGCCCGACAGGGTAGCACGGCGGAGCGGCGACGGCAAGCCTGCTTCCCCTCTGCCCTGGGCGGAAGCCGGCGAACTTCTCCCCGTTGCGACGCGTCTAATGCAGTGAGGGATCGGGTGCCGGATGGACGGTGGCCGGCGCGCGAATGTGTGCTTCGGGGGAGGTTGAGCATGCAGACACGGTGTTGTCTTCTCGCCGCCGCGATAGCATCGCTGTTGGCCCTGTCATGCTTCGCGGCAACCACAGAACGTGTGAGCGTTGCCACAGATGGCACGCAGGCGAATGGTGATAGCACATGGGCGAGCATCAGCGCCGAGGGGACGCGCGTCGCGTTCGCTTCCTACGCCGATAACCTTGTACCTGAAGATCGTAACGGCGAGCTAGACATCTTCGTCTTTGACCGGGCGACTCATCTGGCAACGCGAGTGAGTGTTGCCGAAGACGGCTCGGAGGCAGAGGGCTGGAGCGCGCGGCCGATGATCTCGGCCGATGGCCAGTGGGTCGCCTTCGAGTCGGCCGCTCAGAACCTCGTACCCGATGACACGAACTCCGCAACTGACGTGTTCATCCACGGCATCATGGCAGGCGATAACACCCGCGCGAGTGAGGTCGGGCGCCTAGATGACGGGGCCCAGTGTCTCTCGGCGGACGGTCGGCTCCTGGCTTTCGCCCCGGACTGCGGCGAGGGCGTGGTCTTCGACCGTGATACGGGGGAGAGCGCTTTGGTCACCGTCACTAGCGACGGGATCCGCGTGTGCGGCAGAGACCTGGCCATCAGTGCGGACGGGAGGTACGTCGCCTTCGTATCCGATGACTGGCAGCTGATGCCCGACGAGTGGTGGTTGTGCCTCAACGTCTTCCTCCATGATCGTGAGACCGGCGTCACCGAGCGGGTGAGCCGCGCCCTGGGTCGGGGCGAGCCCAATGACGACTGCCACCGACCTGCGATCAGCGCCGATGGCCGCTTTGTCGCCTTCTACTCGCATGCCACGAACCTGATCCCGCAGACTCTTGGTCAAAGCGGGGTCGGTGTGCACCTGTACCTCTGGGAGCGGGGAACGCGGCAGATCAGCCTCGCTGACGTGGCGCTTGATGGCGGCATCCCGAATTACAGAGTGGAGGACGGGGTGCCCGCGGCGCTCAGCCACGATGGTCGGTTTGTCGTCTTCTCCTCGCCGGCGACTGATCTGGTGCCGGGGACGCCGGTGGACGACGAGGGCAATTCTGTTGCACTCCTCTTGTGCGTACGAGATCGGATGGCAGCCAAGACGTCGTGTGTCAGCGTGAGCACTGCGGGGGCGATGGCTGACGGCTGGGATGGATCCATCAGCGCGGACGGCCGCTGGGTGGCGTTCTCCTCTGCTGCCCCAGGGCTCGTGCCAGACGACACCAACGGAGTCACCGACGTCTTTGTGCGAGACCGCCTCACGTTCGCCGACGTTTCGCTGGACCACTGGGCCTTCTACGAGATCAGTGGCTGCAACATGGCCGGTGTCGTGCAGGGCTATCCTGATAACCTTTACCGCCCCGCCCTTGCTGTCACCCGCGACCAGATGGCCGTGTACATTGCGCGCGCCTTGGCCGGTGGCGCCGAGCATGTCCCGGGGGGGCCGAGGGTGGCCACCTTTGGCGATGTTCCCAACGACTTCTGGGCCTACGACGCGGTGGAGTATGCAACCGCCAACAACGTGGTGCAGGGCTACAGCGATGGCAACTACCACCCCGACTGGGAGGTGACCAGGGCGCAGATGGCCGTCTTCATCGCCCGATCTATCGTCACACCGGCCGGCGAGGCCGGGCTGGACTCGTACGACCCGCCGGACTTCCCCTCGTTTCCAGATGTGCCGAGCTACTACTGGTGCTACAAGCACGTGGAGTACCTCAAAGCGCAGGGGGTCGTCTCCGGCTATCCGGATGGCACGTACCTTCCCACGCGTACAGTCACGCGAGATCAAATGGCGGCATATATCCAGAGAGCCTTCGAACTGCCGATCTAACATCGTGACCCGCCCCAGTTTGCGCAACTGCCGCGAGCCCGCGGGCAGTCCCCCGTTTGCCGCTCGGTCTGTGCGTAGCGCATCTCAAACCTTGGCAGCAGTCCACTAGGGTCACTGGCTTAGCGGGCGAGGGTCCGCCGCCGCCTATGAGCGGAAGGTTAGGGAGGGGGACTGAGCAGCGTCAACGGAGTGCGTTTAGTGCCGCCCCCACCCCGAAGGCGGCGATCACGATGCCGGCGACCCGGTTCACCCAGCGCATCCCTGACTCGTTGAACCAGCCTCGGGACGCGCTCACTCCAGCGCTAAGGATGACCCACCAGGCGGCCGAGCCTAGGAAGACCCCGAGGACAAGCAGCGCGGCCTGCCCGTGATCACCGCCGGCTGTGACGCCGAGGCCTGCGAAGATGGCGGCGAAGGCGAGGATGGTGACCGGATTCGAGAGCGTCAGCACGAAGGTCGAGCCGTAGGCCTTCAGCAGGCCCGAGGGCGAGGGCGGGAGGGTGGCGCTCGCGGGCCGCGCCACGAACGTACTGACCCCCAGGTAGAGCAGGAAAACCCCGCCGACCAGCCCAAGCCATAGTCGCTGTCCGACCAGGAAGGCGGAAACGGCGGTGAGGCCGAAGGCTGCCATCGCGCCGCAGATCGCGTCCGCGGCCGCCGCGCCGAGGCCACTCGCCAGGCCGACCAAGCGACCGTCTGCCAGCGTTCGCCGGATGCACAGCGCGCCGATCGGCCCCACCGGCGCCGCGATGGCGAACCCGATGACGATGCCCTTCAGTAGCAGATGCAAGCGAACGCCCTCGCGGGGGTACGCGCCCGCCGGTCAATCGGTTGGGCAGGAGCGTGTCTCCTGCCCATTGCGAGCTACTTCCCCATCGCGCGCAGCGCCTTCAGGCAGCGATCAACGCACTCCAGCGGCGGGAACGCGTAGCTCTCCTGCTCGACGATGTACCACTGCGTCTTGCCCGTGGTCTCGCAGAGCCGGAAAGCGTCTTGCCAGCGCACATCGCCCTCTCCGATGATCGCCTTGTCGTTCGTCTTCGAGTACTCCTTCAGGTGGACGGTGAGCGCGCGGCCGGGGTACCGCTCGAGGAAGGGCACCGGATCGGCGTTGCCGTGGAGGCAGTTGCCCAGGTCAATCTGCATCACCACATCGGCGGAGGTGTTGCCAAAGAGCGTGTCCCAGGGCAGCTCGCCCTCCAGCGGCTGGAACTCCTGGCTGTGGTTGTGGTAGCCCGTCCACATGCCCAGCGGCTTCAGCTTCTCGGCGATCTCGTTGAAGACGCCCGCGCTTTCGCGCCACGCAGCCTTGCTCGCGGTGCGCTCCCGCCCCAGGCCGGGCACGATGAGGAAGACGTTGCCGAGCGTCTGATTGAACTCCACCGTCTTCTTCAGCTCGTCGCCCAGCAGCGTCTCCAGGTTGATATGGGTGCCACAACACTTCATGCCGAGATCGTCGAGCATCTTCCGCAGCTCGCCCGCCGACCGGCCGTAGTAGCCCGCGAACTCGACCCCGTCATAGCCCGACTTCGCGACCGCCGCCAGTGAGCCCGGCAGGTCCCGCTCACAGTCCTTTCGGACGGAGTACAACTGAAGCCCGATCGGGATACGCGCCATCTCCTCACCTCCAGGTTATTGTTGCCCCACGGATTGCTGTGATGCCTAGCCGGTCCGGTAGTTGACTCCGAACCCGCCACGCGGGTAGCGCCACTCCAGGTTCCCACATTCAGCGCAGGCAATGCGGCAGGCACCGCACTCCAGACACCCCTCGAAGAAGACAGTGACCTGGTCGTTCTCCCACCGATAGGTGTTCACCGGGCAGATGTAGGTGCACTGCTTGAGCTTGCAGTCGCGGCACTTCGCCGGGTCCTTGATGGCGAGGTGCGAATCCTTGTCGGGCCGGAACCCGTCGAGGTAGAGCTTCTGTTCGAGAGTCAGCTTCTTCATGACAGCGCCTTTCGTGGTAGGGGCGACCCGGTGGGTCGCCCAGGGCGAGTCACCGACTCGCCCCTACGCGACCGACCTCCACGCCTTGAAGAAGTCCCACGCCATCTTCCACGGCATGCGCTGTCGCAGCGCGCCCCAGAAGATCTTCCTCTGCTTGGTGCGCTTCGACAGGCCGTCCACCGCCAGCATCTCCCGACAGGTCTCGTTGAGCAGGTCCGGGTAGAGGGTGAAGAACTGCGGGTGATTCTCGAAGAACCGGCCCATGTTCCGGTACTTGTACAGGTCTTTGTAGATGATGCTGTCGCGGACGAGCTGATCGTAGTAGGCAAGGCTGTCGGCCGAGTAGTCGTTCCACTCCTTCGCCCGCAGGATCGCCTGCGCCGCCAGCTTCCCCGAGAGCATGGCGAGATTGGAGCCTTCCCGGTGCATGCTGTTCACCAGCATGGCCGCGTCGCCGACCACGACCAGGCCGTGAGTGTAGAGCTTGGGCATGCCGTGCAGCCCGCCCTCGGGGATCAGATGCCCCAGATACTCGCGGATCTCGCCGCCCGCCAGCAGGGGTGCGATCATCGGGTGTGCCTTGAAGTGCTCGATCAGGTCGTTCGGCGTGACCTGGCGCTCCACGAGCTGGCTGATGAGCGCGCCGACTCCGACCGAGAGCGACTCCCGGTTCGTGTAGATGAAGGCGGTGCCAACCATGCCCCAGCTCGCATCTGCATAGAGCTCTATCGTCGCGCCTTGGTTGCCGGTCAGGCCGAAACGATCCTCGATCACCTCGCGCGGCAGGGCGATAACCTCCTTCGCCACCAGTGCCGCCTGGCTCGGGGGGACCTCCTTGCGCAAACCGAGGTGCTGGGCGAGCAGCGAGTTCACGCCGTCGGCCGCCACCACCACGTCGGCGTACAGATCGCCATCGGGGCGGCCGGTGTGCACGCCTATCACCCGGTCGCCGTCCATGAGCGGGGACTCGACGACGGTTTCGGGGATAACGAGCGCGCCTGCCGCGCGCACCTGCTGCCCCATCCACTTGTCGAAGCGCGCTCGCATGACGGTGAACGAGTTGTAGGGCTCCTCGTCGAAGGCCTCGTGCCGGTGCGCAGCCTTGAAGGCCGACTTCTCGGTCAGCACCCAGGTCTGGGTCTCGATGATGTGGCGCTCCAGCGGCGCCTGCCGCCAGAAGTCAGGGAAGATCTCCTCGGTTGGCTGCCGATAGAGCACGCCGCCCATCACGTTCTTGGAGCCGGGGAAGTCGCCCCGCTCGATCACCGCCACCTTCAGGCCGGCCTTGGCGAGCAGATACGCGGCCGAGAGCCCGGCCGGGCCGGCGCCTACCACGATGACATCGAACTTCTCGCCCCGCTCAGCCATTGGCCTGTCCTGCCTGCGCGAGCCGCGCCTTTGCCGCGCGGGTCAGCGCGGGCACGACTTCGTAGACGTCGCCGACGATACCGTAGGTGGCGACGTTGAAGATTGGCGCGTTTGGATCGCGGTTGATTGCGACTATCACGTCAGAGGTCTCCATGCCCACCAGATGCTGGATCGCCCCCGAGATGCCGCAGGCGATGTACAGCCGCGGCCTGACCGTCTTGCCCGTCTGTCCCACCTGCTTCGACTGGGCAATCCAACCGTGGTCCACCGCCGCCCGCGAGCCGGAGACTGTCCCTCCGATCGCATCGGCGAACTCCGCCAGCATATTAAACCCATCCGGCCCGCCCAGCCCGCGCCCACCCGAGACGAGAATGCTGGCGTCCTCGATGCGGACCTCGGAGGCATCCTCTTCCCGAATGTACTCCAGCACCCGCAACAGCACATCTTCCTCCGCCAGGCCCAGCTCTTCCCGCACGACCTCGGCGGCGCGCGAGTCATCGCGCGGCGGCATCTCCATCACCCGGGGCCGGACCGTCGCCATCTGCGGGCGCCGCTGCTCGCAGAGAATCGTCGCCATGATGTTTCCGCCATAGGCCGGACGGGTCTGCTCCAGCAGCTTCGACTGCGGGTCAATGGAGAGAGCGGTGCAGTCTGCGGTCAAGCCGGTGCGCAGGCTCGTCGCCACTGCCCCGGCGAGATCACGGCCCATGGTGCTCGCGCCCAGCAGCATCACCTGGGGGGCGTGTTTCTGCACCAGCCGGATGACGCCGTGGAGGTATGATTGCGTGCGGTAGTGCGAGAGCACCGGATCGTCAATCAGATAGACCTTGTCGGCCCCATGGGCGCCGGCCTCACGGACCAGATGATCCACCTTGTGCCCGAGCAGCACCGAGCAGACGCGGCCGTTGAGCGCGGTGGCCAGCTCTCGCCCCTTGCCCAGTAGCTCCCAGGAAACCGGGGCCGGCCGGCCTTCGGTATGCTCGACGAACACCCAGACCTCGGGGGCCGGGCCCTCTCTGGCCGCAATCGTCTCCCCGGCTTGCGCGGGCGCCGCCGCGGCTTCAGTTGGCGCGGCCGCAGCGCCCCCGCTCATCGCAATGGCCGAGGACGGGCAGACCGGCGGGCACTTCGCGCAGCCAGTGCACTTGTCCAGGTCCACAACTGCGATGCCGGTGGCATCCATGGAGATGGCGCCCACCGGACAGATGGCGACGCACTGCTCGCACCCGATGCACTGCTCGCGGGTGATGATGGCGATAGGCTTGGCTTGGCCGGCGTTCTGATTCGTCATGACACCTTCGGCTCCAGCACTCCGTCCGAGATCAGGCGGTCGAGGAGCAAGCTCGCCGCTCGGTCAGGGCTCCCGTCGTCGGCCGCCAGCATCTCGCCCCGCTCACGCTGAGGAGGAGCGAAAATGCGCCGCACCTGGGTCGGCGACCCGGCCAGCCCGACCTCTTGGGGGGAGACAGCCATGTCGCCGACCCCCCAGACAGGGACGCTCGTCCGCAGTCCTTGGATCACCGCCGGCAGAGAGGCATAGCGCGGCTCACCGATCTCCTTCAGCACGGTGAGCAGCGCGGGCAGGGGGGCTTCGACCACCTCCTCCGCGCCCTCGAGAACGCGACGCGCTCGAATCGTCCGCTTCTCCAGGTCCACCGACTCGACGCGGCCAACATAGCTGATCTGGCTGAACCCCAGCCGCGTGGCGATTCCCGGCCCGACCTGCGCCGTGTCGCCGTCAATGGTCTGCTTGCCGCACAGCACCAGGTCAACCTTCTGCTGCTGGTCGAGCTTCTGGATCGCGGCGGTCAGGGCGGCCGATGTCGCCAGCGTGTCCGACCCGACCAGCGCGCGGTCGGAGAGCAGGTAGCCCTCGTCGGCCCCGAAGGAGAGCGCCTTCTGCAAGGCCTCGACCGCCTGCGGGGGGCCCATGCACACCATCGCGCAGGTGCCGCCATACCGCTCCTTCAACTGCACCGCCGCCTCGATGGCATGGAGATCGAACGGGTTGATGATGGCCGGAATGCCTTCCCGCACCAGCGTGTTGGTCTCCGGGTCTATCCGGACCTGGGTCGTATCAGGAACCT
>Ga0315294_10008426_pt1 | contig 11332 bp, 10 predicted proteins | sample YL17G13_40_MG_FD_203626 | JGI IMG/M metagenome (GOLD analysis project Ga0315294, IMG submission 203626) | Sediment microbial communities from Yellowstone Lake, YNP, Wyoming, USA - YL17G13_40 | ecosystem: Environmental > Aquatic > Freshwater > Lake > Sediment | place: USA: Wyoming | collected... | reverse complement strand
GGCGGGGCGGAGGTGGATGGATTCCGGGGCAGTATAATGATAGAAAAATTATAGGTGATGACTTTGGCAGCGGAGATCAGAGAGGACAGCCTGGTCAGGTATAAAGGCACGGGAACCATCGGAACGGTTAAGGTGCTAAAAGAAGAGGATGATGGAATAAAGTGGGCACTCCTGGACAGCACCGGACTTTACTACCGGCTGGACACCCTGGAGGCAATCGAGAAAGCCCCCGAACGCAAGGAGCTGGAGGGCATGACCCTGGAGCAGATCCAGGAGAGGTTCACGCAGCAGCAAGAGATGATGGACAAGGCCAAGATGCAGGATGAGACCCTGGAGACAGGCGGCTAAGATAGGGGTAGTCGTCCACGGACCGGAGGTGGTGGACTCCGGCTCGGCTCTGAAGCTGATCAATTATTTGAAAAGACTTGGGACGGTCAGCGCGGTCTTGGGCGGAACCATGGGGCGGGTGGCAGTCCTTGACGCCGGCCTGGAGATTGTCATAGCCATCAGCCCCTGGAGACGTCCCAGCCGGTCCATCCGGGATTTGGAGCCGTCATCGGAGATCCTTTTTCTTCTGACCCAGGCCAAGAGCCGGGAGACCGGCCTGGCCTTCGGCTCCATGGTGGCAGCAGCGGCTGCAGTCGCCAAGCCGCTCCTGCAGATCGACTGCGGCGGAAAGTTCGTGGCCGGTCTCGCCGGAAGAGCAGATGAAATAGCTGAGATGGTCGCCGCAGATCTTGAACTGGAAGTTCTTAAGCCGCCGCCCTTCTCGGGAGCTTTTCGCCAGGGGAATGAGACCTGGCGCGCTCTGGCGGGAGTAATGCCTGGCGAGCTTATCTCCGTGAACGGAACCGTGGTGGCCAAAGCTTTAGAAGGCTCAGTCGAGATCAAAGCCATAGACGGAAAGATAGTGAGCATTAAGGGAGCTGAGCCCAAGCCGCACGGCCTGGAGAAGCTGCCAAAGATAGATCTGGATAAGGCCATTATTCGCAGCGGCAAGATCCGCAGGACCGAGGCCAGGCCTAGGCTTCGCGAACGCCGTGGAGATGGTGCGGTTCTCATCGACCACGACGCAGAAGATGCCTTTGAGGCGGCTCAGGGAGCCTCCGTTGCCGTAACCGTGGGAGACGATACAACGGCCATTGCGGCGGACATCCTGGCCCGCCTGGGAGTGCCAGTCATCGGCATAGTGGACGGAGATATGGACGGGCTGGCGGAAAAGACCATGATGCTCCAGGGTAGCATTGTGATCTGGGTCGAGCCTGGACATGATGACCTGGTGGGAAAACGTGTCAAGGATGAGATATTTCAGGGCAAGAGCCGGGCTCCTTTCCGGGCCGAGGAGCTGATCGAGAAGATAATAGAGGCTGCAGACGATCACATCGTCCGGGTGGAGCGGCACTGAATACCTTTCGATTGAAGCTTCTTTATGGCCTGGATCTCTTCATAAAAGGCGGCGGCCGTGGCGGTATCGCCCAGACCAACCGTAAACTTGGGGCGTCTGGCCAGCAGGGAAGGGACCAGGCACATGGCGACATCTTCGCAATGCATGAAAGCGCCTCTTCCCCAAAGGGTCGCCCCGTCCCGACAAAGCTCCTCCCGGGCCTTTATCCCCGAAGGATTCACCTCTTCCGGAGGCTGCCCTATCACTGATCCTGTAGCCGCCAGGGATGCGGCGGCATCGGCCCCGCGGGTCAGGGACTTTATCTCATCCTCTGGCTCGATGAGATCCTTCATGATGCTTAAGATGAAGTCCCTGCTGTGGACTGCCACTCTGGAGAGGCCTAAGTTCTCTCTGAGACGCAGCGCAGCCTCCATGGTTCCTCGCCAGCCCGGCTTCCATCTCTCAGTCATCGCCAGCTCATCCTCATTCAGGCCGAGGCTGTCCATAGGGAGCAGCTCAAGGAGACGATGCATGATCTCAGGCCGCTGGAAGCTGCCCATCTCGGCATGAATGTAAATTCCCGGGTTGGTCTCCTTCCAGGACTTAATCTGCATCGTCTTTCGCTGGAAAATTTCCTCGTAACCTGAGGATGGGGCCAGGTGGAATCCCGAGACCAGAGCGCCGTCAAAATCTCGAATCCTTTCCCGGCAAAAGGCATCGAAATCCGGATTTGAATAGAGCTGGGTGTTCAGGGGATCGAAGGTGGCTATCAGGCGGTTGTCCTTGCGGGCGACTATTCTTTCTCCGGAAGCATCGACGGCATCGCCCTCTATGAACTGAAAGACAAAGTGAACCATCTCATGATCTCCTGTGGCCCGCAGTGGCTCTCTAAGGCTGCCTGCGACCGGTATCCTGACTTTGGGGTGAATCATGCCCGCCATTCTGCGGCTGAGAGCAGGAGCATTAAGAATCGGCTGACCTCCGAGGGTTGCCAGGACATTGGCCATGATCCCGGCGTTGCCGCCCAGGCGAAACTGCCAGGGGAAAGTGCCCTCAATGCTCCGGGCGACCTCTTCTTGCTCAATGAGCAGCTCCGCTCCACAGCCCTCCTGCATGCAGAAAAACAGGGCCGAAATTAGGTCCTGCAGGCTGGTGATCTTCTCTTTGGCCTCAGGAACGATGCCTTCGGCCAGCGGGGCGATATGCTCTCCCAAAATGTTGTAAACTGCATCGAGATTTATGGGGAAGGCACAGATAATATTCATAATAAGCTCTCCGGAGCATCACGGTATGAGGGCACTAGCGGAAAAATTTATCTATTACCCTCCACCAGACACTTCGGAGGAAGATGCTGAAGGCTGGCGAACATCAGGGATCAAAGATGACGGAAATCGATAAAATTGCGGGGGCTCTCAGGGAGCTGCTCAGAGAGAAGGAGATCATAGCCAGGTGCGAGCTTCTCCTTCGGACCTACAACCTCGTTCTAAGCGCAAACCTTAGCGATCTGGAATCTATGGAGCTCAGGAAGATGGTGGGAGAGCACATCGCTCCAGGTATCTTTGCCAGCATTATGAGTGGAGAGTCCATATTCTTCGACCTGCCCAAGCTTGATTCATACACGCAGATAAATGGGCATATCTTCCACTTCCTGCACACCAAGAAATACAATAAGCAGGACTTCGATAACGCCAACCGCAGGTTCCTTCAATCCCTTCCTGAGCTGAAATGCATCTTACGCTGGAGCCTGGTGAAGGTATTAAAGGCTTTCATGGCCGATGCAGGATACAGCCTTTCCAAGGAGGGGCCGCAAGATCTCATTTTCTCTGCAGAAGAGCGCGGTTTGCAGGCCTTCGTGGTCACGAGCGTAAAGTCTCTTGATATGGATAAGTGCAAACAAGAGCAAGGAATGGATAGGGTCATCCTGGTGCCAAGTAGCGAGAGCCTGGAGCCCTTCGTGCAGTTCTTCCGGGAAAAGGGTCAGATTGCCGAAGACGCAGGGCTTCAGGTCTGGGTGGCGAACCTGGAGCAAGGTACCATCGATCCCTTCATCGGCTACACCACAGACATGGATATCTACAGGCAGTTCAAGAATCCGCGCCTAGCAGAGATGGTGAGGACCAACTGGTGCATCAGGCAATAAGGTTTCGGGGCTCTTCCATTTTTTTCCATAATAATCTATAATAGAGATCGCAGGCCATGGATGATGAATTTGGCCAAAATTTCCTATTTTTTTTGCGCGTATTTTGCATCAAAACGATATTATTAATAAAATGCTAAGCCCCTCGCTCTCCAACCTAAGCAAATATTAAATAGATAGAGCGCTTTCTAAAAAGTGTAGCGAATCCAAAGTCAATTGGGGTGGGGTGTATGAAGCATTGCCTTCTGATACAGGTTGCGCTCTTGGTAATGATCAACGTCGCCTTTGGTGCAGTAGGCGATGGTGGCGTCTCTGATGGAATCTCCTCTCTTCAGTCGGATCAAGGCTATCTGACAGGCGCAGATCAGCAGAGCGTCGGCTCACAATTGTCCGGTTATCAGGCCGCCTCGGTGGGAGCTTCACTTCCCTACCAGAGCGGCTCTTACCAAAGCGGCTACGTTCCATCTCCAAGCAATCAGCCCTCGCAGGCCCAGCAGGTCTCCTTTAGCTCTCCAGCGGACACGTATTCTATTCCCCAAATTAGCGGGCCTTATCAGGAGCGTATGTCGGCGGAGGAGCTGAGACTCTCTCAGCCTCAGGCCGACAGCTTCCATCCAGACGGAGGCTTGGACTTCGTCTCCACCACGCTGCCCAGCGGACTGACCGCGGGGACTTACGGCTCAACTCAGGGCGGCATCGGAGGTTCAGGTTCCTGGTACTTTCCCGGATCAGTGATTTCTCCCAACAGGTTTTATGTCCAGACCTCTTCCGGCCTCCATACCGTAGGAGGCTGCAGCTTCGGAGGCTATCTGCCCCTCTGGGCGGATATCAATTCCGGAGGAAACTTCTTTGTCTACGAGTGGTATCCTGGCCAGTTCACGCCTTCCGTGCAGCGGTGGGGTTGGACCTGGCCGGGATTCAAGAGGGGCTGGTTCTCAGGCGATGTTCCAGGCTGGCACATCCTCTGCTACAACTGCCGTGATTGGTCGAACTACATCTACATCTATGTGTATCCTGGCGCAGGCGCAGCACCAGGCGCTTTCTCCAGCTACCCGAGCAATCCGAGCACTACGGCCCCAGGGTCTTTGCCAACAGGCGCTCCCACCCCGCCAGATCCCAACTCCGAGAGCCTTGTACTCCCTGATTTTAACTTGTATAAACCGACCACAGACCAGACGATGCAGAGCGGCTATTCCGGCTATTCTGCTCAAGGGAGCTACCCTGCTCAGGGGAGCTACCCTGCTCAGGCAGGCTATTCCAAGAGTTGCACCACCTGTGCCAGCTCAACTGCGGTCACGGGCGGGGTCTCCAGCAGCTATCCCTACCAGGGCAGCTGCCCAGCCTGCACAGCCTCAAGCAGCCTAACCGCGCCTTACGGTTATGCTCCTCAGAGCTATCAAGCCGTTTACCCCACCCCTTCGACCTGCAGATGCAATGAATATTTTGTCCAGCCGTATTCCGGCAGGCTCAGCACAGTTGCGGGGGTGTATTGCGGAGAATGGCTGCCGCTGTGGTCCAAAGTCAGCAGGCCTGGAATCTATTGGTCTTTTGAGTGGACCGTGTGCGGAAATCAGAGATATTACTGCTCTCCTGAGGTCAGGAACTTCGGCTACAAGAATACCGGCTGGTACCAGACCTGGTTCAGGGGCAACAACCCAGGCTGGCACATCCTGAGCTACTACTGCAATGATTGGTCCAACTATATTTACATCTATGTCTGGCCTGCCAGTTAGGTCGGACATTTCACCTTTCTTGGGCGATCGGTTTAAATACAGTGAGCTTGGATGGTGTTCGGATTAATATCTCCTCGGAGGATGTTTATTGGCTAGAAGATCACAAAGAAAGGCTGAGAGCAGAAAGGCCAAGCAATGGTACAGGGTTGTTAGCCCCGAGATGTTCGGCAGGGCTCCCTTTGGTGAGACGATCGCCAATGATCCGGAAAGGATCGTGGGAAGAATCGTTGAGACCACCCTGGGGGACCTTACAAACAACTTCTCCAAGCAGAATACCAAGCTCAAGTTCAGGGTGGACCGCGTGGCAGGCGACTCGGCGTACACGAAGTTCCTGGGCCATGAGATGACCACGGACTACGTTCGCTCGCTGGTCAAGAGAAGGACGTCCCGCATCGACGCCATTGTCGATGTGACCACCACGGACGGCTACCAGGTGAGGATCAAGCCCAGCTGCTTCACCGTAAAGAGGGCGCGGGCCAACCAGGTCAAGAGCATCAGGGAGCTCTCCAAGAAGGTCATTCTGGAGAAGTCGAAGAGCCTTGACTTAAACCAGCTGATACTGGATGTAGTTCATGGCAAGATGTCTCTGGACATCTACAAAGAGGCCAAGATGATCTACCCCCTCAGGCGCGTCGAGGTGCGCAAGACCGAGATCATGACTGAGCCAAGCATAGCAACGGCGGCTCCCGCCCCTGTTCCTGAAGCACCATCAGCCTCATCGTAATTTCGTTCGGTCTTGATTGGCGAGAAGCCCGAGAATAGAAGGAGCTAAATTCTCGCAAAGTGCCAACTCTGCCATGAAAAGAGTATTGTTGGTTGCGATATGCTTTGCTCTTCTCTGTGCAGGTTGTGTTGAGCAGAAGAGCAGCGTTGGCCAGAATAAAGCTGACCAGAGCAGCAGCAAGGGGGCAGTAGAGAGCGCAGAAAAGCTCACTGCGACCATTACATCCCCAAGATCCGGCGAGATCCTGACAGGAAGCAAAGAGATCAGCTTTGATGCCATGAATTAGGCATCAGCCTGATGAATCCGACTCATCCTGTAGTCGGTCGAAAGTTTCAATTACTCAGTGCTTAAGTAGCTGCCTGCTGACCATAGGGGCTTTGGCCTTGAATTGACCAACGGAGGATGTTATGAAAAGGTGCATAGGCATTGCCATCGGTTTTATCCTGCTTCTGACTGCAGCTGCGACTTTCCAGGCGCTTGGCACGTCTACAGGCGCATCAAATGAGACCAAGCCAATTGTCGTGGGTGCCATTCTCCCCTTTACCGGGGCTCAAGCGGATATCGCTTCAGAGGAGAAAAATGCCATCGAAATGGCGCTAAACGACACCGGCCGGAAATTCAAGGTTATCTACGAGGATAGCGCCAGCCAAAATTCAGTGGCCCTCGCCGCTTTCCACAAGCTGGTGGAGAACGAGAATGCCTCTATTGTGATCACATGTACTAGCTGGATAAGCAATGCCATCTCTCCTCTTGCTGCCGAGAGAGGCATTCTTCAATATGCTCTGGCTACTGCTACCTTCAATCGGACCGTACGCGGAAAAGCCGTGGTTTTCACAGTTAGCATGGAAGAAGAGTCAGAATGTCTGGCAAGTTACCTTCGACGGTTTGACAGAACAGCGATAATTTTCATGAACAATGACTACGGCCGCGCCTGGTCCGCGATTCTAAAGACCGGCATGCCTGGCGCGATCGTCTCTTCAGAGAGCTATGAGCTTAACCAGACCAGCTACTCGTCACAGTTAATCAAAATAAAGGAAGCAAAGCCGGATCTTCTTGTCCTTTTAAGCACCGAGGAAGGTGCCGCCATCGCCTGCCAGGCCCGCCAGCTCGGCATAAATGCATCTTTAGCCAGCACCAGGCCCATTGAGAGGCCAGATGTCCTCAAAGAGCCAGCGGTAAATGGATTAGTGTATTCTTATCCCTCTTACAATATTAGTCACCCCTTCTTTGCCAGATACCTAAAGACGTACAACCAGCAGCCTACCGCCTTTGGCGCCGAGGCCTACGATGCCATAATGACTTTGGCTTGGGCGGCGCAAAATTGCAGCAGCCAGATCGATTGCATCTACCGCTGGTACCTGGATAGAGAGTACCATGGGGCGCTGGGCAAGATCAGTTTTGACGGATCGGGGAATGCCCACTATCCTGTGATCCTGAAGCAGATCAGGGATGGAAAGTTCGTATATTTTGAGAATGGGGGGAACATAACCACGAACACGACCAGCACCCAGAATGCCAATCCTTTTGCTCTCGCAGAAGGGATGCAATATCAAAAGGTGCACTAGGGCGCAGCATCTCGGAGCGCATCCTGGCAGCCGCAGGACCTCTGCTCAGGAATTCTTTGCGCCGCCCTGTAGATTATTTCCCTCACCTTCTCATTACACCTATTCATCAGATCGATTATCTCTGAAATGGCTAGAGATTCTCCATCCGTCATTCCGCAGGCGGGATTGGTCACAATGCAAAGTGATGCGTAGCAGAGGGCTGCTTCCTTGGCCAGTGCCACCTCCGGGTAGCCGGTCATGCCCACTACGTCCCCGAACTGGCGCATCATTCTGATCTGCGCAGGCGACTCCAGGTGCGGCCCCTCAGAGCAGACGTAAACGCCCTCAGAGACCTCTAGGCCCAAAGCCTGCGCAGCCTCCGAAAGGCAGCAGCGCAGCTCGGGGCAGTAGGGCTGGCTCATGTCCACATGAACGGCCTCGTCATCGTGGAAGGTGTTCGATCTAGATTTGGTAAACTCCACGAAATCTGCAGGAAGAAAGAAGCTGCCCACGGCATGGCCAGCCATGGTGCCCACGGTATTGGTGGAGATGACCCTGGTGGCACCACACTTCTTGGCTGCGGAGATGATGGCCCGATAGTTGGCTTTGTGGGGAGGCAGATGGCCATCGCCATGCCGGGATATGAAGACGACCCTTTGTCCCTTCATCCTGGTGTAGGCGACAAGAATCTTTCCGTAAGGCGTCTCGATCTCATCCGCCAGCCCCTCCAGGCAGAAGCCCAATCCACCGATCACTGCCAGCTCAGCGTTCATGGGAGGAGAGATGTATGGAACCTTTAATCTCTTTTCCCTTCTAGATCAAACCGGTGGCATCAGCGGCGGCCTGAATATGCCCTTCTCGGTGATCAGGCCCGTGACCAACTCCAGGGGCGTGGCGTCGAAGGCCGGATTGTACACGTCAATGTCTTCTGGCGCGAGCCTAACGCCCGCCAGGGCGCAGATCTCCTCAGGATCGCGCTCCTCCACGGTGATATCCTGCTCCTCATGCCTCAGGTCAAACGAGGATAGCGGCGCAGCCACATAAAACGGGATCTTGTGGTACTTCGCCAAAACGGCGTGGTTGTAGGTTCCGATCTTGTTGAAGACGACGTCCTTCGTGATGCGGTCCGCTCCCACGATGGCCTTGTCGATTCTCCCTTTGCGCATCAGGCTGCCGGACATGCTCTCACAGATGAGGGTGACGGGAATACCGTCCCTGGCCAGCTCCCAGGCCGTCAGGCGCGAGCCCTGATGGAGCGGCCTGGTCTCGCAGGCATAGACATGGATCTGCTTGCCAGCCGAGATGGCGGAACGAATCACTCCCAGGGCGGTTCCCCAAGCAACGCAGGCCAGTCGGCCGGCGTTGCAGTGGGTGAGAACGTTATCTCCATCCTCCAGGAGCTTGGCCCCGTTCTTTCCAAGGGCTTTGTTTATGCGGATATCTTCCTCTGCGATCTCCTCTGCCTCACGCAGGGCGAACTCTCGAATGTCCTCCACAGTCTCCTGGCTGGTTGCTGCCCGAAGAGCTCTCTCCACCCCCCAGGAGAGATTGACCGCCGTAGGCCTTGAGCTCTTAATCATATCTCCGGCCATCTCCAGCTCTTGGATCATATCGAAGGCGTTGGCAGCATGAGAAAGCTGTGCAGCCAGGGCTATGCCGTAGGCTCCAGCAGACCCGAGCGCAGGCGCGCCGCGGACGCGGAGAGTCTTGATGGCCTCAATGAGCTGCCTGACATTCTTCATCCGGATGGGCACAAGCTCCCCCGGAAGCTTATTCTGGTCGATCAGCCAGAGGCCGTCGTCCCACCAGAGGGTCCTAGACTCGCACATGCTCAAGGATGAATCACCTTTGCCTGGTGCTCACATACTAGTATTATTATCTTTGCTTCTTCCTCATCACATGATTGAGAATGAGAAAGCTATAGAGTGCTTCAATAGAGGCATTTAGCTTTAGCCCTCGGAAACGGCGTCTGGGAACTTCAAGGTATAATGTTAAAAAAAATGTTTTACTGCGGCAGCAGAACCGCCGCTGCCTGCAGTGCCCAATCGATGAATCCTTGCGGGAAGACGCCTATCCAGACCACGGCGATGAGCGCCAGGACCAGGGCTGCAACATACCCTTTCGGCTCAGAGATCTTCGGACCGGCCGGCTCCTTCAGATACATGTAGCTGATGATCCTCAGGTAGTAGACCAGCGACAGGGCGCTGTTGAGAATGGCCAGCACTGCCAGCCAGACCAGCCCGGAGTAGATGGCCGAGCTGAACAGGACGAACTTGCCGATATAGCCCGCCGTAGGCGGTATGCCTGCCAGGGCGAACATGAAGATCAGCATGCAGAACGCTGTGATGGGCGCCCTGCGGGCCAGACCTGCATAGTTGGATATGTCATCCGGGTCGTTATCCTGTCCTTTGCCGGACACCGTTGAGGCCACCAGAGCTGTGCCGATGAAGGCTCCGGTCTTCATCAGGGCATGTCCCAGAACGAGGAGCAGTGCGCCAGCTATTCCTAGCTGAGCTGCCGGGACGGCGACGCCGTTGAAGGTCGTAACCGGTGCCGCTCCATAGGCCGCCCCTACTACTACGAAGCCGATGGCTATGTAGCCCGCCTGAGCAATGGAGGAGTAGGCCAGGATGCGCCGGACATTGTTCTGCCAGCAGGCCGCCAAGTTCCCCAAGGTCATGGTTATGGCCGCCAGGATGGCAAAGGCCAGATACCACTCCATGCGCAGAGCGATGAGCGCTATGAGCATCACCCTGAAGGCGGCTGCAAAGCCCATCTTCTTGGAGCCTGCCGCCAGAAGCGCTGAAACCAGCGCCGGTGCGCCCTCGTAGGTATCGGGAGCCCACATGTGGAAGGGCACCAGGGCCATCTTGAAGGCAAATCCTGCGATCACGAAGAGCAGAGCCACCAGGGTGGCCGGCCCGAAGTTGGCCAAAGAGGCAGCGGCAATATCTGCCAGCCTGGTCGATCCCGCCATTCCGTAGAGCAGCGAGAAGCCGAAGAGCATGAACGCAGAGGAGACAGATCCGAAGATGAAGTACTTCATGGCTGCCTCGAGGTTCTTCTTGCTCTTGTCGAACGCCGCCAGAGCATAGGTGGACAGGCTGGCCAGCTCAAATCCCACAAAGAGGGTGACGAGATCTATGGAGCTGGCGACCACCATCATGCCCACCGTGGCAAACAGGAGCAGAGCGTAGTAATCCTCCGCACCCTTTCCTGTATACTTCGACAGGGAGGCGATCACTACCAGCAGCGAGACGATGAGGAAGACGGCCTTGAAGAACTGGGAGAGGCCGTCAACCGAGATCGTATCGAAGAAGAAGATGACAGGCTTGGCGAGGGTTAAGTTGCTTGCCACCAGCCCAAAGGCCACTGCCAGCCCGGCCAGGCTCAAGTAGCCCATGAGCCTGCCGCTATTCTTCATCAGGGAGCCCAGCAGCACAACCAGCACTGCCAGGACCGTGAGAAGCGCCTCTCCCCAGAGGGGCGCGTAGTGTCCAAAGTCCACTTCAGATCACCCCCATCTGGGAAAGGGTCATGACCGGCTCCATGACCTGATAGGCGGCCGTGCCCATGATATCCGTTATGAGGCCAGGCTGCAGGCCGAAGAGCAAAGTGAGCACGATGATCATGCTCATGGAGAACAGCTCATAGGCATGCGGATCATGAACATCCATGTACTTCTTCAGTATCGGCCCGAACATGGCCTTCTGCATGGCCCAGAGATGATAGGCGGCAGTGATGACTATGCTCAGGAAGACTACTATCATGGTGTAGGTCGGCAGCGTAGCATAGGACCCGGTCAGGACC
>Ga0315294_10008423_pt1 | contig 11334 bp, 7 predicted proteins | sample YL17G13_40_MG_FD_203626 | JGI IMG/M metagenome (GOLD analysis project Ga0315294, IMG submission 203626) | Sediment microbial communities from Yellowstone Lake, YNP, Wyoming, USA - YL17G13_40 | ecosystem: Environmental > Aquatic > Freshwater > Lake > Sediment | place: USA: Wyoming | collected... | reverse complement strand
AGTATTTTCAGCAATACCGTCATAGTAGTCGACAAGGACCGCGGGTACAAAGACTGGTTTGGTAAGCGAGGCGATTCGAAGAATAATATCCCAATCAACGAGTCTTTTGAGGTTAATGTCGAATAAATCGGTGTGATTAAATAAATTTTTTGTGTGCACAAAAGTGTTTAGATCTATATAGTTTTCTGCCAGGAGCTTTTTGAAGCTAAAAGGTTCGCCTATAGTCCCGCTGATTGCGATTTTGCCGTTGTCGCGGTTTTTGGAGAGCCGGTTTGCCATGCAATACGCTGCTGCATATTTGGAATTCGTGCCTTTAACAGTATTATACGCAGTTTCCAAAAACTTCGGATGCCAAGTATTGTCAGAATCGAGATAAGCAAGGATGGGGTACCTGGCTTTTTGTATTCCGAAATTTCTGGCGTGGCTAACGCCGCTTTGGGGAATGCGATGAAGAATAATTTTATCAGAAAGATACGACTTGACGACTTGTTCAAGGTTATCATCTGAGCCGTCATCAACAATGATCAACTCATAATCTTCAAAAGTCTGTGCCAGGACGCTTTCGATTGCGCCTTTCACCATATCTGCCCGGTTCCATACCGGCATAATTATGCTAATCATAAAATCCTCATCCTATATTTTAGCATTATCAACCGCCAATTTATATGCGTTTACAACGGAACTGCCGGTGCCTTGTTTTTGGATTCGACCTTTTTCAATCAAAACTACCCTATCGCAGAATTTTTCAACAGTATTTAAGTCATGGCTAACGAGAACGACAGTTTTTCCGGCCTGTTTGAATTTATCAAACATAGCATAGCATTTTTGCTGAAAGGCGATATCGCCAACTGCAAGAACCTCATCCACCAGCAGTATCGGGCTTTCGATACTAACGGTTATCGAAAAACCAAGCCGGACCTGCATACCAGATGACAGATTCTTGAGCTTAGCGTCAACGAATCTTTCCAAACCGGAAAAATTTATTATCGAGTCGTATTTATCAACTATTTCTTTCCTGGTCATTCCGAGCAAAGCGCCATAGAGGAAGATATTATCTTTGACAGTTGAATCACCCTGGAAACCAACACCTAATTCAAGAAATGGTGCCACGTTTGCATTCACGGATATCCTGCCTGAAGTCGGCTCTAGAACCCTTGCTATAAGTTTTAATAAGGTTGATTTGCCTGAGCCATTTTTGCCGATAACGCCGAGAAATTCTCCCTGTTTGACGTTAAGGTTTATATCTCGCAAGGCATAAAATCTTTCATAAGTATTCTTTTGAAAAACACTTACAAACCTCTGTCTTAGCGTTGTTTTTCTGTCGTGAGGCAGGCGGAATATCTTATTTACCTGTTCAATGGTTATCATAAATCCTCAGCAAAAGAAGGCGATAATTTATTAAATAATTTCAGCCCCACTAAAAAGAAGGCAGCGGCTACAAAGATTATAATGAAATGATTTGCAAAGCTGACAAAAACGCCCGGCGGACCGATTATTGCCTGACGGGAGCCTTGAATAATTCTGGCCATGGGGTTCAATAATATAAATGCATGATACTTTTGGGGCACGATTGAAATAGGATAGATAATCGGTGTAGCCCAAAAACCAAGCTGGACAAAGACTTCCCAGATATGGTGAATGTCCCTGAATTTTGGGTACAGCGCACATAATAATAGTGCGATGCCAACAGAGAGAACATATAGCTCGATAAGATAAGGAACTAACAGTAAAGCGGATGGATGAAAATGAGTGCCAGAGAAAATAAAAAAGAAAAAGAATACAATAATATTCAAGAGCAATGTCAGAAGAGATGTTAAGGAAGAAGCTATTATGATGATCCATCGCGGAAAGTATATCTTCTTCATAATTGACGCCTTACCTTCCAGCAATACCATACTGTTTAAAGTTACTTCTGCCAGGAAATTCCAGAGAATAATGCCTAAAAGTAAATACAATTTGTAGTTTTCAACATCCCATCGGACAAACACTGAAAACACCAGGTACAACGTACCAAACATCAGCAACGGCTTGAGCAGGCTCCACAGATATCCTAAGGCGGAGTTGTCGTATTTTACCTTAAAATCTGTTATCGCCATCACTAATATCAGGTAGAGATAATTCTTTCTGCCTAAAGAATTACCCTGTTTAAAAGTTTCTGTATATGACGACATTGGCACCTCCTTTTGTCTTATCAATATATTCATATTCTACTTTGCCTGGCGACTCCATCAAGGCTTCTTCGCTTTTTTTATTTTTCAATATTCTCACAATATATGTAACATTAGCAGGAATATTTTTATCTTCATAGACTAATCCTGTTCGCACGGCATAGAAACTTATGCGTTTGTCAGGTACGGCTATTATCGCAGCGCTATCAGTATTGGCTTTGAGCCATTCTGCTGCCACTCTGTAGGCCTGCTTTTCTATTCGAATCGGCCTCAATAGTTTTGGGACACATATAGAAACACCAATCACAAGCAAAACCAGAAACCAAAATCGTTCATTGCGATTTGTCACCACAGATGGCTCAATTTTCTTAGTAAATCTCTTTTGGCACCAGATTGCTAATTCTTGTAATCCGACAGGTACATAGAGAATTGGAATTATTAGTAATGGCAAGGTGTGCCTGTCACTCATATAGCCATGCTTACAATACAGCCATATCATTACAGGTACATTCAGAATTATAAGGGCGATTATAAAAAACTTTTCCAGCTCATGCCATTTTCGTGTTTTAAACCACTTGTGCATTCCTATCAATAAGGCCGGCACAAAAAACCACATTAATGTCTCACCAATATTCCCAACAAGTTTACCAAAAGCCTTTGTGATATTCGATGGTGTAAATTGCGATGTATATATGGCTTCTGGCACAATCTGATTGTTCTCGGCATGAACTTCCTGCTGCTGTGAACTTTGCACAAATTGGCCAACATTTTTCTTTGGAAATACTGCCCCTTTTAATTTCATGTACGGCCCGGCTATAGCCAGAAATCCCACGAGTAGTAAGGCAAACGCAAACAGTGCTTTACCTTTACTCATAGCACGTTTTGGCCATAGTAATTGCAGTCCCAGCCATAAGCTGCCCAGGACAACCAGCTGTGCGCATTCGGGCCGAACAAGGTATCCCGCTCCTGCAGCAAGCCCGGCAAAACCGAACAGCCACCATCGCTCGTTCATCGCCCCTTTTAACAATAACAATAAACCCGCTGACAGGAAGAAAAGATGTGGCCAGTCACTAAGGGCATCACTTCCATATTCAGTAGGCGCAGGCAAAAATACAAGGATCAAGATCGCCCAAAAACTTAGCCGGGCATCCAATAAATGTTTTCCGATGAAATACAGAATGGTTATAGCGAGCAGCCTGAATATCAAAGCCACGCTTTGGGCACAGTAGATCCAACTTAAGATCGACGTGTTTTCGTGCAAAAAACCCATTACCCTGTGTGCCGCAAGAATCAGCCATGGATAGCCAGGATGTTGAAATTCATTCATCATTGTCTTGAGGGGGGAGGTCTCGAACTGTTTGGCGTATTCTATAAAAGTAACGCTATCCTTTGCGATGATAGCAGTGGTAACGATAAGATATAAGCCAATACATAACGCAATCGCCAGTGGTATTGACACGTGGATAAAGTTTTTGTTTTTGCTGGATTGTTCAACAATATTTTTCAATACGCGTTCTCACCTTTTATAATATGCCACGGTGTTCCCAACAGAATCCATATATCCAGCCCAAAGGACCAGTTCCTGACGTAATACAAGTCATACAACAATCTTTTCCTAAGAGAAGTGTCACCTCGAAAACCATTTATTTGTGCCCATCCTGTTATGCCTGCTTTGACCTTATACCTGAGCATGTATTTTTTATATTCCTCGGAGAACTGCTTAGCAAAGATGGGACGTTCCGGCCTGGGGCCAACAAGGCTCATTTGTCCTTTTAGCACATTTATAAGCTGAGCAATCTCATCGAGACTGGTACGGCGCAGCCATGCTCCGATTGGCGTGCGTCTTGGGTCGCCATATCCGGTCCATTGGGGTCCGTTTTCTTTTTCCGCATCGACCGTCATAGTGCGAAATTTGAGAATCTTAAATTCTTTCTGGTCCATCCCTACCCGTATCTGTCTGTAAAAAATAGGTCCTCTGCTGGTCAGTTTAACCAAAACAGCTATAAATACCATAGGGATGGCAAATATGGCCAGTAATATCATGGCGAGGGTACGGTCAAAAATTTCTTTTAATATTACGTTAGCACCGTTTAGCGGAGAATCAGCCGCCGAAAATAAAATTTGTGAGCCTATGGTTATCGCTGTTGCGCCGCTTATTGAGGCCAGGTTACCCCAATCGGGTATGATACGTATGGTTACCCCTGAAGATTGAAGAGCTTCCAGAACAGGATAAACTTCTTGGGCAGCGTTTCCGCTTAAAGCAAGATAAACCTCGTCTATCGGTTTGGTCTTGAATAATTCAGGTAATCTTTCGACGGGGCCGTATACCGCGGCGCCCAGTAGTTCTGTGCCGAAATATGCCGGATTATTATCTACGAAAAAGGCACACCGTAATCCCAGCCATCCCATCTGCTCGATATCACGGACTAGCTGTTGACCCTTCTGGCCGGCTCCTATTACGGCATAATAACGCAGATTGTATCCCTTAGCACGCAATCTTCGCATTATTACCATTGTTAATAAGTGCGAAAAAACCAAACCCATAAACAACATAACTATAAACAGAGCCATCAATTTTCTTGAATAAGGCGCATCCTTGAGGTAGTAAAAAAATGCCAGTACAAATAGTCCGCTAAAGAAACTGGCTTTTAATATTTCCACAAACTGACCAAATATGTTTTGTACCCGCTTAGGCCTGTAAAGGCCGGTAATGAAACAACCTAAGTAACAAATAGTAACAATGGGCAAAGTCAACAGGAGGTGTCTTTTGAAATCTGGTACTCCTTTAGCTGTTGCAAACAGTCCCGAATCAAAACGAACATAGAAAACAGAAAGCCAGAGGCAGCCGATAATACAAATGTCGCTGGTCGAGCTAAACAGAGATATAAATGTTGCATATCGCTTTAGCATATCTTTCTCTCAAACTTAACATAAGTTCATGCAAATTATAGCGGCCAAATATGTTGCAGGCTAATAACGTCACATAATTAGACCTCATATTTGACTTTTTTTCAAGCATTTTTCAACTTTTGTTTCGATGCCGTTAGTACCGAATTAATGCCTACCATTTTAGTACTCGTTGAATACAACCCAACTACAACTGAAAAACTTGTTATCTGCCAATTTTATAAAAAGCTGATCAACGACAATTATTCTTCCGTCTGGCGACAATTAGAATTTCCGGATATTAGCCAGAGACAGCTACTGTGGCAACCGCAAGAAGCTGGTTGATTATGCTGGAAGTGGCACTGAATTTACCTCGAATATTGTCTCATTTGAGCTGACGACGTACAATCTTTACACTCCTCGCTCGAAGTATCTGAACAAATCCCGGACAACACGACCTTCATCATGCTGTTGTGTCAATCCTTCGGGGTAGAGTGTCTTAACGGCGTTTTTGACTTTATTAAGTGTCACATTAAGTCCCAGTCGCCTTAAAGCATCAGTGAGATCTTCATCCTTGTGTTCTGACTGGTCCGTTTGTATTTTGCATTCCCTTTTCCGCGAGGTGTAAAAAATGCATGGTTTTTCAGAGGCCTCACTTATGTATTGATAAAACTTGAAATATCCATTATATTCCTGAACCGATATGAAAGAAAACACCACAATATATAGAGGTGAAAAAATGAGAAAAATTAACGTCTTCATGGTTGCAGTAATAATTTTTTCGATGATTACAGCGTGTCCGGCAGAAAGTCCCATTTCCAAAGATACCAACGCTGCCATTGAAAAACGCATTGAAGATTTGCTTTCTCAAATGACGCTGGAAGAGAAAATCACTATGCTGTCCGGCGATGTGACGGGTTTTGACACCAAACCAATCGAGCGATTAGGGATACCCGCTCTTAATATGACCGATGGACCGGTCGGTGTACGAGTCTTGACGAAAGAAACATCAGTTGCCTTTCCAGCTTCCGTTTGCATGGCCGCGACATGGAACATTGATTTAATGTATAAACTGGGTCAAACCCTCGGACTGGAGGCCAAAGCAAAGGGGAAAAATGTCTTGCTGGGTCCCTGTATCAATATTCACCGTGTACCGCACGGCGGGAGGAACTTTGAAAGTTTTGGAGAAGACCCATACCTGACAAGCAAGATAGCAGTCAACTATATCAAGGGAGTTCAAAGCGAAAAGGTTATTGCAACGGCCAAACACTTTGCGTGTAACAACCAGGAGTCTGATAGATTCAGCATCGATGTTAAAGTCGATGAACGGACGTTGAATGAAATCTATCTTCCGGCATTTAAAGCCGCTGTCCAGAAAGGAGGCATCTGGGCCATTATGTCCGCTTACAATCGACTGAACGGGCACTATTGCAGCGCCAATACATGGCTTTTGACCGATACCTTAAAGGAAAAATGGGGCTTTAAGGGATTTGTGATGTCTGATTGGGGCGCGGTTCACAGCTGCATTCCTGAACTGCATGCCGGCCTAGATTTGGAAATGCCCACCACTAATTATTTTAAAATCGACGACGTAAACCAGGCAGTAGGAAGAAAGCTGATCAAACCGTCGAAAATTGATGATAAGGTAAGGCGTATACTTCGCGCCATGTTTTATATGTGCTGTTTTGACAAAAAAGAAACCGAGCGTGGCGACTGTGATACGCCTGAAAATCGAGCTGTTGCCCTCCAAGTGGCGCAGGAAGGCATTGTCCTGTTGAAAAATCAAAACAATATACTACCTGTCGGAGGTAATATTAAATCCATCGCTCTAATTGGATCCAATGCCGCCAAGCTGGCCTACGGCGGCGGCAGCAGCTGGGTCGCTGCTCCTACCCATACGATATCGCCGCTGGATGCACTTACGTCCAAAGCCGGCCAAGGTTGTGCCGTCCGGTTTGAGCCAGGGACATTTTTTGAGGACGATTTTAGTTTGATTCCTTCTGAATGCCTTGTGCCTCCAGCCGGATATGATAAGGAACATGGTCTGTTGGCTTCTTTCTACCCCAAGGCCAACCTCGAAGGCCAACCCGTCAGACAGCAGGTCGAAAATAGTGTTGATTTTTCGTGGCAAAGGCAAAGCCGGGAAGATCCGGAACCCGATTTCACTTCAATTACATGGACAGGTCGGTTGGCGGCGCCCGAAACCGGCGAATATGTGATTGGCCTGGGCAGCGACCGCGGTTCCTGCTTGTATATCAACGGCCAGATAGTGATTGACACCAGGAGTAGGCATGGATTCGGCCTTAAATATAAATATACGACGGTCCAGCTTGAGAAAGACAAGCCCGTTGACATCAAGATTGAATACTACGAGAGGCGTCGGCGCGTTGCCGTTCGTTTGGTATGGCAAAAAAACGAACAGCCTCCTCTGCAAAAGGCGGTCGAGCTGGCTAAATCGTCAGATATGGCAATATTGTTTCTCGGCAGCAACTTGTTAGACGAATCAGAAGGCAGTGACAGAGAAGACCTGTCTCTACCTCAATATCAGGAAGAATTGATTCAGAAAGTATCTGAGGTCAATCCAAAGATAGTGGTTGTCCTGCACGGCGGCGCCGGGATTCTGATGAACAAATGGCTCGACAAGGTTTCCGGTCTGGTATTAGCGTGGTTCCCCGGTCAGGAAGGCGGAAATGCAATTGCCGATATCCTGCTGGGCAAAGTCAATCCATCAGGAAAACTTGTAACTACCTTTTTCAAGCGATGGGAAGATTGTGCAGCGTACGGTAATTATCCTGGCCAAGATGGCACAGTCAACTATGCCGAAGGCGTTTTTGTGGGATACCGGTACTTTGACGCCAAAGGTATAGAGCCATACTTTCCTTTCGGCTATGGTTTAAGCTATACCGATTTTGAATATAAAAATCTTGTAATTTCCAGAAAAACGGTTCGCCCGGAAAAACCGGTTACAGTAAATCTGACTGTAAAAAATAGAGGAAATAGGGACGGCGCTGAGGTTGTGCAGCTTTACCTTGGCGATGAAAAGGCCAGTGTGCCACGACCGGTCAAAGAGCTCAAAGGATTTCAAAAGGTCTTCTTAAAAGCTGGCGAGGAAAAAACTATTTCTCTGACAATTGAGCCGCAGGATATGAAATTCTTTGATATCTACAGACATGATTGGAAGGCAGAACCGGGTAAATTCAATGTCTATATCGGTTCTTCATCCAGAGATATTCGATTGAAAGGCTCATTCATACTGAAGTGAAGCTCCACGAGTTTACACCCGTGCCTGCACGCCGCGCGAGAAGTCGAGGGTGTCATAGACCTTCTCGACGGTGGCGTCGTCCGGGAAGCCGTCTAAGAACTTCAACGTGCCGAGGCGAGTTTCGACGCTATCCGGCGTGGTGATGGCCACCGGAATGTCGGTGGTCATCTTCATCTTCTCCGCCGCGCGGGCGGATGTGAGCGCCAGCAACGAGGCCAGCGCGCCAATGAGCGCGGCCTTGCGTTTCTTATCCATATATGCACTGTCAGCCCAGACGCTGTGCTTTTCATTTTCAATAAACTCGTCGATGTGTTTACTGTCGTGTGTCGAGGCGGTATCGTAACAATAATCCTTTATCATGCCGTTTCGGTCTGTGGCAATATGACCTTTGTAACCGTGATACACACAACCATGCTTTTTCGTATAGCTCGCTGCCTTGTCTTTGGTGCTGGAAATGCCGTCTTTGGCCGTTCTGCCGCGAGGGGCCTCAATTATAGTGGCATCAACGCAAGTACCTTCTTCAAGAATAACTCCGCGAAATTTGAGTATTGCGATGGTCTTTTCAAACAGCATGGCAATATGGCCGTGGGCATTGAGACGTCTGCGAAACTGAACAAAGGTGGTTTCATCAGGGGCTGGCTGCTCCATCTTCAAGCCGACAAAACGCCGAAACGATATACGGTCGTCGAGCATCGAGGAGTTCTTCAATCGCCGCATCTTTGTCGGCGATAGCAGATTCGGCGTGTGGCGTTGCTGACTCTTGCCTACCCGCATAATCTATTTCTTCACCGTCTCCGCCTCTTTGTCTAACATTCCCTTTAGCATCGTGCCCATCAGTGCGTCACTGACGCTCGATGAACCGCCGACCATCACGTCGGGAGTAACTCGGATATTATTCTCCGCCACCAGCTTCATAATCTCAATCAGCGCCGCATTATTCTGACCGATGCTGCCAGAGAGCAGTTTATAGGCCTGCGACTTGGCATCTGCGATGAGCTTGGTCTTCTCGGCTTCGGCCTGGGCCTCGATAATTACCTTCTTCTTTTCTTCCTCGGCGACTTTTACGCCATAAGCTGCAGTGGCGAGACGCTTTTCCTCCTCGGCTTCCTGCGTGGTCTTTGTCAGAGCTTTTTGTTTCTCAGCGGCACGCTGCTGCTCCTCAAAGGTCTTTTGCTGCTGAAGCGCAATTTCACGGTCGGTCTGCGTTTTTAACAATGCCCCGAGCGTCAGTTCATTGCCCACATCTCCGATGCGAACCGCCAGCAGCGTTACACCATACTTCGCCAGTTCTTCTTTCAAAAGCGTATTGCTTTGCTGCTCCTGCTGTGAACGCTGCTGAACATAATCAAGGGCTTTTACCTTTTCGGCGTTATTTCTGAAAATCGCCCGCACCGACGGCGTTACCAGCTTTGCAAGCACCATCGCATCATCGCCGACCGTCGCCACCACTCGCGGCGCATTGTCACGGTCTATCTGATACGTTACGCGAATATCAACGGGGAAGGTAAAGCCGTCGATGCTGCGAACGGTCATCGGACTTATCGCCTCCGCAGTTCCGGGCTTGTCCTTCTCGGGCGTATAGCTTATCGTTGCCTGACGGGTATCTATTATTGTAGCTTCATACGCCTGGGTATGCAGATAATACTGCCCCTCGCCAAGCGATTTTTTCCAGATGCCTCGCTGACCGACTTCAACAAGGCGGTCCTGGGTTTGAATCTGTTCACCGACGTTGCTTTTAATGACGGCAACCGTACCGACCCTGACGTTTGTTACCGGCGCATCGATAATGGTGAACAGCCGTGGATTAAGCCGATATTTTCCTGGTTTGAGCACCGTAAGCTGCGGCCCTTTATAACCTTTGCCCTCGCTGAGAAAATATTCGGCGTTGAGCATCCTGTCCGGCTGGTCCCACTCCGGGGCATAAATGGTATTGACGGGCAGAGACCGGCCATCCGCTGCCTGAACCAGCCCTACTTGCCCATCCTTTATTTCGATGACCGGAATCTTTGTAATCGTGTACTGCCACGGCCAATAGAAAAAGTGCCAGCCAGGCGCAAGCACCTGTGCCTGAATACCGTTTTCGCCATTGACAGAGATAATACGGCCTTCCGCCAGCGAGCCGCCCCCGAATTTCTTTTCCACGATGCCCACCTCATTGCCGCCGATATTGGTTACCGTTACCAAAATCGCCACAAGCAATAGTATGATGATAAATACGGCAAGTATTGCAGCGCGACGAAATTTACCACCCATCACGGACTCTACTGTATATTTCATATTCATATAAGAACCTCCTTAAAATTAGACTACTCTTTATCCTGATCTGGGATTTCCCATATTAATCCGCCGCAGGCGGATAAAACGCCTGGCTACGCAACTCCATTCTCCGTAGTCGCTACTTTGCGACCTGTCCTCCGCAGTCCGTTTTGGGAGACGAAGGATGGAAGACGGATCCAACGCCTTTAAAAATCCCGCCTAAAAACCAAATACCAACGACCAAATACTAAAGACTATTCCGTGTCTTCGCCTGTCTCGCCATAGCACAAATGTGCGACGGCGGATGCCTTTGTGGCTGTGGCGGCGTTTTTACTCTTTCTTCCATATCTGCCACAATCTGCCGATTCTTATCCGAACCTTGACAATTTTATCTTCAAGTTTCATCCCCACCCGTCCCTTGCCCATCGTCAGGTGGTCAAACTCCAGCCCGTTCTGCTGGTCAAGTTCTTTGGCAAGGGCGGGCGACTGATTCAGTATATAAAGTATTCTTTCGAGTGTCTGATTTATCATCATTCCGCCTGTATCCGGAATCTTGCTGTCCTGCCGAATCTGTGTGATATCGCCGCGCGTGTTTTCCAGCACCTTTTTCAGTATTGCAATCCGCTTTTGATTCTCACTGGTGTAGGCCTCCGATATTGTCTCCTCGTCAAGAATCATCTCGGCATCAAATCGCAGTTTCTGCCCTTCGGCAGCAATATGCCAAGGCTTTTCGTCAACCGCCAGAAAATATTTTCTTGTCGC
>Ga0315294_10008420_pt1 | contig 11340 bp, 10 predicted proteins | sample YL17G13_40_MG_FD_203626 | JGI IMG/M metagenome (GOLD analysis project Ga0315294, IMG submission 203626) | Sediment microbial communities from Yellowstone Lake, YNP, Wyoming, USA - YL17G13_40 | ecosystem: Environmental > Aquatic > Freshwater > Lake > Sediment | place: USA: Wyoming | collected... | reverse complement strand
TGCAGTAAGAGTTTATCCTAAAGATAGCAACCAGAAAAGATTAGAAGTGAAGCTTGAAATAGCCAGAGTGCTATCATTATCGACAGATTTTAAGAGAATATATAGCAAGTATTATCCAGATATATCTGTATTTGCCTTAGTAGAATCTCTAGAAGAGATATTTGCAGATAAAATAGTAGCTTTCGGATTAAGAAAATTTCTTAAAATTTTGCCCTTTAAAGCAAGAGATGTTTGGGATATCAGCTGGCTTTTAGATAGGAGAATAAGTCTGGATAGTGAGATAGTTATAAATAAATTAAAGGATTACAATGCAGACTTTGGCACTTTTATTTCAACTTTTGAGAAAAGACTGAATGTTTTAAATACAAAAAAGGGCATGGAAACATTCAAGGCTGAGATGATGAGATTTGCTGAAGACCAAAGCTTGATGTTGATAAAAGAAGATGCCTTTGTGAACAGCACCTTAATAAGGGTTGCTTCATTTCTATCTGGTTTAAATTTAACAAGCTTGTAGCAGGTCGCCAGGTTGAAAGGGATGACGAATTGCCTCGTCAAAATCGGAACTCCGTACAATATTCTGCATCAAAACACCCTCAAATCTCAACGAAAATGATCAGGGATTGTTTTAGAGAAACAGGCTGGCCACGAAAAATATGGTTGAGTTGCTCCATTACACAGCGAGCTTGCAATTGGAACTTTGAGAGGCATTTTAAGACAAGCAAAACTTATCATAAATAAATTTATGAAGGATTTGTAGCTCCTATTGGTTTTTGGTGGGAATTATTGCGAATTCTTTTCCTTGCGTAAGCAAGTGGAGTGCCTTTGTTTTTTCTTTGTCATTGCGAGGAGGACGAAGTCCGACGTGGCAATCGCCTTTTACTTCCCCCTATACCATTCAATTGTTTTCTTCAAACCTTCCTCAAGAGAATACTTCGGCACAAAACTCAATTCTTTTTTTGCCTTTTCTCCATCAAGACTAATTCTACGTATTTCTCCTTTTCGAGGTGGGGCATATTCAGGTTTTATTTCACGCCCTAACACTTTTGAAAAAATTTCTATAAGTTCATTTATAGATGTTTCCTTTCCTGTACCAATATTGTAGACTCCTTCTTTACCATTGAGTGCAAGTACATTTGCTTCAACAACATCTTCTACATAAATATAATCCCTTGTTTGCGCTCCATCACCATAAATCACAGGTTTCTCTCCTTTGAGAATTTTCCCTGTAAATATTGCAACAACCCCTGCTTCGCCCAAAGGGTCTTGACGAGGGCCATACACATTTGCATATCTTAAAATTACTCTTTCAATTCCATAGAGCCTTTTAAAATAATTTAAGTAATTCTCCACGCAGTACTTTGCAACTCCATAGGCAGACAACGGCTCTATGGGAGTGTCTTCGGAAGCAGGAAGTGCTTCAGGTTCCCCGTAAAGTGCCCCACCTGTTGAAGAAAAGATAATTCTCTTAACTTCAAAGTTTATAGATAACTCAAAAAGATTTATTGAACCGATTATATTTGTTTCTGCATCAAACGCCGGGTCTTCAACCGATTTTCTTACATCAATCTGAGCTGCATGATGATTCACAACATCTGGCTTAAACTCTCTAAATACAAACTCAAGAGATTCTATGTCTAATAGATCAATATTGTAAAATTTAACTTCAGGATTTATATTTTCCTCTTTCCCAGTTGAAAGATTATCTAAAACTGTTACTTCATGGCCATCTTTTACAAGAGCGTCAACAACATTAGAACCAATAAAACCTGCCCCTCCTGTCACTAAAATTCTCATAATACCTCCAATACAAGATTAAACTTTGTGCTCTGAAATTATTTCTTTAAGCACAGATTTAATTTCTTCCGTGTCAAGTTTTAAAGCAGCTTTTTCAAGTATATCAAGCTTTGCAAAGAAATCTTCCTTATTAAATGAATTGTCACTCTCGACAACCTTTAAGATATAAGGATTTTGAGTTTTCTCCACTGCCTCCCTTTCACTCCAAAGTTCTTCTTTTAACTTTTCTCCACCTCTATTGCCGATAATCTTAATTTGAATATCTTTGTTTAATTCAAAACCAGAAAGTTTTATAAAGTGCTTTGCAAAATCTAAAACATTAACAGGATCTCCCATTTTTAAAACGAAAATTTCTCCATTTTTGCCCATAGCACTAGCTTGAAGAACGAGTTGAACTGCCTCAGGAATTAGCATAAAATACCTTTCCATTTGTGGGTCTGTTACTGTTATTATACCAGTTTCCTTGATCTGCTTTTTGAAAACCTCTATCACGCTTCCCGTACTTCCAAGGACGTTTCCGAATCTAACACTTGCAAATTTTGTTTCATTTCCATCGTTTGAATAATATTGAAGTAACATTTCTGTAACCCTCTTTGAGGCACCCATAATGTTTGTAGGATTTACTGCTTTATCTGTTGAAATATTTATAAATCTGTCGACTTTAAACCGTAAAGCAGCATCAAGCAAATTTTTAGTCCCAAAAACATTGTTCAATATCGCTTCATCCGGGTTTTTTTCCATTAAGGGCACATGTTTATGCGCAGCTGCATGGAAAACAATATCAGGCTTGTACTGTTCAAATACTTTAAATATCTTTTCCCTATTTCTTATGTCACAAATAACAGGGATTGCATTCAAATATTTCTTTTTTTCAATAAGCTCTCTTTCAATGTCGAAAATCCTATTTTCGCCCCTGCCTAAGAGAATCACTTTTTCAGGCTTAAAATTAACAACTTGTCTTGAGATTTCCGAGCCAATTGATCCTCCTGCACCAGTTATAAAAACGGTTTTACCCTTGATGTAATTTTCAACTTCCGAACTATCCATCTTTATGGATGCCCTTGGAAGTAAATCTTCTAATTCAACATTTTTTACATCTTCAATCCTTATTCTTCCTGAGACTATTTCCCAAACTGCAGGTAGAGCTTTGATTTCAGCAGTTGTCGAAGATGCAAGAGAAACTACCTTCTGTAAATGTTCTCTTGAGGTGGAAGGAATAGCATAGATAATAACATCAACGCCGTATTCCTTAACAACATAAGGCAACTTTTCAATTTCACCTATTACCTGATAACCATGAATTCTTGTTTTCTTTTTTGCTGAATCATCATCAAGTAATCCAACAACTTCATATGAAAGTTCAGGATGTGAGATAATCTCTCTCAAAAGCATTTCACCAGCATCCCCTGCGCCAATTATAAGGACTTTCTTTTTTCTCTTCGAAAGCGTTGCACCTTTTTTATTTCTAAATTCATAAAACAGCCTGTAAAGAATGCGAACTCCTGCAATAAGCAAAAATGCAACTACGAAAGAAGCAAGGTAGGCACCTCTTGAAAAACCTACATTCTTTCCTAATAAATAGAATATCGGATACGAGATTGTTTTTGTAAGGAACACTGCAACAAAAATATCAGATACCTCTTTAACGCTTATAAACTCAAATCTATGCAAAGGCAACTGGAAAATAATTTCGAATACAATAAAAATAGCATTTTCGATTATTCCAAACAGATCGTCTATATGAATAAAATTCCCTTTAAGAGCGAAATCGAACCGCAGAAAAACAGCCAGAACTGTAGCAACATTATACAAGAATACATCTATAACAAGCTTGGCAAAAGTAATTGTTAGAGTCACTTTGTTTCTCATAATTTTGAAAAAATATTCTTTCATCTTTTCTCTCTCTAACTCTCAATATAATTATAAGTTATTACTAATTTATTCGTTAATAAATTCCTTTTGTTTTTCTGAACAGCCCGAAAGTCATCAATATAATCTTTAAATCAAACGTAAACGACATATTCTTCAAATAATATTCATCGGCCTTTACTTTTTCATTAAGACACAAATCCTCTCCCCCAACTATTATAGCCCAACCAGTCATACCTGGCCTTAAGGTATGAACTCCTACTTTAGTTCTCATTTCAATCAGGTCATACTGATTATAAAGAGCAGGTCTTGGACCTACTAAAGACATGTCTCCTTTTAAAACATTTATTAATTGAGGGACTTCATCGATTAAGGTTTTTCGGAGAAATCTGCCGACCCGCGTGAGATATGAATCCAAACCATTTTTAAGCAAGATTTCCTTTGCTACTTCGGGTGTTCCAATTTTCATTGTTCTAAACTTATACATTATGAAAATCCTGTTATTAATACCTACTCTTTTTTGTTTTATCAAAACGGGACCAGTAGAGTCCACTTTAATACTAATTGCCACCAAAAGCATTAGAGGTAATAAAAAAATAAGCCCAAGAAAGCTAACCAGTATGTCAATAAACCTTTTTAACATCAAGTACCCTTTATTCATAAGTGCTTCACGCTTCTAAGCTCAGCTATCTCAAATCTGATTCCCTCTTCAAAGGTAATTGGGAAAAAGCCAAAATCATTTTCTGCTTCTTTGTGCTCAAAAGTTCTGTCTTCGTCCATCCTTTTTATTTGCTCATCTTTCAACAGAAATTTTACATCCAAGAAGTTAACTAACAATACAAAGAATACCCCAACTGATACAGGGATATAAATAAAAGTAACTTTCCTACCAAGATTTCTTGCAATAATTTCAATCATTTCCTTGTATTTTAGAACGCTTCCACCCGAGATATTATACTCCTTATTCCATGCATTTGTCGAAAAAAATGAATTTACAATTGCAGTCGCAACATCACGATAATAAATGGGCTGAACTAAAGAGTTACCATTACCAAAAATCGGGAAAAATCGATGTCTTGAAAGGTATTCTATAATCTTATGAATATTATAATCCATTTCCCCGCCATAAATCATCGTAGGCCTTAGTAAGATATATGAAACACCTTCACTTTTAAAAAAATTCAAAGCCTTTGATTCTAAAACTTTATAAAGCGAGGCTGTTTCTCTATATTTGGAATAGATCCCAGTGGTACCCACAAATAATCCCTTCTTGACGTTGTTTTTTCATTGCGACAAGAACATTTTCAATAAACATAATGCCCGCAATATGAATCACAGCATCACAATCTCTCATTCCTTCAACAACAAAATCTAAATCTAAAAGATCTCCCCTGAAAATTTCCAATTCAGAGTTTCCTAAAAAATTATATTTTTCTGGATTTCTTACAAAACATTTTGTTTTAACATCACCATAGGCGTTTATTATGCTCATGAATTCTCTTCCTACAAAAGAGGTACAACCAGTTACAAAAACTTTCATCATAAATATTCCTCCCTAAGAAATCAATTTTAGCAATCTTAATATTTTACTAATAAACAACTTAATAACTTTCACTCCCCAATAGGACATAAGATACTGGCCTCTTCCTATTGCCTTTTACGCAACTTTTAATTTCAGTTAAACATTTCTATTTCATCTAATGCTCTCAGGAGAACTTTTAAATCTCCTTTCAAGGATTTCCTTATACAATTTCTCCATCTGTAGCAATATCGCATCAAGACTAAACTCTTTTTCTATTCTTTCTCTACCTTTCTTTCCCATTTCTTCGGCAATCTCTGGATGCTCCAATAAATATTTAATTTTCTCTGAAAGAGCCTTCACATCGCCAAAAGGCACCAAAAATCCATTTACACCATCTTCAACCAAATCTCTTACCCCTCTAATATTATACGCAACTACAGGCCTTTCCATTGCCATTGCTTCTAAAACCGATAGCCCTAAGCCTTCTCTTGAAGATGCAGTTACGCAAACATTAGACACAAAAAGGAGTTCAGGTATCTCGTCAATGAGACCTAAAAGGGTTATTTCCTCCTGCATTCCATAAAGCTTAGTAATCTTTAGCAGATCGGAATAAAGTGAACCATCACCTGCAATTAGAAATTTAAACCTTAGTCCTTTCTTTTTAACATTTCTCAAAGCTTCCATTATTTGATCGAAATGCTTTTCTCTCTCTAACCTTCCAATAGATGACACTACAAAAATTTCTTTATTTATTGAGGACTTTGATAGGATTTCCCTTTTTTTGTCCTCATTGATTTTTTTGGGATCAAACTTTTCTGTATCTACACCTACGCCTTTAATATAAATAACCTTTCCATTTGGAGCCATATTCTTTTCTGTCGCAACTCTATAATCATCTTTATTAATTGTTATCAAAACATCTGTAAACTTCCCAGCAAATTTCTCTAAACGATAATATACAAAATTCCTAAATTTACTTCCGTGCTCATGAAAATGAAAACCATGTGCAGTATACACGATACGGGGGACTCCTGCAATTCTTGCTGCAATTCTTCCAATAAAACTTGTAACAGGAGTGTGAGTGTGAACCATAATGTATTTCTTTTCTTTCATTAAGCGAAGAAGGATAAAAAATGCCTTGAAGTTAGAAGGACTTATGGGGTTTCTGCTAAACGGAATATTATAAACCTTAAATCCTTCTTGTTCGATTTTGTCTTTGAACCCAACATTGGAAGCAACCACCTCAACCTCATACCCAATGTCCCTCAACAATTTCATAAAAGGGATATGAAAATAATAAATATGACTGTCTACCGTTGCAAGAAAAAGCACTGTTCCTTCTCTTTGATTCTTCATATGTTTACCTTACAAGCTCTTTATATAAGTTTAATAAATTTTCCGTATATTTTTCGATAGAATACTCGTCTTTAATTTTCATATATGCGTTCAAGGACAGAAAATCTCTAAGCTTATCATCATCTAACAGCTTAATTACTGCATCTGTTAACTCTTCTGGATTTTCAGACTCAACAAGAATACCATCTCTACCATTCTCTATAACCTCAGAAATCCCACCTACTTTTGTTGCAACAACTGGCAAACCAAAAGCCATTGCCTCAATTATAACCATAGGTAGCCCCTCCCAACGTGAAGGTAGAACAAAAATTTTGCTCTTTTGCATCAAGTCATTTATATCTTTTCTTATTCCAAGAAACTCAACAATGTCTGAAATTCCTAAATTTTTTGTAAGAGTTTTTAGTTCCTCTCTGATAGAACCATCCCCCACTACACCTACTTTTAGCTTCCTGCCATGCTTGATTTCCAATAATTTTATAGCCTCGAAAAATACATCCAGACCTTTTACTCTCTCAAGCCTTCCAACAAAAAGAATGTCATAAATACTCTCTTTCTTGTCTCTTATTTTATCAACAGGCACAGCATTCTTTATAACGATTGTTTCAGAAGCGATCTTAGGAAGCCATTCTATCAAAGATTTCTTAACTATTTCACTTACACAAACAATTTTTTGATACTTGCTACAGGTAAACCTATCTATAAATTTAAAAAACTTTGAAGATCTTCTTCTATTGTATACACTATGCTCACTAAAAATAAATACAATGTTTTTAGGTAGAAACAAAGAGGAAATTGCAACGAATAAATCCGCAGGGAACAAATGTACATGCACTATATCGTATTTTTCACGTCTAACGAGTTTGATAAAACTGATCATTTTAAAGAAGTCGTATTTAAAAGATAAATCAAGGTTAAATACCCTGATATCGTTTTCTGTTAATTCTTTTGCAAAAATATTCCTTGAATATAGAGTGCATACATCAATTTGAAAATCAGAATTTGTTTTTGCTTGAAGTATAAAGTTTTTAAGGAGCGACTCTGCACCACCTGCATACAAAGAATCTATCAAATTCAAAACCTTAACCATCTCTAAATTTTCTAAATCTGAAGAGTCTGGTATTATTCTTGGATAATGCTTCACCAATTTTATATGAAGCAAGTATAACAATAATCGGTACAAATTTCGCTCTATGCCTTAAAGCAGTTCCATAATTAGAAGTAGTTAATGCAAAAATTCCAATCTCACCTACTAAAAAAATCACCATAAGCAGAGCTTTCCTGTTTCTAATCATTTTCTTAATGTTCAGTATTATAAGAAAACATAAAATCAAATATATTACTGCATCGACAAATCCCAAAAGATCCACAGGAAGCTTTATCATCCAAATAAATGGGGTAAAGAGAAAGTAAATGATTCGAATAGGTGCCTGCCAAATAATATCAAAAACACCATCAGTAGTTAACCATACTAAATATGCAGCTCTGTCTCTTGCTGCAACACTTTGCATTTTCAACAGATTTAATGAGGCATCAGAAATACCCGAAGAGGGTATTTTCTCAAATCCAAATCGCGTTTCAAACACAGCGAAAATAATCATAGATACAAGAAAAATTGCTAAAATTTTTTTAAACGCCATTTTTAATCTAATTCTTCTAATAACTTCGAAAATTTCATAAAGCAATTCAAAAGCGGGAAATAAAATAGCCCAAATCATTCCAGAATGAAAACCCGTAGAGAGAGCAAAGGAGATTTCCGAGGTTAAAATGTATTCAATCCGTTCTTCTTTAAGCCATTTAATAAAAAATAATAATCCAGAAGTAAAAAAGAAAACAATTGGAACTTCTCTAAAAGAAAGTGCAGAAAAATAAATTAGGGTTGGGAAAAATGTACAAATATATGCAGAGATTATGCCTTCTTTTTCGCTCCAAACACTCTTTGCAATAAGATAAACATTCCACACAATAAAAGCGCCAAATAGAGAATTAAAAAATTGAATCAAAAATTGATTGCGGCCAAAAAACGAGTAAACTAAAGCAATAAGCCATGAGTACATGAAAGCCCCAGAAGTAAAATGCGTAAACAACCACATTAAACCATTTTGTGACCATTCCCAACCTATTGAAAGAAACATTAAAGCATCTGATCCTTCCCTTGATTCAGGAAGAGGGAAAACATATAAGTCAATTAAAACAAAGATAATCCTAATAAAGAAGGCAAACACTATTAATTTTCTCACTTCACGAGGAGCAAAGAAAATTATTACAAGAAATCCAAACAATGCAAACATTACATTAATCAAGAACTGATTTTTAGTAAAAATTGTAATTGAAATGAGAAAACAAAGTATGAAAATTCTAAATGAAAATAAGAATGATTTCCTTCTCAAGACCAACCTATTACCTCCAAATACCTTTTAGCAATATTTTCAACGCTAAACATTTTTGCTCTCTCAACTAATATATTAGGATTTATGGGATTCTTAATAGTCTCAAGAATCGCTTTAGCCAATTCTTCGACGTCTCCAACTTTTACCAATTTACCATATTTTCCATTATCAAGAATCTCTCTTGGCCCACTTTTACAATCAGTTGAAACAACCTGGCATCCTAATGCAAGCGCTTCAATCAAAACTGTAGGCAAGCCTTCGTATATTGAAGATAGCACAAAAACTGAAGCCTTGCTCATATAATTGTATGGATTGTCAACAAAGCCAGGCATCCATATGAATTCCTCAATACCAAGTTCTTTTGCAAGGTTTTCTAAATTTTTCCTTTCTTCGCCTTCGCCAAGAATAACAAGTCTTGCATCAATTTCTTTGCGAACTATTGCAAATGCCTTTATGAGTGTAGGAAAATCCTTTTGTTTAGTAAGTCTTCCCACGCTAATAATTAAAGATTTTGAAGAAAAATGTTTCCAAAGAAAACTTGCATCTTCTTTGCTTTTAAATTGTATTTGTTCTAAATCAAAAGGATTGTAAATCACTTGAATTTTATTTTTAAACAATGGAAAAAACTTTGCAAAATCATTTGCAACACCTGTAGAAACGGCAATAATACTATCTGCAAATCTGTAAGAAAACCTGATTAAAAACCTTAAAATAAACCTCTTAACTACACTTTCACTGTTTTTTAGAACTTCACTTAAAGTATTGTGCTCCACTAATAATAATTTTGTTTTTTCTCTAGAAACTGCTTGAGCGAGAGCACTAACAATATTTGCGTGTGTCAAGTGAGAAATAAATACATATGGTTTTTCTTTGTTGATATAGTTTATTATTTTAAAAAAAGTGAAAAGTGTTCTTTTGCTGTGAAAGTTAATCACTTGGCACTCCTCAGGGAGATCCTTGACAAAAGGGCCTTTTTTATCAACAAGAAGAATGTTAACTTTAAAACCTTTTCTTAAAAAACCCTTTGCAAGGTTCACAACAACTCGCTCAGCTCCACCACCTCCAAGTGTAGGGATAAAAAGGGCAACCAAATAATCTTTGTTCACTTAACATACGCTCCAAATTTCTTAACACTGATCCTATATCTTAGAAAGCGAGGTAAACGACACAAAAATCTAAAAAATAAATCGGGGTGTTTAATGTCAAAAGAGAAGGCATCAAAAAATTTATTATGCTTAATATAGTATGTAAACTCTCTGTAAATACTTTCTTTTTCTTCTCTTCTTAAAAGTTTCATGAACATTTCTTTTTCTCCCTCTGAGAATCCATCGGTTTGTAAAAGGGATGTAAGGACATCGTAAGACCCCTTAATCATTATCTTACTCGCAGTAATAGAACCAGAAGTGAGCCTATAAAGATATAATGGTTTGGTATAGAGTTTTAACTTTAGACCGACTCTAAAAAGATTGCAATAAAATTCAAAATCCTCACCAAAAATAATCTTGGCATTATATCTTAAGTTGTATTGTTTAATTGCTGTTGCAGGAAAAATTGGATGAATTAAGAGAGAACCACTTTTTAAAAAATCTAGCAGTGAAAACTCCAGAATTTCTTTATTTAGATCGAGAGCATTGTAAAACAATTTCAGCATCGAATTCCACGGTTTTAAACCTTCTGGAGAATCAAAACACACAAGATGGACATCAGCAACAAAATACCCTTCACCAGTGTTATTAAGCACATTAAGAAGAAGCTCAAGTCTTTCGGGAAGCCATTTATCATCAGCATCAAGCAGTGCTATCCATTTGCCTCTTGCTTTCTCAAGAGCAGTGTTTCTGAATTCTGCAACACCCTTATTTTCGTTATGCCTAATAAATCGAATCCTATCATCACTAAACAAACGTACCACTTCTAACGTTCCATCGCTCGAGCCATCATCGACTATCAAAAGCTCAAAAAAAGAGTATGTTTGGTCCAGGACAGATCGAATCGCCTCTCCTATATACCTCTCTGCATTATAAGCAGCCATTATCACAGAAACAAGTTCCTTTCTCATACTTTCTAATCTTAAAGATGTTTCATAAAATCTCAAAGTACTTACCCACGATCAATATCTCCATTTCTATTTATATTGTTTAAATTGGCATTTGGCTCTGCAAAAATATATTTAATAATTGTCTCAAGCTCGTCTCTATTAAAAGTTCCTAATAAATTATCTAATCTCTCGATCTTTTTTAATATTTCTTTTATCCTCGAGCTACTCATCAAATTCGTTCTGGGAAGACATACTACTTTACAGTGCTGACTCAAAGTGTCATATTTATCTTTCCACTCTTGACTCGCTACTAAAATGTCCGGTTTATACTTCTGAATATCATCAAGCTTTTCCTCCCACCCATTTGCAGGAAATAT
>Ga0315294_10008419_pt1 | contig 11341 bp, 9 predicted proteins | sample YL17G13_40_MG_FD_203626 | JGI IMG/M metagenome (GOLD analysis project Ga0315294, IMG submission 203626) | Sediment microbial communities from Yellowstone Lake, YNP, Wyoming, USA - YL17G13_40 | ecosystem: Environmental > Aquatic > Freshwater > Lake > Sediment | place: USA: Wyoming | collected... | reverse complement strand
GCCCCCATAATCGCCATTATTCAGCTCTGGTGCAAAAATCGTGTCTCTGTCCCTAAAAGAAAAAAAAGTTGTCTCCATTTTTCGCTTGTCGGACGAAAGAGTGTCGCTCGTCGCCTTCTTCGCTCTTCTCTCTCTTCTCTCTTGTCAATCGGTGCGTGCCTTGCGTGTCCTCTCTCGCTCTCTTCATCCCCGGGTCTCTCTTTTCGAGCGAACACAGAGCGAGAAGCGGAGGAATCAAGTCCAGCGAAAGCGAGAGAGAGCGTTGCGCATTTTGCTCGAGATTCAAAATCCAAGCAAAACACGATGATTTGCATCACCGATTGACGAATTCCCACTCCCCCTCCTCACGTCCAATTCCCCTTCTTCCGCGCCCTCTCAACCCTGTTCCTCCCTCGCAGGAAAAGAACACGATCGTAGCAAACCAAAGGTACCAAAATGGCGCCCCCTCATCCCAAGCGACGAGGGCCGACTGCCTACTTCCTCTTCGCCGACTCGGCGCGGGCGGAAGTCCGAGCCGAGCTTGTCACCGCCGCCAGTGCCGCCAACGGTACCGCCGCCGCCTCAAGCGAGCCCCCCAAGATCTCCGTCGCCGCCGTCGCCAAGGGCGTCGGAGAGAGGTGGACGGCCCTGACGGAAGCCGCGCGCGAGGCGTGGAAGGAGAAGGCCGCATTCGGGGCCGCGGAGGCCGCCACGGCGAGGGAGGCGGCAAGAGAAGGAGCAGCAGAAGAGGGGGCGGCGGAGGAGGGAGAAGCAGCAGCAGCAGCAGCTCCCCCCCCCTCTTCTTCCTTCCCGCTCTCCGTCGTCCGCAAGCTCATCCTGCTCGACCCGGAGGTCGGCCGCGTCTCCGCCGACGCCGCCAGGGCCATCTCGATGGCGGCTGCGGCCTTCGCCTCGTCGACGCTCGCGGCCTCGGCCGCGGCCGTCGCGGCGCGCGCCAAGAGGCGGACGCTCAGGGCCGCGGACGTCGCCGCGGCGGCGGCGAGGGACACCCGGTGCCTCGACATGGGCCTGATCCCCGTGCTGCGCGCCGTGACCGGGGGTGCTGCCGCGCCCGCTCCCGCGGCGAAGGAGAACGCGGGGCCCGCCCCGAATCCGAGGGGGGCCGGGGCGGCGACTAGCGCCGGGAGCAAGCGCGGCCCCGTCGCCGTCGGCGGCGCCGGCGGCGAAGGCGATGACGAAGCGAACAAGAAGAGGAAGGGGAAGAGGGTTGCGTCGTCTGCGCAGAATCCGCCCGCTCGCCCGGCGGCGGCGTTCTTCGCGCCGTACAAGGGCAAGGCCGCGGCGACCTGAGAGAGTATGTCATTTTTTTCTTGTCTCCGCCTCTTTTTTCGATGTTTTTCTTTTTCTTTCGGTGACGTCGGTTTCCTCAGGGCGCGCCACATATCAAAACCACGTTTCTCTCCCCTTTCTCTCTTCACTCCATCTGTGCATGCTCCGCGCCCTTTCGAGGACCTCTCACGCCGCTTCAGGACTCCTTGTCTCTCGCGCGCTCGCCGTCGCTGCCCCAGAAGGAAAGAACAGGCAGCTCTCGCTCCTTCCTTCCTCTGTCGCCGCTTCGCTCTTCCATCGATCGGTGTCAACGGCCTCTTCTTCCTCCTCCTCCTCCGCTCCCTTCTCCTCGCCTAAAATGTGCGCCAACGCATCAGCCACGCCCGAGCGCACGTCCGTCTGCATCGTCGGCTCCGGGCCCGCGGCCCACACGGCGGCGATCTACGCCGCGCGCGCCGAGCTCAAGCCGATCCTGTTCGAGGGATGGCTCGCCAACGGCATCGCCGCGGGCGGGCAGCTGACGACGACGACGGACGTCGAGAACTTCCCGGGGTTCCCCGAGGGGATCATGGGCGGCGAGATCACGGACAAGTTCCGGTAAATGGAGGGATTGAGAATTGAGAAAGAGATTCTTAGAGCGAGGAAGAGAGGGAGAAAGAGACGAGAGAGAGAGGGCGATCGCCCGGCGAATTCGAAAATCGACGGTCTCCAGCTTTGCTGTTTTCTTCTTCGTCTTCCGACCTCCTCCTCTGCTCCTCCTCCTCTGCTCCCCTGCACCTCTGACGCTTCGCTCTCCCCCTCCCCTCCCCGCCTCCTCCTCCCACGCTTCGATCAAAACAAAACGCAGCGCCCAGTCCTCCAAGTTCGGGACCAAGATCTATTCGGAGACCGTCACCGAGGTCGACCTGTCCCGCCGCCCCTTCCGCGTCTCCTCGGCCGACGGCCGCGAGGTGCTCGCCGAGACCGTCGTCGTGGCGACGGGCGCGGTCGCGAAGCGGCTCGACTTCCCCGGCTCGGGCGAGGGCCCTGGGGGCTTCTGGAACAAGGGCGTTTCGGCCTGCGCGGTGTGCGACGGCGCGGCGCCGATGTTCCGCGGCAAGCCGCTCGCCGTCATCGGCGGCGGGGACACCGCGATGGAGGAGGCGCTGTTCCTGACGAAATACGGCAGCAAGGTCTACATCATCCACCGCCGCGACGAGCTGCGCGCCTCGAAGGTGATGCAGCGCCGGGCGCTCGAGCACCCGAAGGTCGAGATGGTTTGGAGTTCCGCGTGCGTCGAGGCCGTCGGCGCCGACGGCGGCGACAGCAAGCTGGGCTCGATCAGGGTCAAGAACCTGAAGACCGAGGAAATTACGGAGCTCGAGTGCAGCGGGCTCTTCTTCGCGATCGGGCACGAGCCGGCCTCCAAGTTCCTCGGGGGGCAGCTCGAGCTCGACGGCGACGGGTACGTCGTCACCAGGCCCGGGACCGTGGAGACGTCCGTCGCCGGGGTCTTTGCCTGCGGCGACGTGCAGGACAAGAAGTGGAGGCAGGCGATCACCGCGGCGGGGACCGGGTGCATGGCCGCGCTGTCGGCCGAGCACTTCCTGGTGGAGCACGGGAGCGCCGGGGAGGCCGAGCATGCCGCCGAGGAGCTGGCGAGGGGCGCGCAGGTCGCGAGCCCCGACGGGGCTGCCAGGAAGAAGGCGGCGGCGGCCGGGGAGGAGGAGGTTAAAGAGCGGGCCGTCCCTTCTGTCGCGGGGAAGGAGCGGGTTCCGGCTTGAGAGGAGAGCGATTCCGTTTTTTTTGAACTAATTTATTAGTTCGGTATGTGCATGAAAAACAGAAAACAGGGTGCGCACCCGCGGGGGGGAGAGAAATAAAAAAAGGGGGAAAGAGGTTTTTTGTTTTCGAGAACTTCCTCTATTGCAAAAAGAAAAACACGATATCTTTTTATCTCTCCCCTTCTGTCGCGCGCGCCCGCGCTTTTGCGCTTGATTTTGTTCGTTTCTGTCTGAGAACAGTTCGGTGTTTGTGTTTTTTACAGTTGTATGCGAGGAGCAAAAGAGACGAAAAGAAAGAAGAACGACGAAGAATTATCTCTTCACCTCGGACCCCCCCGGCTTCTCGCCGCGCTCGCGACGTCCTCGAGCGACGCCGGCCTCCACTCCGCAGAAGCCTCTTCTCCGTCTCCGCCTCTCCCGAGCTTGGCCAGCAGCGCCGACCGCGCCGAGTCCAGCACGACGGGGACTCCCCCCAGAAGGTACACGGGCAGTCCCGCGTGCCTCCTTCCCTGGGGGGCAGGAGCAAAAGAAAGGTCGGCGTCGGCGGCAAAGGCCTCGACGAGTGCGCGGAGCGAGAGGGGAGCCGTCGCTGCTGCTGCTGCTTGAGCTTCTTCCTCTCTTTTTCTCTTCTCTTCCGCAGCAGCAGCAGCAGCAGCGGGAGAAATAGCAGCAGCAGCAGCAGCAGCAGCAGCAGCCCCAGGAGCGGCAGGCAGGGGCTCCCCGCCAAGCGCCGCCTCCATCGCCGCCAGCCCCCCCTCGAGCTGCGCCCGCACCCTCGCGTCTTCGGCGACGCTCTCCGGCAGCAGCGCCCTCCAGGCCTCGTACCACGCGGCGACCTCTCCGAAGTCCGCGTCAGGGCTGCGCAGCCAGGCACGAAGCACGGCCTGCCACTGCGGGAAGAAGGAGACGCAGAGGAGGTCTGCCAGGGACGAGCGAGAGAGCAGGGGAGCCGCGAGCGCCATCGCCGAGTGCCACGGCTTGAGGTCTTGGTTGGAGGGGTCGATGGTGAGCCCCTTTCCTCCCGAGGCCGGAGGGAGGAGGAGCGAGCGGAGGCGCGGCAGCACCGCCCTGGAGAGGAGCCGGTCCCACTGGGAGGTCGCTGGCGTGGCGGCGTTCGAGGGAGCAGCGAGAACAACGGAAGAGGGGGAGGCAGGCTGCTTCTCGGAGGCAGCAGAGGAGGAAGCAAAGACGGCGCGCCAGGGCCGCAGCAGCGCGAGCGCGGCCGCGGCCGAACCCGCTGCCTCCCCTCCGTCCTCCTCCTCCTGCTTCCAGCGCCTCTCCAGCGCCCTCGACAGCTTCTGCCTGACCCCGGGCCACAGGTCGGGGAGGCGCGTCGGCAGCCAGGGCAGCCACGGGTGGAGCCACTGGTGTGGGAGCGGGAGGGAGGCTTTCCCGTCGGCGCCCCTTTCCCACTCCCAGCCGCGGAGCGCGCGCTCGAGCCGCGGCAGCGCGGCGCCCTCGGCGACCGCCGCGGCGAGCATCCCTGCCGGCGCGGCCGCCTCCCAAGCTTCCAACAGAGCCACGCCGCGCTGCCTCCGGGCGTCCTCGACGGGGTCCCAGAGTTGCTCGCTGGCGAGCGCGGCGCAGAGGCGCGGGAGGACTGTCGCCTCGAGGAGGGAAGCATAGGGACAGAAGGACGGATCGTTTTGGTGGTGGTGGTGGTGACCGTGGTGGTGGCGATAGTGACCGCGGTGGTGGCGAGCTCCAAAATCGTCCCCTGCCGCTCCGGCCTCGATCAGGGTCCTCCACTTGGCGACCGCGGAGGCGATCCCTCCGGCGCTCGGGTCCTCGAGGGGCGAGGGCCACGCCGAGCGGGACAGCGCCGCGGAAAGTACCGGCAGCAGCGCCGCGGCGGCGACGGCGCCGAGGTCAAAGCGGGCAAAGGGGGCATTGGACGACGGCGCCCCCCGTGTGCTCCGAAGCTCGGAGAACGCCCGCTCCCCCGCGGCCAGGAGCTCGCACATGGCCTGTTTCGAGGCCCGTGGGGGGCGAGCGGGGCCCGAGAGGAAGACGGCCCGGGCCCTCTCAAGCCCAGACAGCAGCTCCTCCGCCTCGCGGGCCTCCTCCGCGGCCGCGCGCGCCGCCGCGCCGGCCCTCTCGGCCTCGGCGGCGAACGCGGCCGCCGCGTCGCGCTCGGCCCTCGCTGAGGCGTCCCTGCGGGCGATGTCGGCCTCGGCGAAGCGCACGAGCAGGCGGAGGTTGTGCTGGAGCTCGGGCATCGGGAGGTCGGAAGCGTCGTCGCCGGCGGTCTGGTCGTTGCCAGCGCCGAGGCCGGCGCCGGCGCGGACAACGCGGGGGCCGCCGGCCCCCCGCATGTCGACGATGGCAGCCGCCGCCGCCGCGGAGGGAGCGTTGGGCCCCTGCCCTCCGGTCTCCTCGGCCAGGATCTCCTCTGCGGTGCGGTAGGTGCGCTTGGCGCGCTGCTTGGCGTCGCGGGACTTCCAGAGGGGTCCCTGCTGTTCTTGCTGCTGTTCCTGCTGCTGCTGCTGTTCTTGCTGCTGCTGCTGCTGCCCCCGGCCTCCCCTCCGGAGGGCGGCGGCGGCGGCGGCGTTCGAGACCGGAGGCGCCGCCTTGCCCTTTGCTCTCTCTGCCGTCTCCTCTGCGGACGAGGCTGCTGCTGCTGCTGCTGCAGCCGCCGCCGCCGCCGACGCCGCCGCAGCCGCCGCGGCCCTGGTGGCGGCGCCGGCGCCTCCGACACCCAGACCGGCGCCCTTCGGCCTCAGCACCGCCTCCACGGGCCTCGAGATCCCCTTGCCGTCCTTCCCCAGCCCCTCCCCCGGCCTGTACCCCATCTTGGCCAGGAGCTTGGAGCCTATTCCTTTCGTGTGCTTCTCGAAGGAGCCGATGTCGGTCGCTGCTGCGGCGGCGGAGGAGGAGCGCTTGCCTGTGCCCGCGATGGTGTTGTTGCGGCTCGGGGGGGGGCGGGCTCGCTGCTGCTGCTGCTGCTGCTGCTGGAGCCTTCTTCGCCTCTCTTCCTCCTGCTTCGCTCTCGCGGAAGCCTTGATGCTGGCTCCAAAGGCGCCCGGGAGCACGGCGGAGTCGTCGTCTTGGTACGTCGGCGGCGGAGGGACCGCCGCGGAGGCACTGCCGAGGCCCGAGCGGCGAGGGGCGGCGTCGACATCGTCGTCGTTGTCTCTCAGTCGTCCCGTCGAGCCCAGTCCAGCTCGCATCGCAGGGGCGTCATCACTGCCGCCGTCTCCTCTGTCACTGCCCGCTGCCACTCCTGCAGAGACAAACCCCACGGGCCTGGAGAGAGAAGCGCCCGTGGCAGCTTCTTCGTCGCCGTGGCCATTCCGTCGTCGCCTCTTGTTGTTGTTGTCGCCGCCGTTCCTCCGCCCTCCGCCTCGCCCATCGTCACTGCTGCTCTCGTATCCATAAAGGGCCTCGTCGCGGGCGCGCTGAGGGTTCTGGTTGCGCCTGCGGCGACCGCCGCCGGCGTAAAACTCGCTGGCATCGGCAAGTTCGTCAAAAGGAGCATCAACGTCGTCATCACTGCTGCTTCCTCCCGCGCCGCCACGGCCGCCGCTGCTGCTGCTCATGCTTTCTGTTGGAGAGGCGTAGACTCACTAGAGTTGCGCTTTAAATCGCTAGTGAAGAGGGAGAGTGCCAGAGAGGGCCATGCCGAGAGAGAAGAGAGGGAGCGGAAGAAAGAGACAGAAGAGGATGGCGAGTGCTTTCTTTTTTCCTTCTGGAAAACTTCAAGTCTGCCTTGGGTTCCGACCTCTTTTTTTCTTTTTCGACTTTCTTTTTCCCACTTAAAAAAAAAAACACCGACTGCCTCCGACTACTCAAACCACCGACAAAACTCAATGAAGTCCCTCCTCACCGCCGCGCTCTCGTGCGTCCTCTCTTTACTGCTCTTCAGGTTCGTCGTCGCTACGAGCTCGGAGCCGGCTCCCGCGGCGGTTGAGAACGTGCCTCCGCCTCCGCCTGCGACGCCAACGCCGCCAACGCCGCAGCCTGCGACGACGGCGACGCTTCCTTCCCTCCCGGGCTCCCTCCTCTCCCCCGCACCGCGCTCGCCGCTCTCCGCCCTCTACGTCAGTAAACCCGCTCTGCCGACGAGGTCCCTGGCCGAAAACGGGTGCATCTTCAAGTCGGTCACCTTGGCCAACGACTGCAGGTGAGAAGAATTGAGAGAGGGAAGATAAAAAAACTCTTTCTCTCTCTCCCCCTCGACCGACCTCCCTCTCTCCTTCGACCGACCTCCCCCTCTCGACCTCTCTCTCTTTTCTCAACCTTTATCCCAACACCAGGTTCGCCTTCGACGCCATGCAGTCCGTCGAGAGCGGCTCCCAGCTCGAGACGGCGCTCGCGATCTCGCGCGCGACCAGGCAGGTCGGTGCGGCCGCGGCCCAGAAATGCTCCGAGGCTGCGCGCGCGTTTTACGGCAACGGCTGCGCCTGCGAGCCCGCGGTCGTCTTGGGATTGAAGTTCGTCGACGTCGTTCCCCCGAGGGCGAAGGAGGAGCTGCTGAAGACCGCGTCAAAGTGCCCCGGGGCTGCCGCGGCCCCCGACGCGTCGCCGCGGGGTGCCGGAGAAGGCGGCGGCGGCACCATGTCGCTCGCGGGCGCCCTCTCGCTGCTGTCGAGCTTCCTCGAGTCCGCGAGAGAAGCTCCCTCTCTCTCTCCTGCTTCTGACGCTCCTCCCGAGGTCCTGGAGAGCGGAGGCGGCGCTCCGCTCAAGGGGCTTTGAAAAAAATGGAAAGAAAATGAATGAAAATTTTGGTTTTTTGTTAAAAACGAAGAAAAGGAAAAAAAACGAAGTTCAAGTTGGTGGTCAAAATTCCTCTCTCTCAAATATAAAATCACTTCTCCCCGCGGACGGGCGCGGCGGCGACCAGCTCCGGGTCGCGCGTCAGGATCACCCTCGGCCCGCCGATCACGTAGCGGGCCACCAGCGGCGCCTTCTTGCTCGCGGCCAGCTTCTCGGGGTTCTTCATCTTGCGCGAGGACCCCACGCGCTTCTTCGACTGCGGCGGCACGACGGGTTGCGCCGCGAGCCACTCGGTGCGCGCCTTGCCGGCGTCGGTGTAGGGAAGGCTCGACAGGTCCAGGCCGGCCTCCTTGGCCATGACCGCGAGGCCCTTCTTCTCGACCGACTTGATCGCGCGCGCGCAGATGCGCAGCCTCACCCACCGGCCCTCCTCGGCCCAGAAGAGGCGCTTCATCTGGAGGTTGGGCTGCTGGAGCTTCTTGTTGCGCTTGTGGGAGAAGGTGACGACGTAGCCGTTGTTGGCCTTGGTGCCCGTGAGCTGGCAGACGCGGCCGGAGGCTGATGGTGGGTTTTGGCGGTGGGGTGGTGGAAAGAGAAAAGAGGTTGAACTGAGCAAGAGGAGGCTTGCCACGGCAGCGACGGAGCAGCCGCCGCCGAGATTTTCGTCCGCGACATTCGATCCTCGCGTTGTTCGACTTCTCTGCGGCTTCTGGCATTACTTTCACGCGCATTGATAATAATATGACGTCAATCAGCGTATGGAATAAGAATCAGAGGCGAAGCAGGAGCGGAAGGCCTTGCTTGCAGGGCACGATTGATCGACGGAGGCCCCAGGCGACGAACGACGAACGACGAACGACGGCGGCGGCAGCAACAATGTCCAAACGTCGTTTTGCTCGCTCAGCCTTTCGAGAAAGCGGAATCGCAGCCTCTGACGGCCATCGCCGCGCCCTTCTGCTGCTCCACGACGCTGGCTTCGACACTTGTCTCAGCGGGGAGACGAAAAAGAGTGAAAGAAGGCGCATTTCCTGGGGAGCAGAAGCGCAGCACGATTTTGTCGCCGAGATTTTGAGAGCTCCTACCTTCCACGGTCAGTGGCCTCCTCGAAGCCGAGGTGCTCGCCACGCTCAGCGCGCGCATAGGCGCGGCCAGCGAGTTGCCGCCGTTGGCAAATGCCGAGCCCGACGAGCGCGTGACGCGCGGGGAGGGCTTGAGCGCGCAGTTCATGGTGGCTGCGCGCGGGGGGAGAGTGCGGGGAAAAGAAGAAGAAGAAAAAGTCGAAATGTGGGAGGCTAGACTGCTGAGCAGCTCGACGCTCTGAGTTTTTTTTTTCTGCCGCTCAACCTCGGCTCTCGAGGCACAAGGGGGACAAAAGGAAAAACTCGCTCCATTTCGCGCAGCGAGAGTCCATCGGCGGGGAGTGCATCCACCAGTCAAGGAGATCCTCCCGCGCGAACCTCAGCTCTTACTTCGCCCCGTGCGTGCATGCTCGTCGCCGCCAAAGCAGCAGCAGCAGCAGGAGCGATAAAGACGGTGCTCGAGCGATCTGCGATGGCGACGATGACTTTGACAATGACGCATCGAACCTCGCGCTTCTCCGGTGAGTCCTTTCCCTTTTCGCCCTCCATTTTTGACTCCAATGCGTCAAGCACTGCGCCATTATTCATCAAAATCAAGGACAGGCGAAAATCAAGCCCAAACAGAGCCATAAAAAGAGAGAGAACGAGCGGCTAGAGTTTTTCAATGCCGCTGTCCCCGTCGCTCTCACCTTTCGACCTTGCTCTCTTCACCCCTCCACTTTCCCCTCTTCCACAACAGCATCCGCGGCCAGCGGGGGAAAGAGGGCTGCGCCGTTCCTCCCCATGATGAGAATCGGAAGGCAGCAATTGGCGCCTCCTCGCGAGGTGCTCCTCCTCCGCCGCAGCTCCGCGAGGAGGCCCCTGACGACGACGACGAAGACTACGACAGCCGCGGCCAAAGAAGGTCCTTCCTCTTCTCCGCCTCCACCTCCTCAGCCCCCGCGTAGCGCCAGCCGCTGGCTCTCCTCCTCCGCCGCAGCAGCGCTCCTCGCCGCCGCGGCCTTCAGCTTCTCCGCAGTGCAGCCGGCGGAGGCCCTGCGCTCTCCCTTTGCCGTCTCGAGCCCTCCGACCGAAAACGTGACGACGGCGTCAGCGGCGGCGGCGGCGGCCGAAGAAACCTCGCCTCCTCCCCCGCCCTCGGTCTCCGCCGCGGCCCTGGAGCAGCTCCAGCGCCATCCCTCCTCCCTGGACATGGTGCCCCCGTCCCCGGAGCTCGACAGGGACCTCTCCGCCGAGGATCTCGCCTCGGTCCGCCTCTTCCGCGGCGCGACGCCCTCCGTCGTCAACATCGCCAACCTCGTCTCGGTCGGCGGCCGCGGCTACGGCTCGATGGACGCGACGCGCGTCCCCCGGGGCACGGGCTCCGGCTTCATCTGGAACCGCGACGGCATCGTCGTGACCAACTACCACGTCGTGCGCGGCGCCGAGGAGATCAAGGTCGCGCTGATCGACAGCAGCGTCTGGTCTGCCCGCTTCCTGGCCGGCGACCCCGACAAGGACGTGGCGGTGCTGCGGCTGCTGGCCCCGCCCGAGGTCGTCAGGGCCCTGAAGCCCGTCACGCTGGGCTCGTCCGCGGGCCTGCAGGTCGGGCAGAAGACGTACGCTCTGGGAAACCCCTTCGGGCTCGACCACTCGATGTCGACCGGGATCATCTCGGGCCTCGGCCGCGAGCTCGCGTCCCCCAACGAGGGGTCGTACGCCTCGAGGGGCACGACGCTGCGGGGCATCATCCAGACCGACGCTGCGATCAACCCCGGGAACTCTGGAGGGGTGCTGCTGGACAGCAAAGGGAGGCTGATCGGGATCAACACGGCGATCGCGGACCCGAGCGGGAGAGGGGGCAGCGTGGGTGTCGGTTTCGCCATCCCGATTGGTGAGAAAGATTTAACATTTTTTTTTTCCTGGTTTGCTTTGCGCACCCTTCTTTTTTTCTCCTTCCTCTCGAGCTGATTCTCTCTTCCCCTTTCTTTCTTTCTCAAAAAACAGATACCGTCCGGGGGCTCGTGGAGCAGATCCTGACCTACGGAAAGATCGTCCGTCCCGTGCTCGGGGTGAGGAGCCTTTGTCGTTTTTTGTCTCTTCTTTTTTCCGAGGGAGAGAGAGGGGAAGCGGAGAAAAAACCCAAAGACAAGGAAAAACCAACACCTCACTTTTTTTCCCTCTCCTTTTCTCTCATCAAAACTTCTCTTCCCCAGATCTCCATCGCCCCCCCGCAGACCCTTCGCCAGATCGGAGAGACGGGCGTCCTGATCCTCGACGTTCCCCCCGGCACGCCCGCCGCCGCCGCGGGAATCCGAGGCACGTCAAGGGACGAAAGGGGCCAGATGGTCCTCGGCGACATCATCACAAGCCTCGACGGGAAGGAAGTCAAGTCGCAGAGAGACCTTTTCGGGGCTCTGGACGAGAGGAGGCCCGGGGACAAAGTGCGCGTCGGGGTGACGAGGGGAGGGAAGAAGGGCGTGGAGGTTGACGTGGTCCTGGGGGGGAGGGAGATCGGTCGCGACGAGTAAGAAA
>Ga0315294_10008418_pt1 | contig 11342 bp, 8 predicted proteins | sample YL17G13_40_MG_FD_203626 | JGI IMG/M metagenome (GOLD analysis project Ga0315294, IMG submission 203626) | Sediment microbial communities from Yellowstone Lake, YNP, Wyoming, USA - YL17G13_40 | ecosystem: Environmental > Aquatic > Freshwater > Lake > Sediment | place: USA: Wyoming | collected... | reverse complement strand
AGGACGAGTTCTACCGCGGCCTCATGAACCACAACTGCGGGGAATACGAGGGTATGAGGGTCCAGGAGGCGAAGGACCGGATCATTGGGCGGCTGAAGTCCATGAACCAGCTTGGGACCGCCTACGAGAAGAACGTCAAGGACCACGACGGCAAGCCGGTCACCGACCCAAAATGCCGCTGCGGAACCGACATCACGATAAAAATCCTCTCCGACCAGTGGTTCCTGAACTACGGCGACGCAGGCTGGAAGGAGATTACCCGGGAGCTCCTCCTGAAGATGGACCTGGAGCCCGACATGTACCGGCGCGGGTTCGAACACACGATAGGGTGGCTCCACGAGTGGCCGTGCACCCGGAACAGGGGCCTGGGGACGAAGCTGCCGTTCGACGAGAAGTGGATGATCGAATCCCTCTCGGACAGCACCATCTATATGGCATATTACACCATAGCCCACCACATAACCGCAAACAGGCTGACGGAAAAGAACCTCACTCCGGAGTTCTTCGACCACGTCTTCCTCGGCCAAGGCGGCCTGAAAGAGGTCTCGAAGGCCGCGGGCGTGGACCCGAAGCTCCTTGAAAAAATCCAGGCCGAGTTCCTCTACTGGTATCCGATGGACGAGCGCAGGACGGCGACGGCCCACATATCAAACCACCTCACCTTCATGATGTTCCACCACGCCGCGATATTCGCGAGCCGGCACTGGCCTAGGAAGGTCAGCCTCAACGAGATGCTGATAGCCGAAGGCAGGAAGATGAGCAAGAGCCTCGGGAACGTGATACCGATTCACACCAGCGTCGGCAAATACGGGGCGGACGTGGTCCGACTCTACCTCATCTACGCCGCCGACCCCGAGACGACCCTCGACTGGAGGGAGAACCAGGTTGAGAACACGAGGAAGCGCCTGAGGCAGTTCCAGGAGACGGTCGAGAAGGCGGCAGCCATGGCGCAGGACCCAAGACCCGAGACCGATGCGGACCGGTGGCTGCGCAACAGGCTCACCCAGCGTGTTTCCGAAACCCGGCTCAGCCTCGACGGCTCCAACGCGAGAAAGGCCGTCCAGTCGGCGCTCTATGACTTCCTCTCCGACATAAGCTGGTACATGAGGAGGAGCGAGAAGCCGAACCCGAAAGTGATGCGTGATGTCGCAGTGAGCTGGGTGCGTATGATGGCCCCCTTCACCCCCTACACATGCGAGGAACTGTGGGAGAAGATGGGCGGGAAGAACCTAGTGGCCCTGGAGCCATACCCGGAGGCGGAAATCGCGAGGATGGACGGGGCGGTCGACATCGGGGAAGACTACGTCAAAAACCTCCTCGGCGACATACAGAACATACTCCAGGTCGTGAAGAAACAGCCGAAGAAGGTCCACATCTATCTCTGCCCGGTGTGGAAGTACGGAGTCTACGATGCGATAAGGGCCGGCAAGCAGATGAAGGATGTCATGGCAGACCCTAGGCTTCGAGAGCACGGCAAGGAGGTCGGCAAGCTGATGCAGATGCGGAAGGAACAGCTGCCTGAGAGCATCCTCGAGCGGGCAGGAGAACTCGGGATATTGGCGGCCTCCAAGAGATTCATCGGGAAGGAGCTTTCAGCCGAGGTCATCGTCTACGAGGAGCCTACGTTCGACCCTGAGGGGAAGAGCAGGCATGCGGCTCCGATGAAACCAGGCATATACCTGGAGTGCTAGTATCCCGTGTATGGGGGGTGTTACGTTGGTGTTGTGGTCTTCAAGCCTTTTCGGAGGAAAATCGGCGAAGGTATTCTGCATAACATGCAGCGAACTTGCACCCCGCACAGAAGACATGCTCGGCCTCGGACACGGTTCGATATTCGAGGTCCGCAACCTCGGCGGCCTCTTCACCCCGGACGCCAAGGCCGCATACGCCTTTGCGATGGCGAGGTTCAAGCCTGACACCATCGTATTCCTGCACCACCTCGGCTGCGGCTGCTACAGCCAGCTGGACCTTGAACCGGAGCCGGATGTGAGAAAGCACATCGTCGAATACGGCTGCCTCCACGCGAAATTCACGGTCGAAGGATTCCTGGAACGGCACCGCCTCACGCTGCCGAAGGAATACGTGTTGCAGCTCATCACCGAGGAGGGCTCTCGAGCCCAAAAGACCGCACTCGTCAACCACCTCATGTTCAACCGGAAAGAGCAATACAACGCCGTCAAAGACGGAAGACTGAAGATTGTAGAGCTCATGTACCCGGCAGGCCGGGGGAAGACCTACATCGTCCCGGAAAGGCTGGAGGGGTCGCAGGACATGGACAGGGTAGAATATTAATGCGGTCCAAATCGTCCGAATCCGGTACGAAGCCGCGTTCCCGCTTTTTTTATGCTGGTTTTCCCTATATCACATCAAATGGACTGGTTTTTCATGAAAAAGTTGTCGGTGTTTGTTGTGGGTTTTATCCTGTTGTTTTCTGTGGCTTGTGCCGCGGTATCGGATGGCGGGAAGGATAAGCAGGATTTGGAGCGGGTGGATTTCATCCACTTCAAAAAGGCTGGAAAGCATGATGGGAAGCCTGGGGCTGCGTTGTGTTATAAGCTGATGGGCGTGAAGTGGAATACGTTGCCTGCTGGTTACGTAATAAATCCGTCCAATCCTGACAGCCTCTCCGAGGGCTTTGTGGCATCTGCGATTTCAACCGCCGCCGAAACCTGGGACGGCAGCACGTCCGCGGAACTCTTCAACAACGGATACTCCATCGACTACTCGGCCCAATATGGGGTTCAGGACTACAGAAACAGCATCGCATTCGGCTCATACCGGGACAGTGGAGTGATCGCTGTCACCTCAATCTGGTACAGCAAGAAGACCAAGGAAATCAAGGAGTTCGACATCCTCTTCAACACATACTATCCCTGGGGGGATGCGACGGTCAATCCCGCGGTGATGGACCTTGAGAACATCGCAACCCACGAACTCGGCCACGGCATAGGCCTCGACGACATATATACGGCCTCCTGTTCGGCGGTGACGATGTACGGGTACTCGGACAATGGAGACCTTGAGAAAAGGACGTTGGAGGCGCCTGACGTAACCGGATTGCAAAAAATATACGGCCAGTAAAAAAATGGCGGCCCGGCTGAAGCGGCCGAGCCGCGTTTGATTTTTTTTATTGCCGCGGATTGATTAAACCCTAACCTAGCGGTCTTTGGCTCCGAAATCGCTTTTTATATATCCTCAATGCCTATTTTGTATTATTCTAGGTGGTTTGGCATGTTGTCTGAAGGGGAGATTGCCAGGATTGTGATGATGCGCGGCCTGGGGTTCAGCCAGAGCGAGATTGCCAGGATTTTCAACATGACCCAGGGGGCGATTTCGTACAATCTTAAGCAGCTTCGCAGCAAGGCTGAAAAGGACGGCCTGGAGGCGACCTTCTCAAGCGTCCTGTCCGCTAAGGAGGCGGGTGTGGCCTCCAGTTTCAGGAAGCTGTCTTGATAATGAACACGGATTCGAAGGTTTTCCTGAAGAAGCGGTTCAAAGACTACTATTGGGGCCGCGAGGTCGAGGCCCCCGGCGAGGTCCACAGGCGGGAGTTCGGCGTCGGGACCCTCGAAGACAAGATAAGGTTCAGGCATAAGAGCTTCAAGACCGGCAAGGAGCTCAACCAGTACCTTAAGACCGAAGCCCCCTATTACATCTCGTATTCTGTCGCGTATTATGAGTTTCCTTCGCAGCCGATGGGCGATAAGAGGTGGCTTGGCGCTGACCTCATCTTCGACCTGGACAAGCCCATGGAACTCTTGAACCAGACGAGGCTCGACGAGGTCAAGGCCGAGGCAGTGAGCCTTGTGGGGTTTCTCACCGACGACTTCGGCTTCAAAGGCGGCGAAATCAGCGTCAACTTCTCGGGCAGCAAAGGATATCACATACACGTGTTCTCGGACGAGGTGAAGACCTTGAACCAGGATGCGAGGCGGGAGATCATCGACTACGTCACAGGCACGGGGTTGGACATGGAGTATTTCGTGAGGAATGTTGATGGCCCTGCCGGCGTCAGGTTCGAGCGCGGCAAGGCGAAGGCTGTTGCAGGCTCGAGTGTCGGGCCGAAGCCAGGAAGCAGAGGCTGGGCGAAGAGGATTTACGCGGTCACAGAGGAGCTCATCAACATGCCGGTTGAGGAGTTGGAGAAGATCGAGGGGGTCGGGAAGAAGACCGCGGAGAAGCTTGCCGCAAGGAGGGCGCAGAACATGCGGTTCCTGGGGGACGGCAAATGGGACCTCCTGTGGGGAGAGTTCAAAAGCGGAATCAAGAAGCAGATCTACTCGAAGGCCGTGGCCATAAAGGACGAGGACAGGCAGGTCACGATGGACACCTCACGGCTCATCCGCCTCCCGGGCACGATACACGGCGGCAGCGGTTTGGTTGCGAAGAAGGTGAAGGATGTCTCCACATTCAACCCGCTGGTTCATGCCTTGGCGTTCGGAAAGGAGAAGGTCGGCATAATCCTCTCAAGCGACGTCGGAGTCTTCCAACTGGGCGGCGGGGAATACGGCCCCTACACGGCGGGCGAAACCGCCTCTCTCGAGGAATATGCTGCAGTCTATCTGCTCCTGAAGGACAAGGCTGAAATCGCGTCTACTTCTGCACCATGAACTGGGTGTTGTTGTGTAGGCCGACTATCTCGAATCCTATGCTGTTTTTCCCGGGCGGCATGTAGCGGGTGAGGTCGAGGGGGACTCCCTTGCAGTGGAGGCATGTCGAGCAGTTCGTGACCGTCGCCGCAAGCTCGTTGTTTATGTAGATGCCCGATATGCAGTCTGAGGCCGCGACCTGGAATGCGACCTTGGTTTTGGGGCCTGGGACGTTGACGACCCCCTTCACGTACATGAGGGGTCCGTCGATGTTGAACGGCGGGTCTCCCCTGCCCCAGGTGAAGCCGTTCCCGGAGTACTGCCAGTCCGTGAGCGTCACCGGGCCTTCAGGGACGGCGCTGAAGGTGAATACAGCGATTAATCCCAGGGCAATCAGGCCGAAAACGACTGGATTGTATCTGGCGCCGTCTGTGCTTGTGATTTCGAACCCCGGAACCCGTTTGAGTGCCAGTGACAGGATGGCGTAGCATATGGCGACTATGCCCAGGTAGACCGGTAGGTAGCCTATGTTAGGGAACACTCCGCCGAAGTCGAGGTTAAACTGTTCCTGATGTAGCACCGGGAATGTGAAGGTCCTAAGGCCGTGGCCTTCGAACGTGGCCAGGTCGTCCATCACGTTCAATACAGAGACTGCGAGGAGGGACCACATGAGACCCTCAAAGAGCGTCTTTTCCAGGAGCGTCTTGCGTTTGAGGAGGAAGTCGTCAATCCACGCGGATAGCGGCAGGAGCAGGAGCGGGGTTACGTGCAGCAGGTATCTGGTGTCTGAGACCCCTCCCCCGTTCCATGTGTGGTGTTTGCTGTAGAGGAGCAGGTGGGATACGAACATGGCCAGGAAGAGCAGCGCCTCGTTTTTTCGTGCGCGCAGTATGTACATCCAACCCCAGAGGGCGAGGATGAGTACCGGCGTGACGACTATGAGGCCGCCGTCTATCCCGTTGTTCGTGAATAGGAGGCCTGGGATGCCTACCGACCAGGGGACGTCAAACGCGTTCCAGAAGCTTCCGGAATAGTACTCAAAATGGTGGAACGTATACGGCGTGTTGAACGGGCTCCCGAAGTTGACCGCATGGTACGCCAAGACTCCGGCGACCGGGACTATGAGGCATAAGAGGGGCGTTTTATACTCCCCCTTCAATGACAGCATGTCCCCGAGCCTGGCCGTCTTTGCATGTAGCATGTAGAGCAGCATCAGCCCGCTCATTATGGCGTTCGGGTATTCCACAGACGGCAGATAGCCGATTATGAAAAACAGCAGGCACGCCTCATACCTCTGCCTTTTGAAGTCCTTGAGGCCGAGCATCATGTACACTCCGAGGAGCAGGAGGAATGTGTTGAGGCTGTGTGAGAAGATGTCCCCCGAATATTTCCAAATCATCGTGCCAAAGCCGAAGACAACTGCGGTCACAGTGGAGGCGTAAATGCTTGCCCCCAGGCGTCGGCATAGGAGGTACAGGAGGACAACCGAGAGGCCTCCCGTGAAAGTCGGGAAGAGGAGGGTAGTGAACACAGCGGGGTTGCCTGCGTCCATCCCCCGATAGTAGGCTGGGAGCGGGATGATGGAGGATATGGCCTTTCCTACGGCGTAGAAGGGGAGCGCCGCCACCGCGGTTCCCGGTGCCCGGTCAGAGTAGAACGCACCATTGTGGAAGGAGTAGTCCGTGTAGCCGGTGAGTATCGCGTAGGCGCCGAGTGCGAAGGTCTTGTTCTCAGCCATCGCCTTGATGAGCGCCAGATGGCTTCCCGCGTTGCTTGTGAAGACCCCATAGGTCGACGAGAAATACGCGGAGGTCGTAAGGAGGAACAGCGCTACCATCACCAGTTCTTCGTTCTCCTTGGAGGGCTTGTTTGACATATTTTAAAACCTCAAACGACAATGGTATTAGAAAAGTCAAACTTATAAAGAAAATGTTTTCATTGTTTTTGCCGGTGTACAACGAGGAGCGGGACCTTGAACGCAACGTGGAGGAGATAATCAAGGCCTTGGGGGGGATGGATTTCGAGCTTTTCATCGTCGACGACGTCTCGGGAGACGGCACCCCAACAATCGGGAAGCGCCTTGCAGCCGAGGACCCCAGGGTGAAATACCTCAGGTATGAGGGGACGCGGCCGACGAGGCGGGAGAACCTTGCGCAGTCTTTCAAGAAGGCAAGTGGGGACGTTATCGGATTCATCGACGCCGACCTTTCTGCAAGCCCCGCATACCTGCCTGAGATGGTGGGGAAGATGCCGGAAGCAGACCTTGTCATCGGAAACCGCCGTCACCCCCAGTCTGAGACGAAAAGGTCGCTATACCGGTATACGGTTAGCGGACTGTACACGGAATTCGTCAAACACTACTTTGGGGTGGAGATCAAGGACTTCCAGTGCGGGCTGAAGGTGTTCAGGCGTGACGTCATCCTAAGGCTTGTGGAAGAGGCAGGCTATGACGACAAAGCCGTGAGGAACTTCGCATGGGATGTGGAGATACTGTTGCGGGCCAAAAAGAAAGGCTACAGGATTGTCGAAATACCCGTTAAATGGGTTGAAAGCAACAGAACCTCAACCCGGGCCTTCAGGGACATGCGGATGATACCCTACCTCTTCGGCCTCAAGTCACGGCTTTAATGGCTTTTTCCTTGCCGTGTGCCCGCAGACCGCGCATTCTCCGGGGCCTTCCATTCTTTTCCCGCATCCTATGCACGCCCAAACCCAGGTTATCTCCCGTCTTATCCCCCTGTGGGTCGTGGCCTGCGTCTTCAGCTTGAGTTTTGTCGCCGTGTTCTGGACAGCGTAGTCGTCGGATACTATCTCCGCCTTCCTTTCTACCGCGAGGGCGAGCACGTCCAAGTCCGCCTTGCTCAGGCTCTTTATGTCTCCAGTCTCTTTTGCGGCGTCAACGACCTTCCTCAGGCTTTTTTCTCCGGGTTCTATCACATGTATGTCTCCTCTCCTTATTGCCTCTTCAAGTGCGCACTTTGTTGTTTCCCCCAGAATCTCGTCCAATACCGCCTTCGGGACGAGGTAGTTTCCGCGGGTGAAGTCGAGGCTGCCCCTGATTATGCCCGAGGCGTCTAAAACTGAAAAAGCCCTTACCATATGGTTATTTATATGATTACACCATATTTTAGACATCTTGTATTGGGGATAACATGCATGTTGGTTTGATTCCAGATGGCAACCGCAGGTTCATGGCCAAAAAGCACATTAAGAACCTGATTATGTCCTATGACATGGGTATAAACAAGTTTTACGACTTCCTCGAATGGTGTTACGACCTTAAAGTCGCCGAGGTCACCCTCTATGCGCTGTCGACAGAAAACGTACAAAACCGTGATAAACTGGAGGTTGAGACCCTGTTCAAGGTGTTCAACAACCATGCTAAGAAGGGTTTGACCGACAAGAACCTCCATGAGAAGAAGGTCAGGGTCAGGTTCTGCGGAGACAGGGATTATCTCCTGAACAAGTCGCCGAACAGGAAGCTTGCCACTGAAATGCTAGAAAACCTGCGGAAGCTCGAGGAGGCGACAAAGGGCTATACCACGTTCACACTCAACCTCGCGATAGCGTACGGCGGCAGGCAGGAGATAGTGCATGCGGTGAAGCAGGCGATTGCGAAAGGCATTGAGGTCTCGGAACAGAGCATCCACGACAACCTATGGGTTCCAAGCGAGCCTGACATAATCATCAGGACTTCCGAGGAACGGCTTTCGAACTTCCTCCTGTGGCAGTCCGCTTACAGCGAAATCTACTTCGTTGAAAAACTGTGGCAGGAGTTCGGCAAAGACGACCTCATAGCCCTACTCGAGAAATACAGGACAAGGGAACGCAGATACGGTAGGTAAGGATGGTTTCTAAAAAACACTCTAAAAAGAAAGAGGAAAAACAGGATATTCCGCCTGCTCTGGCATCCAACGCCGGCTTGGGCGGCCTCTCGGAGACATTCCAAAGGCCTCTTTTCATTTCCGCACTACTTGCTCTCATCCTATCGTTGGCGGGCCCGACCTTCGGGGGCGTGTTGCAAACCGGCCTACCCCTCCTCCTTTTCATGCTCGCCCTATGGGCCGCATACACCATCCACAACGACTCAAAGCTCCGGAAAGACTACTGGAGCCTGGGCCACCCTACGCTGCTTCTCCTCTCAGCCCTCTTCGCATACTACTCCACAAACTACGGGTTCCCGCTCAACCTCGACCACACATACTTCACCATGCTTGCCGCAACATTCTGCCTCTTCTACTCGCTCTCATACCACCGGCTCATGAAATCGGAGCTTGCAATGGTGCTTGCCCTCTTCTTCTCGACCCTCATCATCCACCTCGTCCCAGCAAACGCCGACATACTCTCGAACCTGGACTCCTACTGGCACTACAAGTGGATGCAGGGCATCTACTACAACGGATACCCGACGGAATACGACCCCCTCGTCTACCCGATGTTGGGCGGGCTTAAGCGCCACAACGACACGGCGTTCATCCGGGAACGCGGCGGAGTGTCGTTCGGCCTTGAGCAGAAGCAGACTGCCATGCTCATGCACATGACCTACGCCACCTTCGCCCTGGCAGCAAAGCCCTTCGGCCTGAGCCTCTACGACGTCGCGATGCTACTTCCCGGCATCCTCGCCCCGCTAGCGGTCCTACTTATGTACCTCCTCGTAAAGGAGATGTTCTCGGACATGCGGCCATACAACCAGATAGCCGCGTTCGCGGCGGCCTTCATGTTCATGCTCAGCCCGGCCCTCGCGATGAACGCGACCGCGACAAACTGCGAAGACGACTCATTCGGCATGTTCCTGATGGTCGGAAGCCTGTTCCTCTTCTTCGCATCCTACCACAGAAAAAGCTACAAGTATGCGGTCCTATGCGGTTTCTCATTCCTCCTCCTGAGGCTGGGCTGGAGCGGGACAGTCTATGCGATGCTGACGGTGGGCGTCTTCGGAACGCTCTACTCGGTGGTGAACTTCCTCAAGAACAGGAACGCCACCGAGCTCGTGCCCTACCTCCTAATCCCCCTCGTCATGTACCAGCTCCTGGGATTATTCGTCCACGAGCGCGGCGGCGCCCCGGTGTTCCCCCCCATGTCAGCCACCGAACAATATCCGCTTCTTGCCGCCCTCGGCCTGCCGTTCATACTGGAGATGATACGGGTAAGACGCAACGGCATCCAGCTCACAGGCTCAAAAACCCTAGAGGGGAAGGTTCAGGACCTAATCGAGAAAAACATCATGCCCCTGGGCGCGGCAGCCCTCATATTATCCGTCGCGTTTTTGGTCTTCGTCAGGTCTCCGGTGGAGCTTGCGAATTTCGTGCTGAACAGCCTCGTCCTCTCCCCCCTCCAGAAGAGCCTCATCCACCAGACAGTGTCCGAGCAGAATCCGATGGCGACATCGTTCGGCGAATTCATCGACGAAGGATACCACCGCTATGGCATAGCGCTGATATACGCCCTCGTGATGATTCCGGTGATGGTCGTCCTCGTATGGCGGGAGGGCAATATCGGGGCCCTGTTCGTCATCACCTGGAGCATCCCGATGATGTGGGGCGCATACAACAAGAGCGCCTGGATATTCGCCTCAAGCCCGTCAATCACGGCATTGGGGGCGACAATAGGCCTTTTCGCGGCCGCCCGGAAGGAGGACCTCGGCACCCTGAGGGTGATGGGGACGATTCTCCTTGCCTGCATCCCGATAGCGTACATCCCGATGTTCGGGCCTGTGATGTACAACAGCTTCCCAGGCTACGTGGTCATGCACATGGGGCCGACAAGCGACATCTACTACTGGTATCCAGCCCTCGAATGGCACCGCGACAACACGAAACCGGGGGATGCGATACTGACGTGGTGGGACTACGGCCACTGGTACACGTCGGTCTCGCACAGGCCGGTGTTGATAGACAACCTGCAGGCAGACTTCTACGAGATACAGGACGTCGCACGGTTCTTCGTCAACAAAACAACCGAGGATGAGGCGTTCGAGACTGTCAAAGCCTACAACACGGCCTACAAGGCCTACAACCCCGACTGGGGCCTCAATTATGCGACCATAGACTGGACGATGATAGGCAAAGGCAGCGCATTACACTACATCGCGACAGGGGACGTCGACTCCGCCGAGCCAGGAAGCTGGAAGAACTACGTCCAGTGCGAGTTCCTCCCAGGCCAAAGCCAGCTTGAGGAGCGCCTCGTCGTCGGCAAGAACGGCACATTCTCGAAGATGCGGCAGATAGTGTTCGGCTGCCAGAACCGGCTTTTCATACGCTTCGACATGAACGGCTACGACATCCAAGATACCACCGTCATATTCGGCAACAACAACCTCCCCTGGAGCACATTCAGCAAGGGCGAAGACGCATCGCTCCTCGGGGTGCAGCCGCTCCTCGGCCTCCACGAGAAGAACGTCCCGAGCATCATGTACTGCGCGTTCCTCTGGAACCAGCTTCCGGCAGGCCACGTGTGCAAGATAATGCCGCAGTTCAACACCCTCGTGTATGTGCCGCAGGAGTTCAACGACTTCATGATGACCCGCATGTACCTCGGGAAATACCTCGACGAATACAAGGAACTAGGCCTCTACAACCGCGAAATCGTCCCCCTCAAACATTTCAGGGAGGTTCCTGACTACAACGGCGACGGCATACCGGACGGCGAATTCAGCTGGGGCTTCGTCAGAAGCTACGAGATAAGCTATGATGGATTCCAGGCGAAAGAAGCCGCAAAGGAGCCGGCCGCAGGCGAGGCCGGGATTCAGGGAAA
>Ga0315294_10008417_pt1 | contig 11343 bp, 9 predicted proteins | sample YL17G13_40_MG_FD_203626 | JGI IMG/M metagenome (GOLD analysis project Ga0315294, IMG submission 203626) | Sediment microbial communities from Yellowstone Lake, YNP, Wyoming, USA - YL17G13_40 | ecosystem: Environmental > Aquatic > Freshwater > Lake > Sediment | place: USA: Wyoming | collected... | reverse complement strand
AAAACCCTCGGCCCAATAGAGGTAGCCTATGAAACCTGCGGCAAACCAAGTCCGGCCGGCGATAATGTTGTGTTTATTTGTCATGCCCTCAGCGGCAGCGCACATGCTGCCGGTTTCAGCAGTGCCGGCGATAAAAAGAGCGGCTGGTGGGACATTATGATAGGGCCGGGCAAGGCAATCGATACAAATAAATATTTTGTTATATGCTCCAATTTTCTTGGCAGCTGCAGCGGCACGACGGGACCATCCAGCATTAATCCTGCAACCGGCAAACCGTATAATCTTGATTTTCCGCTGATTACCATCGCTGATATGGTAAAAGTGCAAAAGCTGCTGCTGGATAAGCTCGGCATAAAACAGCTTTTGTGTGTCATCGGCGGTTCGATGGGCGGAATGCAGGTTCTGCAGTGGGCGATTGAGTATCCTGATTTTGTCAAATCAGCGATAGTAATTGCCGCCACTTCAAGGCTTGGCACACAGGCAATAGCATTCGATGCAGTCGGCAGAAACGCAATTCTTTCGGATATAGAGGCCGGCAGGGCGCCGAAGAAAGGCCTTGCCACCGCAAGGATGATAGGCCATATAACATATCTTTCAAAAGAAAGCATGCGCGAAAAATTCGGCAGAGACCTTAGAGGCGCAGATAACTATAGTTACGACTTCAACTCGGAATTTTCAGTCGAAACATATCTTGACTATCAGGGCCAGAGTTTTGTCGAGCGTTTTGATGCCAACAGTTATCTGTATATAACAAAGGCGATGGACTACTTCGACCTTGCGAGGGATTATGGCTCTATTGAAAAAGCGTTTGCAAAGACAAAGTCAAGATTTCTGATAATCAGCTTCACCAGCGACTGGCTCTTTACCCCCGCTCAATCGGAAGAAATGGCAAATGCACTTGTCGCACAGAGAAAGCCCGTCAGCTACTGCAATATCCTCTCTCCCTACGGCCACGATGCGTTTCTGCTTGAGCCGGAGACGCTGGGCAGGCTGATTAGCGGATTTCTTGCAACGACTATGGAAAAACCGAAGTTTGAAAGACCTTCTGTGATTTCAAGCGCAAAGGGTATTGAACGCGCAAAAAGACTCAGGGTCGATTACGAACTTATCGAATCGCTCATAGAGCCGAACAGCAGGGTGCTCGATGTCGGCTGCGGCGACGGACAGCTTCTGCTTAATCTTCAGCACGACAAAAATATCATCGCTGAGGGAATTGAAGTCGACCAGGAGCTTGTCCTGCAGTGCGTAAACAACGGTCTTAATATAATTCACAGAGACATCGAACGGGGACTTGAGCATTATCCGGTCGGCACATTTGATTATGCGATACTTTCACAGACCTTGCAGACACTGAAAAACCCGCGTCAGGTTTTTTCCGAGCTTTTGCGGGTGGCGGGAAAGGTTATCGTCAGTTTTCCCAATTTTGCTCACTGGAAATGCAGGGCGAATCTGTTCTTTACCGGCAAAGCTCCGCGAACGAGGCAGCTTCCTTTCAGGTGGTACGAAACGCCGAATATTCATTTTCTGTCGCTGAAGGATTTTGAGGTTTTTTGCGATGAAATCGGCGCAAAAATCGAAGTTAGATTGCCGCTTATCGGCAGCCGCCAAAGCCCCGTCAAATTTGCTCCGAATATCTTTGCTGAGCAGGCAATATACCTGACAAGCAGAAAGCAACTCCGCCCAAAGGCGGATTCTTAAATTTTTAATTCTAATTCCTGCCCGTGCCGTAAGGCATACTGCGTATGTTAAAAATCGGAAATATAAGACTTGATACCCCTGTCATCCAAGCTGCCATGAGCGGCTACAGCGACAGGGCGATGCGAGTCCTTGCAAGAAAGTTCGGCTGCGAACTTACGTTCAGCGGCGTTATCCTTGATAGTTCTGCATCATATAAGCCTCTTTTTGAAAAATCGAACTATATCCTCAAGGACGACGAACATCCAATCGGCGCACAACTTCTCGGCAGCGAACCTGAAAAAATGGCAAGGGCGGCAGAGAACCTGTGCCAAATCGGTTACGACCTTATCGACCTTAATTTTGCCTGTCCTGCACCGAAAGTCGTCAAAAAGGCGAGAGGCGGTGCACTTCTGGCAGAGCCGCAAAAGACAATCGAAATCTTCAAATGTGTAAGAGATGCCGTAAAATGCCCCGTAATTATGAAGCTTAGAAAAGGCGTCGATGGCAGCGAAGAATCAATACAAAAATTCGGGCAAATCTGCACACAAGCTGTTGAATACGGCATCGACAGCCTGATTGTTCACGGCAGAAGCGTTGAGCAAAGATTCAAAGGCGCTGCTGACTGGAATATAATAAAACAACTGAAACAGAAATTTCCAAAAACAACCATCATCGGCAGCGGCGATTTGTTCGAGCCGGTCGATATCGTAAACAAGCTCCGCTCAAGCGGTGCCGACGGCGTGGCCATAGCCAGAGGCGCTGTCGGAAAACCCTGGATTTTCAGACAGATAAAAGACGTGCTCGAAGGAAAGCAACAAATCTTCCACCCTGATATACGAGAGCAGGGCCGAATCATCCTCGAGCATTTTGAGATGCTCAAAGAACTCTACGATATAAAAAAATGTATATGGTACTTTAGAAAATTTTTGGTTCAATACAGCAAAAGCCATCCGCAGATAAGAAAGGTGCGCAAAGAACTTATCGCTGCACAAAACGAAGGCCAATTGAGGCAAACAATAAAAAAATGGTATAATCTGGACGGTTAGCGTATAAAGAATTTAAACGTAAAAGAGATTTCAAGATGTCAAACGAGAAAAATCAATTAGCCGCAGGATTGGAAGCCTTTGTCGGATTACTCAACGAATTTAGAAGAGGAAATGTAGCCAATAAAAAGGTCGGGAGACAGTCTTTAGAGCAGCACCTGATGGAGCTATCCAGGAGATGGAATGAACGATTTCCAGGTTTTCCAGAAACCCGATTTCATTATTCAATTTCCGATGATTTACTCAGAGGTTTAAAAGACGTGCATTTGAAGAAAATCATCATAAGATTACTCAAAGCTCAAGGGCAAGATAGAGAAAACAAGACAATAGTAAATCCCGCATGTTTTCTTGGGAGACATGCAAGAAGTCTTGCGTCACGTTTAGATCATTTCAAGGTAATAGCAACGGACATAAATCCAATGTTTAATTGCCTTTATAAACACATCAGCAAGACTCCTGATAACTATGAATTTCAACAAGATAATATTTTTGAGCCTAAATTAAAAGTAATGCCAGTGGCGGTTGTATTCTTCGGAGCATGTGGATCTGTATCAGATGCAGCAATGGATTATGCAGTGACGTCGAAAACGCCGTATCTAGTTTGTAGGACATGTTGTCACCAGAATATCGGAGGGAACATTGAGATTTATCCACGATTTAGCCTTTTGAATTGGATGTGGCAAGGTAGGCGGCTTATGCTTTCCAGAGTACGAAGGGAAAACAACGGATACTATTTCTCGAAGAATTACTCTCAAGATCAGTATCCAAGAAGTCAGGCAGGAAGGGATGTGAGCAGCTCAGAGGAGTTCTTAGACGTATGTCGCAATGCGACAGAAAGTTATATTTGTAGAACAATTATCGATTTGGATAGATATCTGTATTTGGCAGAACACGGATACAATGTGTGGTACAAAGCGGAGATGTTTGTTGCTGAGAAAGCCATTTAAACAGAAAGAAGCAATATGAAAATTCTCCCAAAGTCTGTTTATGTCCATATTCCGTTCTGCAAATCTAAATGCTCATATTGCGGTTTTTTCTCCAAACCTGTAAATCAGTATGATGTCAGAAGGGTTTTAAATGCTGAGATTACAGAATTGAAAAAATCTGTTTTTCAAAAGCCTGCTCAAACCTTGTATATCGGCGGAGGCAGTCCGGCATCCGTCGGCTGTGAAATACTTTGCAGTTTCCTTTCAAAAGTTGTTGAATTGACCGGCGCAGCCGGCGAGTTTACCGTTGAAATCAATCCTGCCGATGCGGATGAAAAACTGCTTAAAGAACTTTTTGAACTTGGCGTCAATAGAGTTTCAATCGGCGTTCAGTCATTCTGTGATAATGAACTTGCCTTTTTGGGCAGAGGATATTCGGCAAAACAGGCAGAAAAAATAATAGGAGCCGCAGAAATCATCGGTTTTAAGAATATCGGCATCGATTTAATTTTTGCTGTTCCCGGCTCTAATCTGAAGAACTGGCGCCAGACCTTAAAAAAAGCAATCCAGAGCAGCGTTCAGCATATAAGCGCATATAGTCTGACATACGAAAAAAACACGCCGTTGGAAAAAACAAAATTGTCCGGCAAAATAAAAACTGTCGATGAAGAGACTGACAGGAAGATGTTCGAAGCAGCAATCCGAAAGCTTACCGATGCCGGCTTTGAACATTATGAGATTTCAAATTTTGCAAAACCCGGCTGCCAATGCAGACACAACCTGACTTACTGGAAGAATGAACATTATCTCGGCATCGGGCCTGCTGCGGCAAGTTTTTCGGGCGATTACAGAATTGAAAATATAAGCGATATTGATAAATATGTTAAATATATCGAACAGAATAAAGAACCGGCAGCAGAAAAAATAAAAATAACTCCTTCAGAAAAGGCATCTCAGACAGCGGTGCTGAACTTGCGATTGCTTGAAGGGATAGATTTGGCAGGATACAAAGAAAAAACAGGTTTTGATATTTTTGAGCTCTTCAGCAGTTCGATAGAAAAAAATCTTGAATTAAAATTTCTCCAATTGAAGGATGACAGATTAAGTCTTACCGCAAATGCACTTCCGATAGCCGACAGCGTCCTGTGTGATTTTGCACAATCTGACTGATTGCTTTAAGGCGTTGATTAATTATAATATGAGTATATAGATTTTCTGAAGACTACGGATGAACACAGAGAACATTAGAAATTTTTGCATTATCGCTCATATCGACCATGGCAAAAGCACACTTGCCGACAGACTCCTGCTGCTTACCGGCACGGTCAGCCAAAAGGATTTCAAGGAGCAGATGCTCGACACTATGGACATCGAACGCGAACGAGGCATTACCGTCAAGGCTTCTGCCGTTACGATGCACTACACCCTTAACGGCGTCGAATATATGCTCAATCTGATTGACACGCCGGGGCACGTCGATTTTCATTATGAAGTTTCCCGCTCGATGGCAGCCTGCGAAGGTGCGCTGCTCGTTGTCGATGCCTCACAGGGCGTCGAGGCACAAACGGTAGCCAACGCGTATCTGGCCGTCGATTCGGGTCTGGAAATTATCCCCGTTATAAATAAGATTGACCTGCCCGCAGCGCAGCCGAAGGTTGTCGCGGAGGAAATCGAACATATCCTCGGCATAAATAAAAATGAATGCTTTTACATCAGTGCAAAAAGCGGCCAGGGTGTTCCTGAGCTGCTTGAGGCGATTGTTACTTTTTTGCCGCCGCCTGCGGTCGATTCGACAAAGCAGACCAGAGCATTGATATTTGACAGCCATTATGACGAATACCGCGGCGTGATATGTTACGTCAGGGTTATTTCAGGACAGCTGAATACCAGCGATAAGATACTGATGATGGGCTCGAGCAGAAGTTATCAGGTAAGTGAGCTTGGGAAATTCATACCTGAAATGGAAAAAATCGATTCGCTCGGTGCCGGCGAGGTCGGTTATGTTATTGCGAATATCAGGACGCTTTCGGATGTTACGATTGGCGATACCATCACCCTGGCAAAAGAACCTGCCAAGAAGCTTTTGCCCGGCTACAAAAAGCCGCTTCAGATGGTCTTCAGCGATTTTTATCCGGGGAACAACACCGATTATTCGCACTTGCGCTCGGCATTTGAAAAACTTTCGCTAAATGACGCCAGTTTTACATTTGTGCCGCAGAACAGTCCGGCTCTGGGCTTTGGCTTCCGCTGCGGATTTCTCGGTCTTCTGCACATGGAAATTATTCAGGAAAGACTCGAAAGAGAAAGCAATATCGAAGTGGTCCAGACGGCGCCTACGGTAACTTACGAGGTGGTTGAGACGTCGGGAGAAACTTACAGAATTGATTCGCCAAGCCATCTGCCTGAAAAGACCAAAATCGCTGAGCTTCGCGAACCTTATGTAAAGCTCGAAGTAATTACTCCGAAAGACGCGATAGGCAGTATTATGAAGCTTGCGGAGATGAAGCGATGCCATTTAATAAAGACCGATTATATAAGTCCGACTCGTGTGATGATGGAGTTCAGAGCTCCGCTTGCCGAGATTGTCTATGATTTTTACGACCAGCTCAAAGGCATAAGCAGAGGTTATGCAACAATGGATTATAAGTTTACCGGGTTCGAGGCCGGCGACCTTGTAAAAATAGATATCCTCGTAAATAAGGCAATCGTCGATGCACTGAGTTTGATTGTGCACCGTTCGAACGCAGAGGCAAGGGGGAGAAAAATGCTTGTCAAACTCAGGAAAGCAATCCCGCGTCATCAGTTCGAAATACCTTTGCAGGCGGCAATCGGCGGCAAAATAATCGCACGCGAATCCATCAAGGCCTTTAGAAAAGATGTTACCGCAAAACTCTATGGCGGCGACGTTACCCGCAAAATGAAGGTTCTCAAAAGGCAGAAGGAAGGCAAAAAGAGAATGAAAAGCATCGGCAGCGTTCAAATCCCTCAGCAGGCCTTTATGAGCATCCTCGATACAAGCGAATGAGGTAAAAAATCAAATATTTCAAAACTATTTTTTTCGGTTTTAACCGCAACTTTAAACCTTAAGTATTTATTACATAACAAGTTATATCAACAGACTTTTTATTAGTTATTCTTGAAACTTTTTTGATTTGTTGTATAATTGAAAAACAAATTTATTTTTGAGGGATTAGAAATGTCTTTAGGTCAGATTATTCGCAAGCGTCGGCACGAGCTGAATATCACGCTTGATGAGGTAAGTGCCAAAACGGGTTTTTCCAAACCTTATCTTTCAACGATTGAAACGGGCAAGGTAAGAAATCCGCCGAGCGACAGCCTTCTTCGCAAGCTGGAGGAGGTGCTGGAGTTTTCCGCCGGCACGTTGCGGCATATTGCCAATCTGGACAGGATGCCTGCCGATGTTCGCCAGCGTTTCGAGGCTTATGAAGCAGAGAATCAGCGTTGGCGAAAACTGGTTAAAAATCTTATCGATAAAAAAAGCAGCAAAGGTGAAATTGATGAACTGCTTTCGAAAAGTGATTTGCAGATTGACAGCGGCAGCTCTGCGGTAAAGCCCGGCAGGCTGATACCTGTGATTAACCGCGTCGCGGCAGGTTATCCTGTCGATTTTGACGACCTCGAATATCCTGCAGGTTTTGCCGATGATTATGTCCGCTGCCCTGATATTGACGACCCTCATGCCTTTGCCGTTCGAGTCATAGGCGATTCGATGGAGCCGAAGTTTGTTCAGGGCGATATAGTTATCTTTTCTCCTGCTGCTGAGGTAAGAAGCGGCGATGATTGTTTCATTCGTCTTTCAACGCCGCATGAAACAACATTCAAAAAAGTCTTTTTCGAACCGCAAAATAAAGTCAGGCTCCAGCCCCGCAATGAAAATTATGCCCCTTTGATTGTCGAAGGCTCAAGAATCAATGGGCTGTACAGAGCGGTAATTAAATACGAAAGACTGTAAGTCGGCAAATTTTTACGCTCTTGACTGTGTAAGAGGGATTTTTTAATCTTTCCTTTACTCTAACATATTAAAGCTTAAAGGCTTACAGATGACAGAAACAAACGATGCAAATGAAAATTACCAGAAGCTTGATTTTGTCCGCCAGATAGTTGTCGATGACTGCAAAAGCGGCAAATGGGACGGCAGAGTCGTTACACGATTTCCGCCTGAGCCGAACGGCTATTTGCATATCGGCCATGCAAAGAGCATCTGCCTGAATTTCGGAATAGCTTATGAGTTCGGCGGAAAATGTCATCTGCGTTTTGACGACACCAATCCTGAAAAGGAAGAGCAGGAATACGTCGATTCGATTATCGCTGATGTCCGCTGGCTCGGCTGGGACTGGGGAGAAAATCTTTTCTTCGGCTCGGACTATTTTCAGCAGATGTATGACCGGGCAATCGACCTTATAAAAAAAGGCAGGGCTTACGTCTGCGAACTCGATGCAGAGCAGGTCAGAGAATATCGCGGCACATTGACCAGGCCCGGAAAAGATAGTCCCTATCGCAATCGCAGCATCGAAGAGAATCTCGATTTGTTCCAGCGAATGAAAACCGGCGAATTTCCCGATGGCTCAAAAACGCTGCGCGCAAAAATCGATATGGCTCACCCCAACCTTAATATGCGAGACCCTGTGATGTACAGGATTCTCCACGCCTCCCATCACCGAACAGGCGATAAATGGTGCATATATCCGATGTATGACTGGGCTCACGGACTTGAGGATTCCATCGAAAAAATTACACATTCAATCTGCACGCTCGAATTTGAAAATCATCGGCCTCTTTACGACTGGTTCCTCGATGCGCTCGGCGTCTATCATCCGCAGCAAATCGAATTTGCCCGATTAAACCTCACCTTTACTGTTATGAGCAAACGCAAACTTTTGAAACTTGTGCAGGACGGCTTCGTCAGCGGCTGGGACGACCCGCGAATGCCGACAATCTGCGGTATGAGGAGAAGGGGCTATTCTCCTTGGGCGATAAGAAGCTTCTGCTCGCGCATCGGCGTAAATAAATTCAACAGCACGGTTGATTTTGCACTGCTTGAATACTGTGTCCGTGAGGATTTGAATAAAACAAGCCCTCGTGTTATGGCAGTTTTAAATCCGCTAAAGGTAACAATTGAAAATTATCCCGACGGCAAGGTCGAATACCTCGAAGCGGTAAATAATCCTGAAGATGCTTCCGCCGGAACAAGACAGATACTTTTTTCGAGGGAAATTTACATTGAGCTTGATGATTTTATGGAGGAGCCTCCGAAAAAGTTTTACCGTCTTGCACCCGGCAGAGAGGTTCGTCTGCGATACGCGTATTTCATAACCTGCCGCAAAGTAATAAAGGATTCTACAGGCAATATTGTTGAGCTTCGATGCACTTATGACCCTGCAACCCGCGGAGGCGATTCGCCTGACGGCAGAAAAGTAAAATCCACTCTTCACTGGGTCTGTGCGAAAAACGCCGTCGATGCCGAGGCGAGACTTTACGAGAACCTTTTTACAAAGGAAAGCCCGGATGAAGCCCAGGAAGGTCAGCACTTCACTGCTTTTTTAAATTCCAATTCACTCAAAGTCCTTAACGGCTGCAAGGTCGAACCATATCTTAAAGATGCAAAGCCTTTGAGCAGATGGCAGTTTGAAAGATTAGGCTATTTCTGTCTCGACCCCGACAGTAAGAATGGCAAGCTGATTTTTAACCGCACCGCAACCCTCCGCGATGAATGGGCAAAAATTCAGAAAACCCGGCAGGCATAAAAAACTATTGCCCTTATTTGAAAAAAAGCATTCTCAGCGAAACTGCCAGCAGCGCTATTCCGAAAATTTTTCTCAAAATCTGGTCAGGAATCCCGATTGCGAACTTTGCCCCTAATAGGCCGCCGATGAAAAAACCAATACAGATAAATGCTGCGATTTTCAAATCCACAAAACCCTTCTGGTAATATGTCCATGCGGCGAGCAAACCTATCGGCGGAACCATCAGCGCAAGTGTTGTGCCCTGTGCCATGTGCTGCGACAGGCCGAACAGAAGAACCAGCGAAGGAATTATAATTATTGCTCCGCCGATGCCGATTAAACCGCTGAGTATTCCGGTAACAAGACCTAAAAGCAAATAAAGAAGAATATTTATCATTTTTGCTCCTTTATGCATAAATCGTTTCACAGCCGCTGTCAGCCGAAAATCTCTCTAAATTTGTTAGCAATATTTTCGCTTTCGCAAAGCACCTGTCCGACAAGAACAGCCGTTGCGCCGGCTTTTTTTATTTTTTCGACGTCATCTTTTGTCTTTATTCCGCTTTCAGCTACCAGGCCTTTTATATTGCCGATAAGTTCCGCAAGTCTGATTGTCGTATTCAAATCAACTTTCATTGTTGTTAAATCCCGATTATTTATTCCGAGGACACTGTAGTGCGCCTTTGGAAAGTCAATCAGGCTTCTTACTCTCAGCAGCTCTTCTGCACCGTGCACCTCAAGCAGCGTCGTCAGCGTAAGTTCCGCAGCAAGGATCATTAAATCAAGGATTTTGCCGTCGTTCGGCTCAAATGCCTCGGCGATGAGCAATATCGCATCGGCACCGGCCGCGCGAGCTTCGTATATCTGATATTCGTCGATGATAAAATCCTTCCGCAGAACGGGTATGCTTACCGTATTTTTAATCTGCGTAAGATATTCGAGTCTGCCCTGAAAATATTTTTCATCTGTCAGGACGCTTATGGCATCTGCACCGCATCTTTCATAAATTTTTGCAATCTCGACCGGCTGGAAATCTTCGCGGATAATGCCTGCCGAAGGCGAGGCCTTTTTGACTTCAGCGATAACGTTTATGCCGCGATTGTTTGGTTTTGTTACAGCCTTGTGGAAGTTTCGGCACTTTGGCAGATTTTTTATCTGCTCTTTGAGCAGTTCGGCCGCAACCAGTTTTTTCTGCTGCTGCAGTTCTTTTCGTTTATTGTCTATTATTTCTTTGAGTATGTTTGCCACGGGATTATCCTGACGCGTTAACAAAGCCCATGCGAAGCTGACTTAGGGTACTTGTCAGGAGTTTTTGTTCCTGCTCTGTCAGATTTCCTTTTGTCTTTTGTTCAAGCGCTTCAAGCATATCAATATGAAACTTTGCCAGCCGCAGGTCTTTTTTCGGCTCTTTGTCGTTTTCAGTTGAAATCAGGCCCATCGCAAACAAAGCCTGTGTTGCGAGCAGACTAATCAAAGAGCTGAAATCACCCTGCGGCAGCGGCCGTTGCTCCTCCTGGGCGTCAGACTCTTTGGGCTCTTTGTCAACCTTTTCCTTTGCCTTTAAAACCTCCTTTTCCTTTTGAGCTTTGGTCTTCCAGTCTTCATCAATTATGATTTTTTTCTCTTCTTTCTTTTCTGCCATAACATCACCAAATACTAAATACCAATAACTACTTTCTGTATTTTCTCATACTCTTGTCGATATCACTTTTTTGTTGTCTGCTTCTGATTTTTTCACGTTTGTCATATTGCCGTTTTCCTCTTGCTATTGCCAGCTCAATTTTTGCCAGGCCTTTGTCGTTAAAATATATCCGCAGCGGCACAAGCGTAAAGCCTTTCTGCTGCAGTTTACTATCTATTTTCTTGATTTGTCTTTTATGCAGCAGTAATTTTCGCTTTCTGAGGGGTTCGTGGTTGCGGGTGCCTGCCTGTTTATATGGTGCGATATTACAGCCG
>Ga0315294_10008416_pt1 | contig 11344 bp, 8 predicted proteins | sample YL17G13_40_MG_FD_203626 | JGI IMG/M metagenome (GOLD analysis project Ga0315294, IMG submission 203626) | Sediment microbial communities from Yellowstone Lake, YNP, Wyoming, USA - YL17G13_40 | ecosystem: Environmental > Aquatic > Freshwater > Lake > Sediment | place: USA: Wyoming | collected... | reverse complement strand
AGGCCATTTTGATAATGGTGCCACAAAGTTTCTTTTCCTGAAGAACTCTAGTGCAATCAGGAAGACCACTAGACCAACCGCTACAGGTAGCTCCGTCAATCAAGGGATCACCCTCAACCACCGCCACTCCGTCACTGAAATTAAAACCAGGCGGGGTTTGACACTCGACTGGCATAGAGCCTGGAGTGTAGTAAGAAACCGAGTAACCCCCACTGCTCTCACCGCCATAATTTGCGACTTTCGATTGAGTCGAGTTCGTGGTTTTACAACCGACAGCGATCAACACACTGACCAGTAACGCAGACCAAGTAATTCGCACGTGAAGCCCCACAGTTGAAGTGCGGCAGTGACGAGATTTTTTACTGCCTATGGCTTTAATTTTAAATGAGGACAATAAGTTCGCACAACGAACCCATCGATTCCAGATTGAGGAAGCTTAGGTGTGGCGGTTGCTCAATGCCATTGCTAAGCCGTAACCAACCGGTAATACCAAGCGAGAGTGATGCTTATGCCATGGACTTGAGGCTGTGATGTGACGCTTGAAAAAGAAGGGAGTGTCGAGATCAGCATACCGAAATGCACCAGTTCCGCAGGCAATATGAAGCGAGCAACCCATGGCAATCTCACTCTCCAGCATTCCGCCAATCATAAGCGGACAGCCACTGCTACTCGCTAAAGCAATAATTTTTAGGGCCTCGACAATGCCTGATTTCATGATTTTGATATTCACAACCGGTCGCAAACCAAGACCTAGAATCTCTTTGAGTTGAGCAGCGGTGCGCACCGTTTCATCGACACAAATGGGAACAGACACCTGCTTACTTAATTGCTCGAGACCGACCATGTCGAGTTCTGGCAATGGTTGCTCAAAAAGCTCGATCCCTAAACCGAGCTTAGACATCTCAGTGAGTAATCGAACCGCAGACCCTACAGTAAACCCCTGGTTGCCATCTAATATGTACCGCGTATGACGCGGAACTAGAGCATACAGTGCCGCAATCATCGCACTGTCCTGGCCGACGTTACCTGATACTTTTACCTTTATGGTACGAAACTCATAAGGAGCAAATATCCCCCAGAAATCATCAACCAACTCTGGCGCCATGATCGGCAAGGTAATGTCTGTCTCTAATACTTTTTGAGATGATGAGCCAAAAAGTGCCGCCAGCGGTAGCCCCAGTTCCTGCGCACGGAGATCCCATAGCGCTGATTCAACGCCGACATAAGCCGTGACCGAATCGCGCACTACCGCTTCCCTAACCTCCGCCAGGTGACTCAGGGCATCGCTAGTGCTGCGGCCATGTAGGTCAGCTAGTACATGCGACGCGACCCGATGCGCAGTTGCAACGTCGTCGTAAGTCAGACTCGGAAAGGGCGCGCATTCCCCTAGACCAACGGCACCAGCGGAGTTTGTGATTTCAATGACAACAATTTCGGCGCAGGCCAAAGACTCGCGCGAGATCGTGAATGGCACATGAATAGGCACAGTGACTGGAGTCACAAGAGATGATGCTATAGAAAAGGGACTAGGCTTTGTCGTTGGCATCTGCTGCAGCCTCTCAATTCAGAGATCCGCAAAGTCTACCACTGTTCAAAACTTGTATCCGTTTTTTTCGCAAAACTTATTTTTAACCGCGCTTTAAAAGCACGAAGCGTCCATCGGCACCGCTTAAACCTGCGCGCGCCTTGACGCCAGTTTGAGTCTCGAGAAATTCGACAATACCTACCTGGACATCGCCGGTGCTTGGCACTACATCAGCAGCTGCAGCAATTCCACTTGCCTCTTTGAGTCCATCTACCGTCCACGGAATCGCCGACGTGGGACTAGCCATATCCTTAATCACTGCATTACTAGACTCATTAATAGTTTTCATGTTGGCATAAAGCTGATCATCAAGTAATCCTGGACCCTTAGGGCCCAGTACTATTGAGAAACTAGTTTTCGAATCAGTCATGTCTACCGCGCGCCCGCCTTCCGAGTGCACCACAACAACCATCTTCTTTCCACCCGCAATGGCCTTGGCCAAGACATTGAGCCCCATAGCTAGTTGCCGCATGGCTTCGATATTGCTAAATGCCTGAACTTTTGGGTTACCTCCGCCGCCGTCTGTAGCCTTATCGGCGTCGTTCCCGTCCAAATCAGTCGCATTTAAAAACAAAGAAAAATTACGCACTGGCATACCGGGCAAATCTAACGAAGACACTACGTATTTGCATTGACCTAGAAATTCGCTGCTGGCTCCGACTTGCGTTTTATTTTGATTCTGCGTATTAGCAGTGGCTGCAGCCAAAGGTTGACGCCTTTGCTCCAACGTCGCGGCAGCTTGCAAATTACTCAGACCGGCTTGAAACTGAGCAATACTAGCTACTAAATCCCGACGCAGCTTTGGATCCTTCTGCACCAACTGATCCATTTTATAGATTACGTTTTGTTCCAGCGGAGCCCTATCAGCATAACTCTTACCAACGAATTGGCTAACCTGAGATACATAAGCCTGCACCGACCTACTGCTCACAACAATCGACTCGTCCGCCCTGCCCAGTACAGCATTGGACCTAACTGAACCTTCAGCTGCATCATATTCACCACCCATCATGAAACAAGTGATCCCCAGGGGACTCGTGATGATGCCGGTATTCTGAGCGAATAGGGTCAAGTCAGGTTGATTGATCCGAAGCTTGCAACCCTTCAGAGCATGATTGTTCATGCTGACTTGCTTTAGTCCAAGAAAAGTTTGAATGGCGACTTTATCGGCGCTGATTGGTGCGACATCTGCGGTCCCAAGGCCCAACAAATTTGTTGCCGTTGGGGTTGCTGAACCATCATTTGTGCCATTTTGCAGAATATCTGCAAACCACTTATTAAATCTCAATGCCCGTAGCCTAGGGTTGTCGCTAATCTTATCCTGACCATTAGCTATTAAAAATGCCGATGCACCTCCCATCCGCTTCGATCCAAGCGGTACGTCGGCAGAGGTAGTCACCGTGTTGTCTGGGTTTAAAAGTCCGGCCTTGAACACTAGCGGTGTAAATAAATGATTACAGATCTTGATCTGCACTAGCGCCCAGCCTTCTTGACCCTCTGCCATCGCCTGCGGCACACCAAGTCCGCTCCTCCATGTGAATCCCATCATTTCGTAAGCATCGTAGGGATTAACACCAGCCCATATTGCGAAGCGGCTATTCGGCAACTTATCAATCATATCACCTAGCAAAGGCACGCCGCCAAGTTGCTCGAGACCAAAAGCTCCGGCAGCACCGTACGCCCCCAGTTTTAATAATGACCGACGATTGAACTTAGTCGCCATGGTATTCTCCTTACCGAACAAATCTCTGAGAGTCTCTCAAACAGTAAAGAAATCCGCGTTCTTTCACCTTGCTACAGCAAATGCATAGGAAGATATTAAAGAGGAAATCGCCTTCCGCATACCTTCAACATTTTCTCCGCAAATCGCACCAAGCAACGCCGCCGAATCATTCATCTCAACTGTATTAGGATTTAGCCCGGGCAAGCATTTAGTCATCATTTCTAAAGCTTCGTCTTTACTTCCGCACTGACAGTTTGGATTTTTGCTCGTGCAATTATGCGCTACTACGTTCCCAATTGTTTCCAGAGACCGTAAATAAGTATCGGTCAAAGAATCTGCCGCAATATTTGTGCGCGCACCACTAGCAACATCCACCAAATTGCCACTCTCTTTGTCGATAACATCGTCTCCGACCTTATACTGGGTCGCAAGCAAAAAACGCAAACGAGCGTCGGACAACTTCGGCGGATTCGTCGTTAAATCGGTTGGCAGCAGCATGTCGGCAGTCACTGCCAGCATACCGCTCCCCATACATCCTTCTACCGAGCTACGAAGCAGCAGCACGTCTTTGACTTGCATGCTAGCACCTGAATTATCGATGTTCTTGGTTACGACCTTGGTGGACGGGGGTATGTCCGATACCTTTTCGGTAGCAGGAGTCGACTCGGCTGGTGGCTTCTTACGCAAATATTTTGTCTTTAGATCTCCAATATCCTCGCGGGAGCAAGCTAAAGACATGAAGCCTAGAATTGCAAAAATTAGAGTGAGTATCTGCCTCCTCATGTTTACCTCTTGCACGCATAAGTTTCAGAGGAGAAATAGGCCGTGATCATAGGACCCAGTAGACCCTTTTCTTCCGCAGCCGCCTGTTTGATCCTGACAACGACTTCCTCAGTCGTAGTCGCTAGATTGCTTAGAGCCCGAGGCAAATGACGAGCTAGCCCACCAGCCACAGCACGCCCATCACCAATTAGAAATGCCGCTAACTCCCTTACTGATTTCAACGGTCTATCCTGACCTGCCGCATTCAGGGCATTGATACAAGCTTGTTCCGTATTGTCAGTAGCGAGCAGAGACTGGAGAAATGCTGCCGTAACTGGCTGAGTTGGCCCAGTCAACCCCGGCTGGTTGACCATGTCGGTAGCAGTGGCAGCGGCAAAATCGGGATCTGTAGAATCAACCTTAGCAGTTAACCCGTAAATTTGGCCGGCACTATTAAACGGCCTATATAAAATTGATGCTGCTGCCATGTAGCGATCGATGTGACAGCTCTGGCAGAGATTCGCAGCTAGGGGGATCGCAGATGAGCCATGCCATGCTACACCCGTACCGGCTCGACCGCGAAAGTCTTTTGATTTCAGGCAACTCGGAAGCTCCTTAACCTTAGTAGAACCACCATCCACATCAAAGCCCGGCTTCAATACATCGCCACGGATAATAAATTGCATAACAGATGCGCGACCGTAATTATTATTCGTAGCTAAAAAAGAACTGGGTTTGGCTCGAAGGTATCCTACACTGGTAAAGAATGAATCCCGAGGTGCCTTCATCGTGCAGGCAGCCCAACCGCTGCTAGGGACATCGCACCCATAAAGCGGCGCAGTATTGGCTGACACCATCACCTGAGGACTGAGTAGCAAATCGGCAAAGGCCACTTTGTCATAGGACCCCTTCAGCAGCTGATAGAACTCCTCTTTCAGGTCAGTTGCCTGAGCTGACGTAATCACTCCATCAATAGGCTGGATGTCCTGACTTCCGGCAATTTTTTTGGCAAATTTCCGCAAAGTCTTTGCTTCAAACTCTGCCTTCCAACTTGGGTCTGATAACATGCGTCCGCTTAAATTTACGCGGTCGGCAAGTGGTACTGGCTGGTCTAGCGCAACGCTGCCCAACTTGAACTCTGCTGCTGTGGGTTCCCGGCTAAAAGCATCGTTTACAACGCGGCGAAGGTATTCGCGTAAGGTTGCAGGCTGCGTGCATTTAAAGTTAAGAACAACTCCCACTCCGCCTCCGATCTCTTTACCCAGTTCAGACCCAGCTAGAATCGCCTGAGATTCCTGAACGGCCGCAGGCAATTCAATAGCCATCCACTTAAGGATTGGCAACAGCTGCGCCTTAGCTTCCACCGTCATTTCCCCTGTTGGCATCGCAGCTGGCTTCGAACCAACGATATCTTTTGCTTTGAACAGCAGGGTTGCAAAAACAGCTGCAGCTTGCGGATCCACTGTTAGGCTCTGTTTAGAGAACTGGTCCTTGTCCAATGGCCAGAAACTCGCCACAGAACCATTCTTTACATCGTGACAACTTAAACAGTTATCCAGAAAAAACTGAACCGCCACCTCATCACTTGGGGCCTGAACTTTCTCGAGCATCTGATCCAATGTTAGTGTTAGGGGCAGAAGTTTTTTGGCTACCGCTCCCTGTCCTGGGACAGCTGGCACCGGAGCACAGTTGGCTGGCCTTTTAGTAGGATCGGGAGACGAACAGTCAATAAGAATTGGTTTGCGCAGATCAACGGTTCGAGACTGCTTGGCCGCATCGGAAGATGAACAAGCCTGCAACCCGGAAAGCAACGAGGCCGCTAATGATGCGGTAATCAATCGGATTTTCGTCGTGTTTAATGTTGCCATTCGCACCATCCCAGATAACAACTTGGCTTGGTAACTTCATCTGTAAATCCCTCGTCGGAGTAAGGCAGGAAATTCTTGAGCACCTCTTAGGATTTCTTGTGATTTTATATAGTTGAGACGCCAATTATTGGGCCCCAAAAATCAAGCACCTTGTCGGTGGCACGCATTTACAAGCGGAGGTTAAAAGCGGGCAAAATAAAATGATTGTATGCCCCCGAATTCACGCCATTTTTATATTTTTTTAAAGTTTGTCAAAAATACTTCCGACTAGTGTATCAGATTGTCTCGAAGTTCCTGACCGTCCCCAAATGTTTTAGAGGATTAACTTCCGGGGAGGACTCGACTGATGCAGGATCCACGCGACACCAACGAGACGAGCACAGCGCCCACAACCGATTCAACGAGCGTGCACAAGCAAATTAATAGCGATAAGGCCGAGACTTCATCGGCGTTGCCCCGGCGGCTACTTTTTTCCGGAGGTCTTCTCGGGCTGATCAGCCAAGCTTGTTCAAGAACTGAGTTTTCATCAGCAGGCGCAGGAAATACGCTGCGGAAAAATGCCGCGCCAGTGACCGCCAATCCTGGGGTACCGGGTTCAGCGAAGGACACTGGCACGGTCGCCCCGACTATCCCACCCCAAGAAATTCCGACACCGGACGCCGGCACAGCATGTCGTGCGATCGACAACCCAATGCTAAATCTTGAGCCTGTACCTTTGGCTTTGGCTGAAAAAATGCCCACGGCAGTTTTTTACGGCCAGCAGAAGTCGGCTCTTTTAGCTCTGCTACTTCCCGACGGCGAGGACATCAAAAGTATCGTTGTCTGCACTGCAAACGGAAAACTCATGGCTCTGCACGGAATCACCAGTGCTGACAAAAAAAGCAACGGAAATTGGCGCCCAATTGTTATCGACAATCTACCCCTTATCGATAAGGGAGCTGGCCTCAATGAAATTATTGTGCTGATGCAAATCAGTGGAAAAACCGTCAAAGCCAACATTCCAGTAGCATTTATGGACAGATTTCAAAACAAATCCGTGATTGATTTCTCTGACCATACAGTGCCGGCGGGAATGATTGGCAATCAAAGTGTCACTCAGTTCAAAGAAGGAAAAGGTACATTTAATGTAGACGAAAAAGAAGTCTATCCAAATAAATACAACAGTACTCAAGTCCGCAATCTTCAAACCGCAAAATCCAGCACAACTTGGACTAAAGGCGACCGAATCATAGGCACTGTGTTTACGGACGTAATGGGCAGGGTCCTCGACACCTTAGACGGATCGACGATCCTTGAACACCAGGTTTTCTGTACCTACAAAGAGACCAGTGACGGCAAGTGGGCCAGAACCATGCTGCATATCGGTTAAGAAATAATTCATCTAACAAAAATCTGCCCGACGGGCGATTAGCAGGAGAATATACATGCCCATCTTGAAGCCTGAAGTTTACGAAATGGACCGTCGGCACTTGCTAAAAATGACCGGAACTATTGGGATTGGTGCCACTTTTGTCTCGCCTGGCGAGCTTTTTGCCTCAGGCGCTTGCGACCGAATTGATACCAGTCCGTCTTCAGTGCCCACCGAGCAGGCTGGTGCAACTCTGCAATATTGGATCGACGGCATCCACTTTGGACCTCGCAAGGACATGAACAGTCCTCGCAGCGACCTGAAGTCACGTGCCAACATAACACTATTTATGAACTTATCGCAGTCAGCGGCTAGTTACGTGGAATCCGTTGTGTTTCTTGACCAGAACAAAAACACAGTAGGCGCACGTTACTTCGACTCATCAATGAAAATGATCGATCACAACTATGTGCCATACGTGCGCTTTGAGAATGTCGAGTTGGACTATACCGCCACTTACACCGTGATTTATTCAGTACGGACCGGCAGCAATCTTAAGCTCTACACAAGCTCGATTGTAAAGCCAACCATAAGCACCCTGAACACCACCTTCCTGCCGCAAACCATGCGCAGCGATCTTCAGACATTTTTGGTGGGCAATGCAGTAAATCCGACCCCAGGACTGATTACTACACCTTTCCAATTTTACACTGCAAATGGCCTTGATCTACATAGTGCTCGCGGCCGCGTTACTAAAATGTCAGGGGATGGCTCCGACTTCACCGTCAACATTGACTTCATGCACGGAGACGCTGCAGCGGACCATTATATGCGGTACTTTATAGTCATGGACCCAGTCGGCCGGATCTTGGGATTCCACAAACGGAAGGCTATGAATGAAAATAATCAGTCAAGCGGTTCACTAGATGTGTCTGCGATTTCTGGCGACACACGAAACGAGTTTAACGTCCCTGACCTACAGATCGCAAATATAGCCGACTGTCCATACATTCAAATTTATACCGAAGATAGTTATGACGCCATTGCTCGGAGCATGATTCGTTTACGCTGATGGCATAGCTATATGGCTATGAAGAAACGATCAGTATACCTAAGATTTAAGATTGCTATCTTTGGGGCTCGGGCCACTTTATAATGGCTTATGGATATTCGAACCAGAAAGCCCCGACTATGAAGCTCTTTAAACGGTTCGCTGCCCTAATCGGCTGCAGTTTACTTTCAGGCTGTCTCGTCAACAGCCTGATATACAAACACCTAGACTGGCTCATTCTCTACCAAATCGATCGCTACCTAGATTTAACCTCCGAACAAAAACATAAGATCGAAGGACCAATTGAGGCCACCGTCACCTGGTTTAAGACCGAGCGCCTTGGTGAGGTTATCGAGCTGTTACGCCAGGATTTGCTGACCACAGAGAAACGCAAGTTTGACAGTTCCTCTTACGATCAGTGGCTGAATATTTTTGCCGAAAATCGGCGTCTAATCGCAGAAAAATTGATTCCTATCGCAGCCCCATTAGCGGCAGAATTGAGCGAGGATCAAATTGAACATCTGCAACATAAATTGGAGCATTGGAATCGTCCTTTAGAAAAAGTCGTAAAAAGTGACGACAAAGATTTTGAAGATGTACTGGAAGACTATGCGGACACTTCTTTGGACAGACTTGAATCTATGTTTGGTCCACTGCGTAAGGATCAGATGGAATTAATCGTCAAAAATTTGGAATGGACGCATGAAGGCCTGCGTGATGAACTTCGCATTCGCGCAAATATCCAGAATGAATGGCTGAAACTCTTAAGGGGCCACGACCAAGGGCGCATAATCGCAGCTATGCGGCAAGCCAACGGACTAGATCCGGCGGCTGATCAATTAACGGAGTACTACCAGTTTCAACAGCGTAGCCGCACTTTATGGCGCAACATGCGACTTAGCCTGGAACCGACTCTTGATGAAAAGCAGTGGCACCATTTGCAGGACGCATTTAAAGACCTGCTCACCGAACTGGAGCGACTGACGTCTAAGCCAGTAAATCGATAAGCTCAAGACATCTTAAATGTCGACACACGAGCGCAGTACTTCAACGGCCCAACCAACCTCGCGAAACCATTCATCAGATCGCAGCAGCAATCGACCGCCTGCAGTAAATTCGAGGCTCCCAGTCTTGACAGCCTCATCCGCTACCAAAGTTGGTTGCCACTTCTTGCGACATCGCGTCAAAGCAGCGGCAAAATCTATACCGCGAGTAGTCCTCAACCCAGATCCTAAAAGCTCCGTCAGCCAAGTGTCCATATCACGGTCTGGAGCAATATCGGCGCCTAGGCCCGACGCAACCTTATCCAAGGTTTCATCAACCAAGGCGCCCACATCCACGGTGGACTTGCTAAATAAGCGGTCATTGCGAGGATAGGCGTAACGGATACCTGGCCCTTGCGGGTCAGCGAGGTATCCATGCGCTCCTGCACCAACTCCAATAAAAGACTGGTCCTGCCAATAGAGCCAATTATGGGTGCAACTATAACCAGCCTTAGCCCAATTTGACACCTCCTCATGGTCGTAACCCTCGGCATGGAGCAGCGCCCGGGCAGCCTCATAGGCGGCGACAATCGGAGACTCCAGCGGCGGCTTAACGACTCCACGCTGGGCCTGACGACCAAGTGGGGTTCTAGCCTCAAAAGTGAGGCAATATAAACTCAAGTGCGGCACACCCATGGCGACCACTCGGCTCAAATCCTGTGCCCAACTAGTCTCAGTCTGACCTGGCCAGCCGTAAATCAAATCAACATTTAGATTAGGTATCACAGCCATGGCAGCCGCTACCCTATCAGCAGCCATGCCACCCTCGTGGGTCCGCCCGAGCACTTTTAAGCCCGCCGCATCAAAAGTCTGCACCCCCACCGACACACGGTTAATACCGATATCACGCCAGATGGCGAGCTTTTCCGCCTGAAGATCGTCAGGGTTTGCCTCGAGGCTGACTTCCGCACCCGGTTGCAAACGAGACTCAATCAATTGCATGATTGGCTGTAATTCTTTGGCGAACAAGCTCGGAGTGCCGCCACCAAAAAAGACCGATGAGATCCCATCTTTCAACAATCCAGCCCTGGCCGAAGTAGCCAGCCATACTTCTAACTGCCGCTTTAAAGCATTGAAATAGGCAGTAGAGACATCGCCAGTGAAATTAGCAGTCTTGGCAAAATCACAGTAAGGACACACAGCCGCGCAGTAGGGGATATGTATATATAGACCGAATTTTTTTTGATCAGAACTCATGCGTTGCAGATGTTACACGGTGCTACATACTTTTACTAGGGGCCTACTTATTTTGCGTCGCAACATATGCCGCTATCTTGTCCTTTGTCGTGGCCCCCGGCTGATCGTTAATAGTAGTGGCTATAGCGCTAACCGCGGATTGCATATTGCTGTTTCCGGACACCTGCGGCAAGTCGCCGACTGCAAGCAAGTTGGTTATCACCTGCTCTGCCTGCTCGGGGGTCATATTGGCCAGTTGATCGACCGTTATGGTTCCGGTCGTCGGTGAGATAATGAACTGATTTAGGAACATAATCGAATAAGAGCTTTGATAAATCGTCAGCTCCAGTATAGCACTTGCGCTGTAAGGAAAAGCTTCGCTATCCGTCAAAATATTGGACGGCACTGCTCTCAGAGTTGCGACCGCAGATGCGACATCTGCTAGGTCCTGTTGGTAGGTTTCTGCATCCACAGTATTTGGCGTCGGTAAAAAGGCAGAAAACGACGTGAGCGCACTGTCGCTTGACCCAATCTGTTTACGAGCAATACCAAGTATATCGATGCCGCCACGCCCCGCATAGGCCGCGGCAAGCAATGGATAGCGCGCATAGTTTTCCGGCTCATCCGCTATTGCCGGCGTCAAGACTTCGATGGCTGCGGAAAAATCACCGTTGTTCAGATGCTTCTGAGCGATCTGTTCGGCGGTGGGTTTATCGCATTTGATACGCTTAAATCCGCTCCAACAGTCCCACAAGTTGTGATCACCACTGCATGACACCAGCATCACT
>Ga0315294_10008415_pt1 | contig 11344 bp, 6 predicted proteins | sample YL17G13_40_MG_FD_203626 | JGI IMG/M metagenome (GOLD analysis project Ga0315294, IMG submission 203626) | Sediment microbial communities from Yellowstone Lake, YNP, Wyoming, USA - YL17G13_40 | ecosystem: Environmental > Aquatic > Freshwater > Lake > Sediment | place: USA: Wyoming | collected... | reverse complement strand
CAGCTGTCGTGTCGCGATGACGAAAGAGGGGTGACGGTGGATAGAGTGGACGGGGAGATCGAGGTGGAGACCAGCGACGGCCCCATCATCCTGACCAACGTCTCCGGGCCCGTTGTGGCGGACTCGTCGGACGGAGAGATCAAGGCGGTCTTCGGAAAGGTCACGCCGGGGAAGCCGATGTCCTTCAGCGCCATGGAGGGGGATATCGACATCACGCTGCCCTTCGACGTCAAGGCCAGCCTGAAGATAAAGACCGACGAGGGAAAGATCTTCACGGACTTCGATGTCCAATTGACACCCAGCCAGCAGAAAAAAGAAGAAGACGAACGCAAGGAAGGGGGAGGCTACAGGGTCTCCTTCGAAAAAGTGACCATGGGCCTGATCAACGGCGGCGGCGTGGAGATCCAGCTGACCACTTACGAGGGGAATATCTACGTCCGCAAGGCTAAATAGGACAGCCCCGCGGAAAGTCCAGGGACGGCTCTTATCGTGGAGCCGTCTCTTTTTTTTATGCCCATTATTCAGACGGCTGCAGAGTCCTCTTGATCAGGGAAAGATCGTACCCTTTGTTCGCGACCCGCTGCAGCAGGTCCTTGTAAAGAGACTCTTCCATTTGGGGTGTGCGGCTGAGAATCCAGAGATATTTCCGCCCCGGGTGCCCAACCACCACGTACTGATAATCGGCGTCGAGCTCGATGATCCAGTAGTCTCCCTTAAACGGCCAGAAGAACTGCACCTTGAGCTTGGCGTTGGTCTTCTTATCGACGACCCAGGCCTTTCCCTTTGCCTCTTTCAGTTCGCCGTCGAGAGTTTTCTTTCGGCATTTGTTCAGGACGGCGATCGCTCCGTCGTCACGCAGGCTATAGGTGGCGGTGACGGCGACGCAGTCTTTCTGGAAGCGCTGCGGGATGGTGGCGATTTCATACCAGGTCCCGGCATAGCGGCCCAGGTCGACATATGGGACGACCTCAAGGGGCTTGGTCTCAGTCCCGGCCCAGGTTAGCCCAATACCGAACAGGGCAAGTGCCGGCAACGGTATCCTCATCGCTTGCCTCCACAATAGAGAAAAATCTCGGTGATCGTCATTCTGTTTATTATATGTATTCTGTGGCCATCTGAAAAGGACCCTTCCTTGGCGAGTTTTATTCTTCCAAGCATCAAGCTTCAGGGGGCAGTCCAGATCTTTTGGGAATTGCTGACGGAGCGCGGACAGAACATGGCGATTGGTGATGCCGGCATGGGCTTGGCGACATGACGGCGTTGATCATATATAATGGATGCCGACGAAGCCCAACAGGCAGCAGGAAAAGGAAGACTGGGCCGGATGTGAGGACTGACATGACCAGAAAATGGATGATTGCGATTTCATTGGCCGTTTTCACTATTCTCCTCTCTTGGGGGGCCCAGCAGCCGGAAAAGCCGCAAGACGTCTGGCTGCCGTTCAAGTTTTTTGTCGGCCAATGGGAAGGCCGCGGGGAAGGCCAGCCGGGAGCCTCTCATGGCCGGCAGGAATGGGAATTCGTACTCGCCGGGAAATACCTGCAGGTCAAGAACGAGGCTCGGTTCGATCCCCAGGAGAAAAATCCCAAGGGGGAAGTGCATGAGGATTGGGCATTCATCAGCTACGACCGGATGCGGAAGCTTTATGTCTTCCGCCAGTTCCATGTCGAGTGGTTCGTCAATCAGTACGTCTGTACGGGGCCCGGCGCAGACGGAAAGACCTTCGTCTTCGACAGCGAAGCCATCGAGAACATCCCGTCCGGCTTCAAGGCGCGGTTGACCTACCGAATCCTGGACGAGGCGAGCTTCGAACAGACCTTCGACTTGGCCCCACCCGGCAAGGAAATGGCGTGCTATTCGAAGGGCACGATGAAAAGAATAAAATGAGAAACGCGGGCCGCCGGCCGGAATTCCGGATTCTCAATACGCTTTTTGCCTTCCTGATGTTTGGCCTGGGCTCTGACGTTCCGGCGCGCGCTGTATCGAGGGGCCCGTCGACAGAGATCTCGCCGCCCTATACAGTGACAGTCCGGCTCCAGGTTCAATCTCCGTTTATTCCCGACGGCCGGCACAGCCTGACCGAGATATCCTTCAAGGCTATCTTCCCTTCTGTCACTTTCGAATTCGACCCCGAGGAAGACCCTTTATTGGGCCGCTGCCAGGTCAATTCCGAAAAGGGGAAAGGCTCTTTCTCCAGGATAGCCCTTAACGACGTGCAGAAAGGCGAGGAGCGTCTCTCGCCCCGCTTCCTCAGCGCCAGGCCCCGGGAGTTTTCCGCCGGCCTGGCGATCGAATCAGAACCCATGGCCGAAGATGAAGCCGCCGCGCGGTCCGGGACTGCCCCGGAAAAAGTCCGGTTGAATTTCTGGACCGAGTGGGAGGCATCGCCAATCCGGTGGGGATCTAAGTATGGAACCGAGGGACTCCCCGACTTCAAGTTTGTGTTCGAAGTCCCGTTCCGGGAGCTTATCCAAGGAAAGCCGTTCTCCGTGACGCTTCCTTACGAAGGCCGCTATCCGGAAGACAAGGGAATCTGGACCATCGATTTCCGTCCCTCGCCCCGCAAAAAATCGGGTTTCTCAGGCCCGTCGCCACAGCTGGGAGTGCATCGCCCTCGGCAATCCGGAACGGACTGCCCTTTACCGCGAGTTTTTTAAAAACTTCGAGCATTTCCTGGCCGCTCTTGTTCGCAGGGAACTTGTCAGCCCCGCATGGGCGGAGAAATACTTTCTCCCCCCGCGTCTCAGCTGTCCTTGACATCTCATCGAGCCAGAAGTTATTCTCCCTCACCATAGCCAGATAGGAAAATGGAGGTTTGGAATGAAACAGGTTTCCCTTCCCCTTAAGATTTTTCTATGCATGCTTCTGATTCTCACTCCTGTCGCCGCCCAGCAGCAACTCACCCGGGAAGACTATGCCCGGGCCGAACGGTTTCTCATTTGGAACATCAACAAGCTTGTTTTCAAGACTCAGGTCGTTCCGCAGTTTATCGGCAAAAGCGACCGCTTTTGGTACAAGAACAACACCCGCGACGGCAAAGAATTCGTGCTCATTGACCCAGCGCTGAACACGCGGCAACCCGCATTTGACCAGGCCAAGCTGGCCGCGGCGCTGTCCTCGGCCTCGGGCAAAGCCTATGAACCCAATAACCTCCCGTTTGACAGGTTCGAATTCATAAAGGACGGAAAGGCGATCCAGTTTGACATTGAGAAGATCCGGTGGACGTGTGCCCTGTCCACTTATACCTGCGCGAAGGTTGACGCGCCCACGGAGAATCCCGAGGGCGAAAGCCTCTCCCCTGATGGACGATGGGCGGCCTTTGTCAAAGACCACAATCTCTACCTGAGACCCACGGCGGGGGGGACGGAAGTCCAGCTTACGACCGATGGAGAGCCCTATTATGATTATGGCACCGAAGCCGAGCAGAGCACCAGCGCCGTGACCGAACGTCTCAGCGGAAAGAAACAAACGCCGGTCCTCCTCTGGTCTCCCGATTCCAAGAAAATTTTCACCCACCGGCTCGACCAACGAAAAGTGGATCCTCTCTATCTCCTCCAATCGGTCCCGCCGCAGGGCGCGCGTCCTGTTCTCCACGCCTACCGCTACGCGCTCGTCGGCGATAAGAATTTGCCGCTTGCGGAGCTGGTCGTCTTCGACATTGAAAAGAAGACTAAGACGGCCTTTAAATGCGATTCTTACCTCATCGTCTTTGTCTCTCCGATCACGATGAAAAAAGCCTGGTGGAGCGAGGACAGCCAGAAGCTCTATTTCATCGAGGAGGAGCGGGCGAACAGAGCCGCAAAATTGCAGGTCGCCGATGCCCAGACGGGAGAAACTCGGACCATCATCGAAGAAAAGGGCGCGACTTATGTCGAGCTCAACCTCTTTCTCGGCAGCCCTCCCAACGTGCGCGTTCTGGGCAACGGCGCGGAGATCATCTGGTTCTCCGAGCGTGACGGCTGGGGCCACCTCTATCTCTATGATGGAAAGACGGGCACACTCAAAAACCAGATCACCAAGGGCCCATGGGTTATCCGGGACATTCTGCGGGTCGATGAAACGAACCGCCGGGTTTATTTCACCGGCGGCGGCCGGGAAAAAGGCCGCGACCCCTATTACCAGCATCTCTACCGGATCAAGCTCGACGGCTCCGCCCTAGAACTCCTCACTCCGGAGGACGCCGATCACTCGGTCGCTTATTTAGATATGGGTTCCAAGGCCAACGCGTTTTCGCCCAAATTATCACCATCCGGACGGTTTTTCGTGGATACCTATTCAAGGATAGACCTCGCGCCCGTCTCTCTCCTCCGCGACGCGGACGGCCGGCTCGTTCGAGAGCTCGAAAAAGCCGATATCGAACCCCTTCTGGCCACGGGATGGAAATGGCCGGAGAGGTTCACGGTCAAAGCGAGGGATGGGACAACCGATCTCTACGGGGTCATCTACAAACCGTCTAACTTCGACCCCGCAAAAAAATACCCTGTCATTGACGGAATCTACCCGGGACCCCAAATCACCCGCACCCCCAAGTCTTTTGGCTCCGATCTGTTCTCCGTCTTCGAGTTCTGCGAGGACATCACCCTGGCTGAGCTTGGGTTCGTGGTCATCAACATCGACGGGCTCGGAACGCCCTTCCGCTCCAAGGCCTTTCATGATTTTTGTTACGGCAAAATGGAAGAGGCGGGCGGCCTTGAAGACCACATCACCGGGATCAGGCAGCTCGCGGCCGGCCGTCCCTATATGGACGTGAGCAGAGTAGGTATCTACGGGCATTCGGGAGGGGGATTCGCTTCGACGCACGCCATCCTGGCCTACCCGGAGTTCTACAAGGTGGCCGTCTCATCGGCAGGAAATCATGACCAGCGGAGCTACCTCGCCTGCTGGGGAGAACAATACCAGGGATTGCTGGAAGGTGACAACTACAAAAACCAGGCCAACGCGGGGCTGGCGGCTAACCTCAAGGGAAAGCTGCTCCTGGCCCACGGCGATATGGATGACAACGTCCATCCGGCCATGACCATCCAGGTCGTTGATGCCCTGATCAAGGCGAACAAGGACTTCGATTTGCTCATCCTGCCCAATCGGAACCACGGCTTCGGGCTCGACCCCTATTTTACACGCCGGAAATGGGATTATTTTGTCCGGAATTTGCTCGGAGCCGAGCCGCCTCAAGGATATGAAATTAAAATGGGGAAGCTGATTTTTTGAATGAAAAGGAGAGGGCCTGAAGGAGGACACTGATGAAAGACCTATTTAAGAAGCTTGGCGTTTCGGGAATCATCTTGATGATTCTGACCGGGCTCTTTGCCTATTCCCAAGAAAAAGCTCGGGACCGGCGCAAATCGCTTGACTCTCAGACGCCGACGACCGACGACCCCCGCCGCATCCCCATTCCTCCGGGCCCGCGGGGTCCCGAGGGAATCATCGTCCTGCGCGGCGGACGGATCTTTGACGGGACGGGCGCTCCGGCTCGACCCGGGACGGTCGTCATCCGCCGCAACAAGATTGAAAAGATCCTCCCGGCCGGCGCTGTCGACTGGCCCAAGGAAGCCCGCGTCATCGACGTCAATGGAAAGACCATCATGCCCGGCCTTATCGACGCGCACACGCATATTGATTACAACGAACCCGAGACCCCGATATTCATGGATGTCAGCGAAGCCGACGCCATGCTCCGCGCCGTCGAGCGCGCCCGGTTTTACCTCGAATGCGGGATCACCAGCATCCGCGATGTCGGCTCCCACGGACTCGTCCCGTTCAGGCTCAAGGCCTGGGTTTCCGAGAACCGCGTGCCCGCGCCCCGCATCTTCGCCGCCGGAGCGTTCATCACCGCAACCGGGGGGCACGGGGCAGAAGGGGAGGAACCCGGTCTCCTTATGCCCATCGGCACGCGCGTCGCCGAGGGTCCCGATCAATGGCGGCAGGCCGTCCGGGAGCAATTCAACCGGGGTGCCGACCTCATCAAGATAGGCAGCCATTTCAGCCGTGAGGAAGTGAAGGCGGCCGTCGAAGAAGCGCACGCCCTCGGACTCAAAGTGGCCTGCGACGCCGAAACTTTCTACATCCAATGGGCGGTTGAAGGGGGAGTTGACGTCATCGAGCATCCGCTTCCCCGCACCGACGAGACGATCCAGCTCATGGCCCAGAAAGGGACGGAATCGGTCCCGACGCTTGTTCCATACGCTTATATTTTCGATCAACTGGGCGGCTATTTCGGCTCGACCTCGCGCCGGTTCACTTTCTCCAAAGAGGCCAACCTCGAGGTCTTGCGCCGAATGAAGCGGGCCGGGATTAAGATGGGAATCGGCACCGACTTGGTCACAAACTGGTTCCGTTATCTTCCCCTTCCCTACATCACGGAACTCAAGTCTTTCGTCCAGGCGGGATACACGATTCCCGAAGCCCTGGTTGCCGCGACGAAAACCAACTCCGAGATTCTGGACATGGCCGATAAGCTCGGGACTCTGGAACCCGGGAAATTGGCTGATGTCATTGTCATCGATGGCCAGCCGGACGTGAACCTGGATGACTTGGCCAAGGTGGACATCGTCATCCGGGACGGCTACCTTGTGGTCAAGGGGGGAGAGGTGGTCATTCCGCGCCACGTTCCGGTCGTTCCGCCTCAACCCAAAAAGTAGCCGGGAAAAGGGGCTCTCAGGCCCGGCCGCGCAGGTAGGCGATCATCTTGGGGACGGCCAGGGGCACGACGTCGGGCAGCATGTGGGGCATCAGGTTGTCCATGACCTTGGGCATCAGGTCGGGCATCTGCTCGGCCATATAGTCGGGCATCGGAATCATGGCGCCAACCCTCTCCAGCATCGTCGGCATCACCTTGGGCATCATCCCCGGCAGGAGCCTGGGGAAAAGCACCGGGAACACCGGCTTCATCAGGGCGAACATGAAACCGCCGACCGGACCGAGCTTGCCGATCCCCTTCATCATGGCGCCCATCCCGAGGGGCATGGCCTTGAGCATCTCCGGCCACATGGTGTCCATCAGGTCGGCAAAACCCTTCGGGGTCATCAGCGCGATCATGCCCTCGAAGACCTTCCACTGCCGGGACACTTCCGGGCTCGGGTCGGCGAATTTCTTACCCAGTGATTCGCAGGCAAAGGCGGCCAGGTCGCGGATCTCGAGGGGCGTATTCTTTTTTTCTTTGGTCACGCGGAGCTGGAACTCGCAGCAGGGGCAGAGAGCCAACACGGTCTCGGCGCCCACGGACGTCGCCTCGGCCAATCGTATCTCGCCGATATCGTGGGCGACGAGCGGGTCCTTGATCAGGGTCAGGACGCTCCCGCAGCAGTGAGCCTTATCGTGGTGGTGGCTCATCTCGACGAACTCCACTCCGGGGATGGCCTTGATGACGTCGCGCGGCGGCTCATAGACACCGGAAACCCGGCCGATATGGCAGGAGTCGTGCCAAGTCACTTTCTTATTGATCGCTCCGGGGAAGCGGAACTCGCCGACTTTGATCTTCTCCGCGACGAGCTCGCTGTAGTGCTTGGCCGTGAGGCCGAACTCGAGGCCGAGCTTGGCGGCCCATTCGGGATAGACGTGGCGCCACATCATGTCGCAAGCCGGGCAACTGGAGACGACGGTGTCCGCGCCCGCAGCCTTGACCGCGGCGATATTTTTTTTCATTGTCTCGGCGAAAATATCCCACTTGCCGGCGACGAGCATCGGCGTCCCGCAGCAGTTCTCAACGTTGCCCAACGTGGTGAAATCGACGCCAGCCGCATCGAGGAGGGTCACCGCGGCTTGGCCGATATCGTTCTCGACGTAGGACACCGTGCACCCGCCGAAGTAGATGTTCTTAGCCTTTGTGCCGGGTCCGTGCTTGGCCTTCATCTCCTCGGGGAGCCACTGGGTGCGGTTCTTGCGGTATCCGGCCCAGATGTTGCCCTCGGCAACGGTGGCCGCGGCCATCATTTCGAAGGGCGGGAAAGTCATCTTCTTGTCCTCGTGGATGAGCTTGCCCCGGAGCTTCATCCAGCTCGGCTCGATGGGCAGGGCCGCCGAGCAGCGGTGGTTACAGAGCTCGCAGGTCGTGCAGACCATGATCGTGTCGACCATCTTCTGGTCCCAGTCCACCCGGCCTTCCAGGTACTCGCGCAGCCAATACCACTTGCCGCGGGGCGACTGGCTCTCCCAGCCGCGGCCGTAAAACTGGTCGCACTCGTCGACGCAGTAGCCGCACTGAGAACAGGCGTAGGCGTACCAGGCGACATCGCCGGGAATGCCCCGCTTGGACCCATCGAAGCGCTCGCCGACCCGGGTGATCACGGTGTTCCCGAACGGCCGAACGGCCGGTTCGAAAACCTTGACGAATCCGAGCGCCCGGCTCACCATGTTGGGCGCAATGACTTTCCCCGGATTGAGGATTCCTTTCGGGTCGACCTCTCTCTTGAAGGCCTTGAGGCGCAGAGTCCGGTCCCGGCCCAGAATCTTCTTGGCCTTGCGGACGAAATACAAGCCTGTCGAGTAAGGCCGGCCGCCGTGCTTCTCGGCGATCTTGATGATGGAAAGAACCAGGCCGAAGACGAAATTGTAGCTGAACTTGCGCTGGTCGCTGGGGATGAAGCCCAAGATGACGGCCTCGGGTTTCCCGTCCCGTCCTTTCTTTACGATGACGCCCTCTTTGACCACGGGCAGGTTGATCTTCTGCTCGATCTCCTCCATGACCGCGCCCAGCTCTTCAAGGGGGACGACGACTTCGGCCGGGACGAGAGAGGGCCCAAGGCGCTTAACGATCATGAGCTTGAACCGGTTCTCCCACTCATGCTCGGCGACGGCCTGGCTGAGTACCTCTCCCTGGCAGTCGTGGAGGATGTCGGGGAGAACGGGGACGATCTTGTCGCGGTCGGTGGCGCGATAGGCCAGGACGGCGATGTAGGCGGCCGGCAGGATGACCTTGTGTTCGGCGGGATGGCCGAGGTGCATCCGGACCGGAGCCCGGTTCTTCATCTCCGCCATCCGCGGGTTGATGAAGACGAGCGACCAGAGCGGAAGCTTGCGGGCGATGAACTCTTGGAAAACCGTGGTCAGCTTGTGGGCGTCGGGGCAGGCGATGGCAGTCAAACCGAGGTCTGTTTTCTTCATCACCCGCAGGGTCACTTGACTGATGAAGCCGGTCGTCCCTTCGGCGTCGGAGGTGAGGTCGATGTCCTTGCCGGTGAGCTCACGGACCTCGCCGCTGGGAAGGACGAGGCGGGCGCTGACGACGTTCTCGGCGAACCAGCCGTACTCGTAGGAGCCGATGCCGGCTCCGCCCTGGGCCAGCCAGCCGCCCACGGACGATGAGGGGTAACTTGTCGGATAGAGGCGGATAGTCAGCCCAAGAGGCTCGAGCTTGCGGTCCAACTGCTCCCAGGTAATGCCGGGCTCGACAGTCACTGTCTCCTTCGCGGCATCGACCGACAGGATATCCTTCATCCGATAAAAATCAACCACGATGCCCTTCCGGATGGGGATGATGCCCCCGTAGCCCGAAGAGCCCTTGCCCCTGGGGACCAGAGAGATTTTCCGGGCCGCCGCCCAGCGAAGGAGGACCGCTATCTCCTGTTCGCTCTCCGGCTGGACGACCGCGTCGGGAACGGTCCGCCCGACGATCGGCTTGAAAAGGCCGGGGACGGCCGCGATATCGTGTCCATAGAGAATCCGTTCGGTCCGGCTGAAATTGGCCCGGTCGCCGAACTTCTCCTCCAGCCATTTTCTGTCGTTCTTGCTCAAACGGCTCATATGTTCACTCCATTGTGGAACGTTCTCACCGACGGCTCACCATCAGCCTGGCTATATCTCTATGGCGATGAGGGATGATTACCGATAAAAGGCCGCTAACCTCCGCCATCCAAAAACTGATAGTAAATTTATATATTTTATATATTTGCTATGAATTGGTCAAGAATCAGTGGCTGAGGAATTCAGCTGTAACGAGAGATTTGGGAATGGAAAAGCGACCTCTCAGGTTCAGCCTTCCCGAAGCGTTTTTCAAGGGCAGCCGCTCTTGCGGTCGCGAGGACTGTCTGAGCACGCGGATACGAGCCGGATCCAGGACATCAACCAGATGCTGAGCCCGTGTCTATTCCCCGGAGACACCCTTTGGAAATTTGTTCTCATTCCATTAATCCCCCTTGCCCCCTTAGGCAATTAAGGGGGAATCAGGAAGGTGTCTCCGGAAGGGTCGGAGTTCCGCAGCGCCGAGAAAAACGTTTCGGGAACGGCGTTAAGAACCTGAGTGGGAGCGCTGACATTTCCAAATCTCTCGTCATACTGTTGGCTAGATCTGATTATGGAGGTGTAAAGGCTTCTTCCCGAAGAGCGGCCCGCTTGATCCTGTCTTCGACCGGGTTCACCCCGATCCCCAAACCCTTCGGAACCTTGATCGTACCGTCCCGTTCGAGCTCAATGGGTGGGTCGATCAGGTCCTCCTTGTAGTACCGCTTGCTCGCCGAGAGGTCGCTGGGCAGCTTGAAGTTGGGGAGAGAGGCGATGTGGAGGTTGTGGGCCCGACCGATGCCCGATTCCAGCATCCCGCCGCACCAGACCGGGATGCCCTCGCGGCGGCAGACGTCGTGGATCTTCCGGGCCTCGACCATGCCCCCGACGCGGCCGACTTTGATGTTGATGACCCGGCAGCTTTTCATCTCCAGCGCCTGACGCGCCGTGTCCTCGGAGATGATGCTCTCGTCCAGGCAGATCGAGGTCTTCATCTCTTTCTGGAGACGGCTGTGGTCCCAGAGGTCGTAGGGCGGGAATGGCTGCTCCAGCAGGAGAAGGTTGAAGGCGTCCAGCATCTTGAGGCCGGCTTTGTCCTTGAGACTATAGGCGCCGTTGGCATCGGTCTGGAGCAGGATGTCGGGAAAGTGTTTCCTTACCTCCTTGACCACTTCGATGTCCCAGCCGGGCTTGATCTTGAGCTTGATCCTGCGGTAGCCCTCGCCGATGAACTGCATGATCCTTTCCAGCAGCTCGGGGATGGAATTTTCGATCCCCAGGCTCACCCCAACCTCGATTTCCGGGCGCGTCCCCCCATACAGCCTGGCCAGCGGGACGCCCGCCTTCTTCGCCTGAAGGTCCCAGAGGGCGAGCTCCAGCCCGGCCTTGGCCATGGGGTGGCCGCGGTATCGCCTTGCTTCCCGGTAAAACTCTTCCGGCCTGGCTAGATCCTTGGAAAACAGCAACGGGATCAGGAAGTCACGCAGGATCAGCCAGGCGGTCGAAGTCGTTTCGTAGCTGTAGGAGGGCGTTGCCGAGGCGACGACCTCTCCATACCCGCACAGGCCTTCGGAGTGGACCTTGATGACGATGAATTCCCGGCCTTCTTCGCGGCCGAGGCTGGTCTCGA